>Ga0208894_1001211_pt1 | contig 15778 bp, 9 predicted proteins | sample ETNtaG_12_FD_185752 | JGI IMG/M metagenome (GOLD analysis project Ga0208894, IMG submission 185752) | Marine microbial and viral communities from oxygen minimum zone, Eastern Pacific Ocean - ETNP201306SV49 (SPAdes) (version 2) | ecosystem: Environmental > Aquatic > Marine > Oceanic ... | reverse complement strand
AAATAATTAAGCTAGCCACATGAAAAAACCAGGAATAACAAGAAAACAGGCAATAAAAAAGATGGGAAAATATGCAGCGTTAACTGCTATTGGAACATTTGCTATACTTAATCCTAAAAAAGCTCAGGCGTCATCTCCTCCAGTACCTCCTGGATGGGATTAATTATTCATTAATTCTTCAATTTCTTCAATTTCAATTGGTATATCTTTCATTAAATTGATTGGATCTCCAGAATCTTGTATCACCACATCATCTTCTAGCCGAATTCCAAAGCCTTCATCGGGTAGATAAATTCCAGGTTCTACAGTAAACACCATATTGGCTTGCATAGGCTCATCCAATAAGCCATAATCATGAGTGTCTAGCCCCATGTGATGTGATGTGCCATGCATAAAGTATTTTTTATAGGCAGGATTTTCTTCAGATTCATTTAGAACATCACTTTTATTAAGGAGTCCTAGAGATAATAATTCTGCAGTCATAAGTTTTCCCACTTCCACATGATATTGTTTCCAGTCTGCGCCTGGAACAAGCATTTTGGTTGCTTGATTTTTTACATTTAATACAGCGTTATAAATCTCTCTTTGTCTTTTAGTAAATCTTCCAGAAACAGGAATTGTCCTGGTCATATCACTAGAGTAGTTTGCATATTCTGCTCCTACATCTAATAGAATTAACTCACCATCCTTGCACTGCTTATTGTTCTCATTGTAGTGTAGAATATTTGCATTTTGACCCGAAGCAATAATTGGAGTGTATGCAAATCTTTTTGATCGATTATTTATAAATTCATGAATAAATTCAGCTTCTATTTCATATTCCCATACTCCGGGTTTTACAAAGCTTAATATTCTTCTAAATCCTTTATTAGTAATATTACAGGCTTTTTGAATTAGATGAATTTCTGTTTGATCTTTTACGGATCTTAGTCTTTGTAAAATTGGATTACTTCTTTCAGTTTTTTTATGTGGATACTTCTTTTTAAGCCATTTATTAAATCGTTCTTCCCTTGTCTCAGTTTCTACTTTTGCTCTATAATGTTCGTTGTGGTTGTAATATATTGTATCACACTGATCCACAAGTTCTGCAATTATTTTCTCAGAATCTTTAAGCCAGTAAACAGTTTTCACCCCACTTGTTTCAAAAGCCTGATCTTTGTTAAGCTTAGGGCCTTCCCATACAGCAATGTGATCATTAGTTTCTTTTAAGAATAAGATTTCTTTATGTTTATCATCTTTTGCATTAGGACATAGGACAAGAATACTTTCTTCTTGATCTACTCCAGACAAATAAAATATATCTCTATGTTGTTCAAAGACCAATGTAGAGTCTGCACTTATGGGGTAGATGTCATTAGAATTGAAAAACGCTATACTGCTCCCATTCATATTTTTCATAAAGTTTTTTCTGTTCTTTATAAAAAGCCCTGAATCTATTTTATCGTATTTCATTGAGAATATATTTCTTTATAAATATAACAACTTTAAATAAATATCAATTTTTGAAATAGTTATAAGTACTATTTAATTATTCAAATCTCTTGTCTAAGAATCTATAGCTTCTTACTTTTGTATTAAATATTATTTTCTATAAATGAACAGATTTTTTAAATCATCAATAGGGAAAAAACTCTCAATGGCACTATCTGCCATTTTTTTAATGATATTCTTACTTCAACACTTTTTAATTAACATAACATCTGTTTTTAGTGAATCGCTTTTTAATGAAATTTCTCATTTTATGGGCACCAATCCACTTGTTCAATTTATATTACAACCTGTTTTAATTGCTGGAGTGCTTTTTCATTTTATTATGGGATTCGTTTTAGAAATTGAAAATAGAAAAGCCTCATCTAGTTACGCAATAGTTGATGGTAAAGAGAATTCTACCTGGATGAGTCGTAATATGATTTGGAGCGGAATGGTAATTCTAGCCTTTCTTGTATTGCATTTTATTGATTTTTGGTTGCCAGAAATAAATTATAAGTATGTTGAATTTTTACCCGATGATCCTAATCGATACTATTCAGAATTGGTGCATAAGTTTAATAACCCTAATAGAGTCGGCGCATATTGTTTTGCATTTATATTATTAGCTATACATCTGCTACACGGGTTCACATCATCTCTAAAATCACTCGGCACTAACAAGATATACGCTCAGTCTATTAAGGGTTTCGCTTACATATATAGCATTGGAATTCCTTTAGGGTTCTGTATCATCGCTATTTTTCATTATTATAATAATCTGTAACACAATAATTCATATATTTTAATGCAAATGTGTTATAAATATATTAATATATTAATTTTTTATATGGGAATAATTGCGTGTTACAAATAATTTAATCAAAATTTGATATGTAATGTAAATTTATTATATTTGCGTTATTATTGTAACACGTCAATAACGAATAAATGAAGAATAAGTTAACATATTCTCTTAATTATAGAAAACCTAAGGACCAATATTTAGATACTGATGAGTTAATGGTTTGTATCAGGTATTATTATAGGGAAAATAAGTATGCAAAGCCGAGGGTTATAAAAAAAAGCACTGGTGTTAAATGTAAATTAGCTGATTGGGATAGTGATTGGCATAATAATCCACTTAGGCTGCCTATTAAAAATACTGATCCTAATTATATTCATAAAAATAATATACTAAAAGAAAAGGCACAAGCTTTTAGGGATTCCCATTCGGATTCTATTTCAATTAATGGCTACTCTTCATCCTTAAACGCAAATATTCCATTAGGTTCTATTGGAAATAAGTGGACTAATCATAAGAATAAAATTGACTTAGTAAGTCCTGCTAATAAAAGATCTCTTGATGTAATTGTTGTTGGTACTGGTCTTGCGGGTGGTTCTGCAGCGGCAACCCTTGCCGAGCTAGGGTATAATGTTAAAGCTTTTTGTTTTCAGGATTCTCCTAGACGTGCTCATTCAATTGCAGCACAGGGTGGAATTAATGCAGCAAAAAATTATCAAGGCGACGGAGATTCTATTTATAGGCTTTTTTATGATACAGTAAAAGGTGGAGATTATCGATCTAGGGAATCTAATGTATATAGGCTCGCCGAAGTTTCAGCTAATATTATTGATCAATGTGTTGCACAAGGTGTTCCGTTTGCAAGAGACTATGGCGGACTTTTAGATAATAGATCTTTTGGAGGAGTATTGGTTTCAAGAACTTTTTATGCCAAGGGGCAGACAGGACAACAGCTTTTATTAGGAGCATATTCAGCTATGAATCGACAAATTAGTCGTGGGAAGATAACAATGTATAATAGACATGAAATGCTGGATGTTGTCATAGTAAATGGAAAAGCTAGAGGAATTATTGCCAGAAATCTTGTCACTGGAGAGATTGAAAGACACTCAGCTCATGCCGTTGTTATAGCAAGTGGTGGATATGGAAACGTATTTTATTTATCTACCAATGCAATGGGAAGTAATGTAACTGCTGCATGGAAGGCCCATAAAAGAGGAGCGTATTTTGCTAACCCTTGTTTTACTCAAATACATCCCACTTGTATTCCTGTTTCTGGTGATCATCAGTCAAAGTTGACTTTAATGAGCGAATCCTTAAGAAATGATGGAAGAATTTGGGTTCCAAAAAACATTGATGATGTAAAGGCAATTAAAAAAGGATCATTGAAACCAACTGAAATATCTGAAGATAATAGAGATTATTTTTTAGAAAGAAGATATCCTGCTTTTGGAAATTTAGTTCCAAGGGATGTAGCTTCTAGAGCTGCAAAAGAAAGATGTGATGCTGGATTTGGAGTAAATAAAACCGGAGAGGCAGTGTATTTAGATTTTGCTTCAGCAATTATTAGATATGGAAGTGAGCAGGCTCATGTTAAAGGGCTAGATGAAGATGATAAGGAATTAATTAAAGAACTTGGAAGGGAAGTAGTTAGGAAAAAGTATGGAAATTTATTTCAGATGTATGAAAAAATTGTAGATCAGAATCCTTATGAAACTCCAATGATGATATACCCAGCCGTTCATTATACTATGGGAGGTGTATGGGTAGATTATAATTTAATGACAACAGTTCCTGGACTATATGCTATTGGAGAAGCCAATTTCTCAGATCATGGATCAAATAGGCTAGGAGCATCTGCTTTGATGCAAGGACTGGCTGATGGATATTTTATTCTTCCCTATACAATAGGCGATTATTTATCAAATGATATCTCTACCGGCCCTATTGCTAATGATACAAAAGAATTTCTTAAAGCTGAAAAAGAAGTTGCAGACAAAATCAATTATTTTATAAATAATAATGGCAAATATGCAGTAGATTATTTTCACAAGAAACTTGGTAAAATTATGTGGGATAAATGCGGTATGGCTAGGAATAAGAAACAGCTCAAAGAAGCAGTTAATGAAATAAAAGAATTAAGAGAACTGTTTTGGAAGCAGGTTAAGGTGCCTGGGGATAGTAATGAATTTAATGAAGAACTAGCTAAAGCTGGAAGAGTAGCTGATTTTCTTGAATTAGGAGAATTATTTGCAAAGGATGCTTTAATTAGGGAGGAATCCTGTGGTGGTCATTTTAGGGAAGAGCATCAAACTGCAGAAGGAGAAGCTATGAGAAAAAAAGAATTTCAATATGTATCTGCTTGGGAATACACTGGAAACCCTAACGATGCAATTTTACATAAGGAAGAATTAGCTTATGAAAATATTGAGGTAAAGGAAAGGAGTTATAAATAATAAGGCATGAAACTGAAATTAAAAATTTGGAGACAAAAGAATGCTGAAGAAAAAGGCAAATTGGTTAATTATGACATTGAAAATGTCTCACCTGACATGTCTTTCTTAGAAATGTTAGATGTACTTAATAATCAGCTAATAGAAAATGGAGAAGATCCTGTTGCTTTTGATCATGACTGTCGTGAAGGAATTTGTGGTTCTTGTTCATTGTTTATTAATGGTAGAGCTCACGGTCCTGATAAGCTAATTACTACATGCCAACTTCATATGAGAAAATTTAGGGATGGTGACACAATTTATATTGAACCATTTAGGGCAAAAGCATTTCCAGTGATTAAAGATTTAGTTGTTGATAGAAGTGCATTTGACAGAATACAGCATGCTGGAGGATATATTTCAGTTAATACATCTGGAAATACTCAGGACGCTAACTCAATACCCATTAATAAGAAGGATGCCGATTTAGCATTTGATGCAGCTACATGTATTGGATGTGCGGCTTGTGTGGCTACATGTAAAAATTCTTCAGCTATGCTATTTGTTGGAGCAAAAGTTTCTCAATATTCCTTGCTTCCTCAAGGGCAGACTGAAGCTAGTACTAGGGTTATTAATATGGTTAATCAAATGGATTTGGAAGGATTTGGGAATTGTTCTAATACAGGTGCTTGTGAGGTTGAATGCCCTAAAGGGATATCGTTAGATAATATCGCTAGAATGAATAGGGAATTAATGAAAGCATCTTTTAATAAGTAGTTTTAATTTAAAATAAATTCCTGAATTAAATCCCAACCTGCCCTAACATCAAGTTCTTCTGGGAAATACGTGACTCTTTCGGGAGATCTTCTTCTAAGGAAGTTCCCTGAATCATACTTTCTGTTTTGATTTGAATCAAATATTATCCTAATATAGTATTTGCCAGGATCAATATGTTTGAATTCTATTGGATTTGTATCTTCAAGATAAGTTTCATATATAACTTTTCCAACTCTATTAACTAATTGAATTATTAAAGGAGGTGTAGCATTTTTAAGTATTAATCTTAAATTTCCATAATCGTCATATGTCTTAGTTTTTAACTTATAAAATAAAGTATCATTAGAATTACCATAAAAATCTTCTATAGCTGATGGCAGAAACTTAAAACGATACGATTGATCTTGACCTTTATCGATATTAAATTTGTAGATGTTATTCATAGTATCAAGCTCATATGTAAAGGCAACTTGAAGGGAATCTTTATCTAGTACTTGTATTTTTTCAATATCAATTTTGCTATAGGGAATATTGGCATGCAATTCAAGATTCTCATTAAACTTCAATAGATTACTTTGTAAGGATTTAATTTCTAATGAGTCTAAACTATTTTTCCTTAGATTAATCATAAATGTATCAACCTTTGTTTGAGTTGAAACTAAAAATTTAATTGAATCTAAATCTAGTGATGATTTTAACCAATAACGGAGGGTGTCTGACTCGCGATCTTTTATTATTCTTTTTTGTGCTTCTAGGCCTTTAGGCTCTATTAAATCAATTTTGAATTTTTCTATTTCCCCCTCAAAACCAAAAGCAAAGGAATTTTTTGTTTTCTGTTTAGGTCTACTTATTTTAAATGGGATGTCTTCCTTAAAAATTTGAATTTCAGTAATGGAATCTTTGGGTATTTGCATAAAATTATTAGCAAATCCAATCTTATCTGACTCGCTTTGATATGTGTAATCTCTTTCACTTTCCTCTTCCTTTAAAGCGATGAGCAGGTAATTCCCAGTTTTCAAGTTTTCTAGTCTAAATGTTGAGGTGCTATCGACTACTCTAGTAATATATTTTGGTTTTTTTATATATATAATGGAATCGTTGTAGGATGAATCTATCTCGTATAATAATATATTTATTCCTTCTTCAGGCTCTCTTTCTAATGCATCTTTCACATAACCCTTAATTATTAGTGAGTCAATGTATTGGCCGGTAGAAAAAACATATTTGAAGTTTGAAAAGGGATTTCCTTCATTATTATCTTCTATGCTTTCACCAAAATTAAAACTATAGGTTGTATTGGGTCTAAGAGAATCTAGGCCATTAATTTCAAGATTCTTGCTTGCAGATCCTAAGGGAATTATTTCAGGGATAGGATCAATGGGGGGTGAAATAATTAATTCCTTTTGCAGATTCCTTATTTTTATATACTCATCAAAAAGAATATTTACCTGAGAACTATTAAAATTATTTGTAAAATTTTCAGGCTCAGCTGTTATAATTACTGGAGGTGTAGTATCATAATCTCCCCCTGATGGCGTACCTCTGTTTGCACATGCATATACTAGTATAACCACTAAAATCCCAATAATATATTTTAACTCTTTCATGGATTTAATACAAATTAACGTATAATTTTAAAAAAAGCATTCCTTTAGTTAAAAGCGTTTTATATTTTTGTAGCATGAGCTCTATGGATGATAAATTCAAAAAAGTAATTTCCCACGCTAAAGAATACGGTTTTATTTTTCCTAGTAGTGAAATCTATGATGGAATAAGCGCCATATATGACTATGGACAGAATGGAGTTGAATTAAAAAACAATATTAAGAATTATTGGTGGGCATCTTTAGTTCAAATGAACCATAATATAGTGGGATTGGATAGTGCAATATTCATGCATCCTACTACTTGGAAAGCTTCTGGACATGTTGATGCTTTCAATGACCCATTAATAGACAACAAAGATTCTAAAAAAAGATATAGAGCAGATGTATTAATAGAAGAATATTGTCAAAAGATTCAAGCAAAAATAAACAAGGAAATTATTAAAGCAAGAAAGAGGTTTGGGGATGATTTTGATGAAAATCAATTCATTTCTACTAATGATAGAATTGTTGCCTATAAGGAAAAAATAGATTCAATTACTTCTAAAATGACTAAAGCTCTTGAAGAAGATGATTTGAAATCTTTAAAAAAATTAATTGAAGAGTTAGAAATTGTTGATCCAATATCTGGATCCAAAAATTGGACTGATGTTAAACAATTTAATTTAATGTTTAGCACTAAGGTAGGATCAACGCCTGAATCAAGTTCTGATCTATACTTAAGACCTGAAACAGCTCAGGGGATTTTTGTAAATTTTTTAAATGTCCAGAAATCAGCTAGAATGAAAATCCCATTTGGAATAGCTCAAATAGGAAAAGCATTTAGAAATGAAATTGTAGCAAGACAGTTTGTTTTTAGAATGCGAGAATTTGAACAAATGGAAATGCAATTTTTTGTAAAGCCTGGAACACAACAGGAGTGGTATGAAAAATGGAAGGAAAATAGAATGAAATGGCATTTATCTCTAGGATTGGGAAAAGAAAATTATAGATTCCATGACCATATTAAATTAGCTCATTATGCTGATGCGGCATGTGATATAGAATATAACTTCCCATTTGGCTTTAAAGAATTGGAAGGCATTCATTCTAGAACTGATTACGACTTATCTCAACATGAAAAACACTCTGGAAAAAAACTTCAATACTTTGATTCAGAAATTAATAAGAGCTACATACCCTATGTAGTAGAAACATCTATTGGTCTTGATAGAATGTTTTTGGCCGTCTTATCAAATTCTCTTGTTGATGAAGAGTTAGATAATAATTCATCTAGAACAGTACTAAAAATTCCATCTATTTTAGCTCCATACAAGGCTGCTATACTTCCTTTAGTAAAAAAGGATGGTTTATCTGAGATTGCAACTGATCTTTATAATAAGTTAAAAACTGAGTTTAATATTATTTATGACGCAAAGGATGCTGTTGGAAGAAGATATAGAAGACAGGATGCCATAGGCACTCCTTTGTGCATTACAGTTGATCATCAAACTTTAGATGATAAGTCAGTAACTATAAGAAATAGAGATACTATGAAGCAAGAAAGGATTACTATAAAAGAAGTATCGAAAGAAATAACAAAAGAGGTTATTCTAAAAAACTGGTTATAGGTAAATTTGTTAGTTATAGAATTTTATTTATTGCCTCAAATAGTATAAATTGCGAAATCTTAAGTATTTAAGAGCCAATACTCTAGTATTATTTACTAACCAAAACACACAAACTTATGAATTTAAGAATTACAATATTAGCTTTCGCTTTTTTACTATCTCTATTTTCCTTCTCACAGGATAATGATAGAGTAGGGCCTGTAGCGACAGGAACATCTGAACAAATGTATGAAGTCCCTTCACTAGCATCTAGAATGAATGATCTTATACCTTATGTAGATGAAACAAAAGAGATGCAGGATGGTAAGGCAACACCTAATGATATTGTTGCAGGGAAAGGATCTAGTGGAGATGATTTATTAGCAAAGAATCCTGGAGAATTATATCAAAAAATACAGGGAAAAACCCCGAGTATTGTTTTCAATGCAGCATTTACTTCATCCTCTCCTACTGACCCTGCAGGAGCGGTTGGTCCTAATCACTATATCGCTGTTTTTAATACAGGGTTTAGAATTTTTGATAAGGATGGAAATGCATTAACTGGACAATTAGCGCCTTCAAATGTTTTTGGCAGTGTTCAGGGTGGATTTTGTTGTGATTTAACAGTTTCATATGATGCAGCTGCTGATAGATTTGTAATGACAATACTTGGAAATGGATGGACGGTTGCAGTTTCACAAGGACCTGATCCGATGAATGATGGATGGTATGTTTATAATTGGGGCACAGGAAGTGACTATCAAAAACTTTCTATCTGGAGTGATGCATACTATGTTACAGACAATCCTCCTGATTTACATGCCATAGAGAGAGACGCAATGATTGCAGGAGATCAAACAGCCCAATTTGTACATTTTAACCTACCAGGCATGCCTGGTAGTGGTTTTCGAAGCCCTCAAGCTCTTAATATAACGGACGACAACTTTCCTGCTCCAGGCTCAGCTCCAATAGTATTTATGGCGGATGATCAGTGGGGAGGAGTTTCTTCAGATCATCTTAAGCTATGGCTAGCAGATGTTGACTGGAATAATACTGCTAATTCTTCTATTTCTTCATCTCCCCAAGAAATATCAACAACACCTTTTGTATCTATATTTGATAACGGGGCATGGACTAATTTACAGCAACCTGGAGGCGGACTAATAGATGCGCTACAGTCTACAATAATGAATCAGGCACAATTTAGAAAATTCTCTAACCACAATTCGGCTATATTTAATTTTGTTGTTAATATTAGTGGTGATAATACTAATTTAGCTGGTGTGCGTTGGTTTGAGTTACGTCAAGATGGTGATGGCCAACCATGGTCACTTTATCAAGAAGGAACCTATGCAGCTCCTGATGGAAAGCATGCATGGAATGCAAGTATGGCAATGGATCTTCAAGGAAATATTGGGATGGGATATAGTGGAATGGGTGGAACTAATGGTCAGTATGTAAGTACATATTATACGGGAAGATATGTATCAGATGCACTTGGAACTATGAGTATTGGGGAGGAAATAATTCAAGCAGGAACTGGAAATATAGCTGGACAGAGATTTGGAGATTATTCTAAAGTAGCGGTAGATCCTTCAGATGATAAAGCCTTTTGGTTTAACAACGAACTAATTGATGGAACAAGAGCTAATGTTGTTGGAGTTTTTCAAATTGCAGCAAATTATGCTAATGATGTTGGTGTTGTAAATATAAATTCTCCAGTTTCAGGAACATTAACTGCGAGTGAGGATGTTACAGTCACCCTTTTTAACTATGGAGAGAATGATGCGACAAATTTTGATGTTACTTATCAAGTTGATGGAGGCTCTACTATAACAGAAACTTATACTGGAACTATTGGATCTGCACTAACAGACCAATTTACTTTTTCTACTACCACAGATATGTCCACTGTAGGATCAACATATTCTATAACGGCTAGTACAGCAATGTCTGGAGATGAGGATAGTACAAATGATTCATATACAACTGATGTAACGCATCTTAATGCAAATGATATAGGAGTCTCTGCTATTAGCTCTCCGTCTTCGGGGACGAATTTATCTTCTTCAGAACAAGTAACAGTAACTATCACAAATTATGGTGGTGGTACTCAAACAGATTTTGATGTTACATTTGATCTAGATGGAACGGTTATTACGGAAACAATTGCTGGACCATTAGAAGGAGATTCTTCTATTGATTACACTTTTGTTTATCTTGTTGATCTTTCAGCATTTGGATCCTATACTCTTACAGCTTATACGTCATTAGGCTCTGATTATGACAGCTCTAATGATTCAATTACTGTTAACATAACCAATATTAATTGTACTCCTCTTGCAGATACATCTTTTGGTGATGGAATTCATTACTTTGAGCTTGCAGATATTGTTAATGCATCTCAGCCAGGAGGTTCTGGCTATGCAGATTATACAAATCTATCAACAGATTTAGAACAGGGATCAACAAATAATTTAACTATTGCTACGGGATATGGAAATCAATTTGTTAGAGTCTGGATAGACTTTAATGATGACTTTGTATTTTCTTTAGATGAGTTAGTTGTAGACAATTTTGTAATTGCTCCTGGCTCAGCTTCTGGAACATTTTCAGACACTATGGATTTGGTTGTACCAGAAGATGCAGCACTTGGTCAGCATGTCATGAGAGCTAAAACAAACTGGAATGCTGGAGTTCCTGATGATGCATGTGAGGAAACACAATATGGAGAGACTGAAGATTATATGGTTAATATAGTTGAGACACTTGGAATAGATGAATTGAATCAAAATTCAGAATTTTCAATTATAAGTTTAGGAAATAATCAATTTGATGTTAACCTAAATTCACCATATGTTGGAAAAATTGAATTGACCGTATACAATACGCTAGGGCAAAGAATGGTATTCCATAGATTTGAGAATACAGGCACATTTAATTATGCACTAGATATGTCATATGTAGCTAAAGGAATTTATTTAGTTAAGGTTGGAAATAACTCCTTTGGAAAAGTACAGAAAATTATAGTTGAGTAAATTATAATTTATTTGTAATATAGATATCCGTCTGCTTAAAAGTAGACGGATATTTTTTTTAAAACACAGCTCTTAATTGAATATTGCCGTTATGAATGGAATTACTATTCTCACTTTTACGACCAAAATAAGAGAGGTTTAGGTCTAAGAATTTCGTTAATTTTTTTTGTGCAGTAAAGGACCAGGTATAATTTGATCCTACTTGTAGCCCCTCCATAAGGACATAACCAATAATAGTATTGGGATTTCCTCTAAATGAATTATTAAAATAATTTATTTCTGAAGTAAAATTTATTTTATCTCTATTTGATAGATAACATGAGAGACCAAGTTTTTGCTGGTTAAGTTTTTCAAGATTACCTATTGTATTTTCATTTGTAGAAAATTGATAATAAAAATTTAGTCTATTAGATTCATTAAATATATATGTTATTTTAGGATTAATATTAAACTCATCTAGGTTGTAATTTTTGCCTTCAAAATTCTCACTAATACTTACTTTGTTTTCAAGAATTGAATTAAGGTCAAACAACCAATTTGTATGTAGTTTATGAATAAAATTTAATTGATGAGATTCTAAATTATTTTCAATGTATCCAAAGGAAAGTGTGTTTTTTGATTTATTTGAGGAATAGCTATAGGTTGTAGAAAAATCTTGTTTCCCCCTATTATAATGTAAACTGTTTTTAAAATTTGAGATTAAGCCTAACAAACCATTTGATGGGATATAGAATGGATTAAAATTAAAATTTTCAATACTTTGATTCGTTTTTTTATCAATCATATACTGAGATTGATTTGAAAAATGTGATAATAATTTTTTAAATTTTGTATTTGAATGTTTCCATTTATTAAAATTTATTACAATAGATTGGCTAAACTTATTTTGATAGGTTTTTAGATATATTTGATTTGGAAGAAATACTCTTATGTATAGTCCCTCATCTTGAAATTGTGCTAATTCAAATTCCTCTAGCTCCTGTATATTATTTTCATTAATATCTATCCATGTATAATTCCCCATTCCAGGCTCAACTTCTATATAGGTATATTCTTGCTGAGGTAGATTCCCTGAGTTTGTTTCATAAAGTAAATTAGATTGTACTATTTGATCAAATAATTTTTGATTATAAATTAATCTTGAGTTAAGAAATTTCTCAACATTATCGTTGCTAGTTCTAGTCATTTCTCTATAGTTTAAAAATATGCTCAGATTGCTTTTTTTATCCTTTAAGAGCTGTGATTTTAAATAATATATATTGGAGGAATTAACCTTTCCTAATGAGTTGTTATTAACTAAACTATCGTTAATTCTTTTCTTGTATCCTATTTCAACGAATTTATCTGAAAGGGATCCAAAACCTGTAGCAATTTCATATAATCTATATCCATGATTTGAATTAGCTAAGGCATTGTCTAATACATTTGTTTTTAAATTTTTTTCAGTATCTACACTAATTTTGCTCCATCCTTTGTTGTAGTTTATTTTTAGCTTATTATTTGTTCTTAAGAATTTTGAGGTATAAATTGACGATTCAGAATTTAAAATACTTGAATTAGAGGTATAGTCAATATTTTTGATTTTTAAATCAATATCTAGAAGGTGTCTTATTCCATTATATTCTTTTTCAAATTTTAGATTTTCATAATTATAATTTATTTCTCCAATTTTATAGTTTGTTAAATTTACACCTCCCTGAATCAATAATTGATTTTTTACTTGGTTAATATAGGAGTAGCTTGTTAAGGAATCTAGATTCCAATCTCTATTAAATTCAGGATTATATATTATTTCTATTGACTTAAAGTCTTTATCGATGTAATCTAAATTAGCTTTTGTATATATTTCCCATAATTTGTTTTTTATGAGTTGATTTGATGTTGAGATTTTAGCTGCTAATCCATCATTATTGTTATCATCAATTTCGGAGAATAAGTTTTTATCTTTTTTGCTTGAGGCAATTTCAAATGTGATATTAGTTTTTTCATTTGGATTATAATCCCCATTAATTATGGCCAGTTGTAACTTTTCCGGAGCTTCAAGTTTTATAATTGGATTATAATCCCCTTGTTTTATTCCATTGATGGGAGGAGTGTATTCATAGATATTGTCAATTGCATTATTGGTTAGTAAGATATAATCACCTAACTGGCTACCTACATTCGTAAATCTAACTGAATACAATTCTTCATTGGGATTGTTTGAATATACATAGACTTCTTGTGCATTAATAATTTCTTTTTTGTAAAGAATCCTATTTTCACTATAAACTTCTTGATATGCTGATGGCGCATTCATTAGGTTATCGTTATCTCCTGCTTGACTTAAAATAGAAATTTGCTCATTAGATAAATTTTGTTGTAGAGATTGATTTTTAAGATCATTCTCATTATAAAAGGAAATATTTAAATTGATTTTATTACTGTTTAATTCTGCTCCTGAAAATGCTATAAATCTTGAATAATTTCTTTCACTTACTTGATAGTTTACATTAATCCTCATGTCTCCAGTAATTGGAATAGTAGTGTTGAATATTATCTCACCTGCATTATAATTAATGGTATAATCTTTATCAAGCCCTCTTTCTAATTTAGCTCCGTTAATATAGACTGTTTCACTTCCTGATACAACTAATACATAGAGCTCACCTTTTGCTCCAACTAATTTATATGGCCCCTGATTTCCATTTTGGCCTTGAAAACTACTTGTCTTAAATTGTCCCTTAACTATGGCTCCTGATCCATAGACATTAATTTGATTATTTAGATTTGCACTGAAATTTAATCCTTGTATTTTTTTTTCAAATTTACCAAAATATGAATTGTTGTTTTTTAAATCAATATCCCCAGCTCTTATGCGCCAATTATCACTTATCAATTCTATAAATATTTGATCAAACTCATCTAATCTCTGAGAATATCCATTGTCTTGAAGTGGTATATTAGCATCTTGAATAGATGCTTTTAAATACACTTTTTCACTCAATTTTCCGGAAATCTGTAAATCTAATTCACTGTTTAAAACAGAGTTTTGATTATTTCCTATATTAAATCCTCTAGAAATACTTCCTGAGCTTTCCAGCCCATCAAATAACAGCTGTTCTTGTTGAATATTAGAGCTAGAAATTTTATATAGCTTATTAATGTTATCATTATTAGAATGAATATTTTTTTTATCTAAATAAAAATATTCTTTGGTTAGAAATTTTGGATATTCATTTTCTATAAGCTCTAATTCTAATGAATCGCTGCTAATGGTATTATAATTAGAATCTCCAAAAAACAGTTCATTACTATGCAAACTGGTCATAGTAAATAGTAGAATAATAAAGCTTAGTAGTTTCATACATTAGATTAAACTAAAAATAACTTAAAATATTTTATTAAAATAATTTCTATGATTATGGAAATTTATTACTTCATTACATATTTTAGTGTTATGAAAATAATTTCATACAATGTAAATGGGATTAGAGCAGCTGTAAATAAGGGCTTTGTTGATTGGCTTGTAAGGGAAACCCCTGATATTATATGTCTACAGGAGATTAAAGCCCTCAAAAGTCAATTAGACTTAGAGTTATTCAATAAAGCAGGATATACATACAACTATTGGTTTAGCGCTCAAAAGAAGGGGTATAGCGGTGTTGCTATTTTATCTAGGATTAAACCTATTCATGTTGAGTATGGCACTGGAATTGAATCAATGGACTATGAGGGTAGAAATTTAAGAGTAGATTTTGAGAATTTTTCTGTTATGAGCTTGTATTTACCTTCAGGGACTAATATAGATAGATTACAGCACAAGCTCGAATATATGGACATGTTTCATGATTATATTAATTCACTAAAAGAAGAAATCAGTAATTTAATCATTGCAGGAGACTACAATATATGCCATAGGGCAATAGACATTCATGATCCGATTAGAAATAAGAATGTATCAGGATTTTTGCCTGTAGAGAGAAAATGGTTACAGGGATTTATGGATTCAGGATTTATTGATTCTTTTAGATTTTTTTCTGATTCACCTAATAGATATAGTTGGTGGAGTTATAGAGCGAATTCA
>Ga0208894_1001207_pt1 | contig 15816 bp, 12 predicted proteins | sample ETNtaG_12_FD_185752 | JGI IMG/M metagenome (GOLD analysis project Ga0208894, IMG submission 185752) | Marine microbial and viral communities from oxygen minimum zone, Eastern Pacific Ocean - ETNP201306SV49 (SPAdes) (version 2) | ecosystem: Environmental > Aquatic > Marine > Oceanic ... | reverse complement strand
CTTAGGATAGAAGAAGAACTCTCAAATAAAGCAGTATATCCACAAATGACTGCCTTTAAATTCTCAATATCTTAAAATCAACTTTAAATATCCTTTAATATTCGAGAGAAATTTTGTAAATTTGCAAAGAATTTTTTGTGAAATTTTCAATATTTTTTAACAGTGTCAGAAAAAGCAACATTAAACGTTAATGGTGGTAGTTATGATCTCCCCTTACTTAAGAGTTCAGAAGGTGAACTATGCATTGAAATAGGGAAGCTTAGAGGTCAAACCAATGGAATTACAACTATTGATAGAGGTTTTAAAAATACAGCTTCATGTGAGAGTAAAATCACCTATTTAGATGGTGAAAAAGGGATTTTGCGATATAGGGGTTATTCTATTGAAGAATTAGCTAGCAAAGCTTCATTCTTGGAGGTTGCATATTTGTTAATTTTTGGAGAGCTTCCTAATAAAGATGAACTAGAAAAATTTCATAATGATATAATTGAACAAAGCATTGTTAATGATGATGTAAAGAAAATTGTTGATGCATTTCCTGGAGCTGCTCATCCAATGGGTGTTTTGTCAAGTTTAACAAGTGCATTAACCGCTTTTAATCCTGATGACATTACTTTAGATTATGAAAGGAGCAAGGAAGAGATGTATAGCAGTATTGTTAAAGTAATGGGTAAGATACCTGTTCTTATAGCATGGGCCTTTAGAAAAAAGAATGGATTCCCATTAGAATACTCTAGTAAAATAAAGAATTTGGGTTATGTTGAGAATATTTTACAAATGATGTTTAAAAGGCCAAATGAAGATTATATTCAAAATGCAGTTTTAGTTGATGTGTTAAATAAACTTTTAATTCTACATGCTGATCATGAGCAGAATTGCTCTACATCAACTGTTAGAATTGTAGGGTCTGCTCATGCTGGATTATTTGCATCAATATCTGCAGGAATCTCAGCTCTTTGGGGTCCTTTACATGGTGGGGCAAATCAGGCCGTTTTAGAAATGTTTAATGCAATTAAGGAAGATGGTGGTGATACCCAAAAATATATTAACAAAGCCAAGGATAAAGAAGATCCATTTAGACTTATGGGATTTGGACATAGAGTTTACAAGAATTATGATCCAAGAGCAAAAATAATTAAAGAAGCTGCTCACAATGTCTTAGAAACACTAGGCATTGATGATCCCGTATTAGATATTGCAAAGGAACTTGAAGAACAAGCTTTGAAAGATAAATACTTTGTTGAAAGAAAACTGTATCCAAATGTTGATTTTTATTCTGGAGTAATATATAGAGCTATGGGTATACCATCAGATATGTATACGGTAATGTTTGCTTTGGGAAGATTGCCAGGATGGATTGCTCAATGGAGAGAAATGAGATTAATGAATGAACCTATTGGACGTCCTAGACAGTTATATACTGGTAGTACACTAAGAAAATTCAAATCAATTTCTAAGAGATAATTCGCCTTTATCAATCACACTTTCTTTGTATCTTTATTGAATGTTAAACCTCAATGTAAATAATGAGACTTCAAAACTAAAAGCAGTTATATTAGGAACAGCTGTAAGTTTAGGTCCTGCACCAAAATTAGAAGATTGTATTGATCCTAAAAGTAGGGAACATATATTTAACAATACTTACCCTATAGAAGAAGATTTAACCCCAGAAATGCAAGAATTCTTTGATGTTTTAAAAAAATACAATGTAACGATATATAGACCTGAAAAAATTGAAAATTATAATCAAATCTTTTCAAGAGACATTGCTTTTGTAATAGAGAATAAATTTGTTTTTGCCAATGTTGTAAAAGATAGATCAAAAGAAATTCAAGGAATAAAACATGTGTATGATCAAATTGATAATCAGAATATAATTCATTTGCCTGAAGCGTGCCGTGTAGAGGGCGGAGATGTAATGTTATGGGGAAATTATGTTTTTATTGGAACCTATTCAGCAAGTGACTTTTCAAACTACATAACAGCGAGAACTAATAATCAAGCAGTAAATGCTATAAAAAATTTATTTCCAAATAAAACAATTATACCTTTTGAGCTTCTAAAATCTAATGATGATCCGATAAACAATGCACTGCATTTGGACTGTTGTTTCCAGCCAGTAGGAAAGAATAAAGCAATTGCATGTCCTGAAGGATTTTTAGATCGAAATCAATATAATTGGATTGTTGATTTATTTGGAGCAGAGAATATATTTGAAATAAGCAAAGAAGAGATGTGTGATATGCACTGTAATATTTTTTCTATTGATCAAAATATTGTTGTAAGTGATAGATCTTTCATCCGATTAAATGCTTGGCTTGAAAAAAACAATTTTATTATTGAGAAAATAAAATACTCTGAAGCATCAAAACAAGGCGGTCTTTTAAGATGTTCAACTTTACCATTAATTAGAGAAAATTAGATATGCAGCAGATAACAAATAACATATTGATGATTAGACCAGCTAATTTTAATTACAATGATCAAACGGCTAGTAATAATTATTATCAAAAAAGAGGGCTTTCAGTAGAGTCAGCTAATGAAAATGCACAAAAAGAATTTGATTTATTAGTTAAAAAATTAATATCCAATGGGATTAATGTCTTAGTTTTTGATGATGATTTGAAACATGAAACACCATCTGCTATTTTTCCAAATAATTGGATATCATTTCATGCAAACGGAGATATAGCTATATATCCTATGTTTGCAATTAACAGAAGATTAGAGAGAAGAGAAGATGTTTTTAGTTTTGTTGAAAACAAGGGATTTAATATCAAGAATGTTATTGATTATACTTCTGCAGAAGATGAAAATCTATTTTTAGAAGGTACTGGAAGTATGGTTTTAGATAGAGTTAACAGAAAAGTCTATTGTTCTATATCGCAAAGATCTTCAGAGGATTTGCTAATTGAATTTTGTGAGGATTTTCAATATACTCCTGTAATTTTTAATTCTTTCCAAAACGCCGAAGGTCAAAGACTAGCTATCTATCATACCAATGTTATGATGTGTGTAGCTGAAACATTTGCAATTGTTTGTCTTGAGTCAATTGATGAGCAATCACAACAAAAAAATGTAGTAAATCAGTTAACTGAATCTGGAAAAGAAATAATTGAAATTAGTGAAGATCAACTAGAGAAATTTTCAGGAAATATGTTACAACTTAAAGATTCTAGTGGAAATCCTATACTAGTTATGAGTGAATCAGCCCATAAAGCATTAAATAAGGGGCAGCTTGATAAAATACAAAAGCATTGTAAACTTTTATCTAGTCCAATCCCTACTATTGAAAGATGTGAAGGGGGAAGTGTAAGATGTATGATAGCTGAAGTCTTTCTTCCAATTTCAGAATAAGATTATTAAGCACTATATTTATACATTATAATTCAATATGCAACTTCAAAAGATACTCTCAAAAAATGTAATTGATAATTTTGATAAGCTTTTTAATATTGAAGTTAAAAATATTGAATTTCAGCCTACAAAAAAAGAGTTTGAAGGAGATATAACTATTGTTGTTTTTCCTTTCGTTAAACTTTTAAAACAAACCCCTAAAGAAATAGCAGAAAAACTTGGAAGTTCTCTTGAAAGGCATGACTGTGTTGTAAAATATAATGTTGTTTCAGGTTTTCTTAATCTTGTAATTTCTGATGATTATTATTTAGATTTTTTTGAATCAATAAAATCTAATGAAAGACATGGATTCATTTCACCAACTACTAACGATGCAGTAATGGTTGAGTATTCTTCTCCAAATACGAATAAACCTTTGCATTTAGGACATATTAGAAATAATCTACTAGGATATAGTGTTTCGGAAATACTAAAGGCATCAGGAAAAAAAGTTTATAAAACTCAAATTATTAATGATAGAGGTATTCATATTTGTAAAAGTATGGTCTCATGGCTTGCCTTTGGGAATGGTGATACACCTGAATCTTCTGGGTTAAAGGGGGATAAATTAGTTGGCAACTATTATGTGAAATTTGATAAAGTTTATCAGGATCAGGTAAATGATTTAATCAGCCAAGGAACAAGTGAAGATGATGCAAATCAACAAGCCCCAATATTATTGGAAGCAAAGGATATGTTACTAAAATGGGAAGCTGGCGATAAACAGGTAGTTGATCTTTGGAAAAAAATGAATCAGTGGGTTTATGATGGATTTGAGGTTACCTATAAAAGACTTGGTGTTGATTTTGACTCTTACTATTATGAAAGTCAAACATATTTGCTTGGAAAAGAGTTTATTAAGACAGGGTTAGATAGCGGAGTTTTTTATAAAAAAGATGATGGGTCTGTATGGTGTGATTTAACAAGTGAGGGATTGGATGAAAAGATTGTTTTAAGAGCAGACGGAACAGCTGTCTATATGACACAGGATATTGGTACAGCCGTACAACGAGTAAAAGACCATCCAGATATTAATTCTATGGTATATACTGTTGGAAATGAGCAGGATTATCATTTTAAAGTACTGTTTTTAATATTAAAAAAATTAGGTTTTTCTTGGTCAGAGAACTTATTCCATTTAAGTTACGGAATGGTTGATCTTCCTACTGGAAAAATGAAAAGTAGACAAGGCCTAGTCGTGGATGCAGATGATTTGTTAGAAGAGATGAGTGAAACAGCAAAAAGTATTTCTAAGGAATTAGGGAAATTAGATGGGTACGATAATAATCAAAAACAAGAAGTATATGAAACCATTGGATTAGGTGCTTTAAAATATTTTATTCTTAAGGTTGACCCAAAGAAGAGAATTTTATTTGATCCAAAAGAGTCTGTTGATTTTCAAGGCAACACGGCTTCATTTATTCAATATTCTTATGCTAGAATTCAATCTATAATTAGGGGAATAAATTTTGAGCCTTCAAAAGAAAAATATCAACAACCTTTAGAAGATAATGAGAAGGAACTTATTAAACAATTAGAGCTTTTTCCATCGATAATTCAAAGTGCTGCAACAAGTCATAATCCTGGTCTTATAGCAAATTATCTTTATGATTTGGTTAGGATATTTAATTCTTTTTATCAAAGTTCACCTATTTTAAAATCAGTATTATTGGATAAGAAAAGTTTTAGAGTAGACCTGTGTAGATCTGTTGGATATACCATTAAAAATGCATTGGGACTGCTTGGAATTGGTGTAGTTGATAGAATGTAGTTTTTATTTAGAAAGAACAGCTACTTTTTTTAAATTTGACTTTTAATAAAATCGTTACCATATGTTTGATAATCTTAGCAGTAAATTAGACAAAGCCTTTCAACTTCTAAAGGGTCATGGTAGAATTACAGAGATTAATATTGCCGAGACCCTAAAAGAAGTGCGTCGCGCTCTTTTAGATGCAGATGTCAATTATAAAACAGCAAAAGATTTTACAGAAAAAGTTAAACAAAAGGCATTAGGTCAAGATGTATTAACTTCATTGAAGCCTGGTCAGCTAATGATTAAAATAGTCAAGGATGAATTGACTGAGCTAATGGGAGGAGATTCTTCTGAAATTGATCTAACTGGAAAGCCATCTATTGTATTAATGTCGGGATTACAAGGGTCTGGTAAAACAACATTTTCAGCTAAACTTGCCAATTTTTTAAGAAAGACAAATAGCATGAAACCTCTTATGGTTGCTTGTGATGTATATAGGCCTGCTGCTATTGAACAGTTACATGTACTTGGAAAAGATTTAGATGTTGAGGTATATAGTGAAGAGGAAAATAAGGATCCAGTTTCTATTGCAAAAGCTGGTATTAAATATGCTAAATCAAAAGGATTTAATTTGGTTATAGTAGATACTGCTGGTAGACTAGCTATTGATGAATTTATGATGACAGAGATCTCAAATATTAAAAAAGCTATCAAACCACAAGAAGTTTTATTTGTAGTAGATTCAATGACGGGTCAGGATGCAGTTAATAGTGCTAAAGCTTTTAATGATATTTTGGATTTTAATGGAGTAGTTTTAACCAAGCTAGATGGTGATTCAAGAGGTGGTGCAGCGCTATCAATAAAAAGTGTTGTAGATAAACCTATAAAATTTATTGGAACAGGTGAGAAGATGGACGCCTTAGACGCTTTTCATCCTGCAAGAATGTCTGACAGAATTCTTGGAATGGGAGATGTTGTCTCGCTTGTTGAAAGAGCACAGCAACAATTTGATGAGGAGGAAGCTAGAAAGGTTCAAAAGAAAATTGCAAAGAACAAATTTGGCTTTGATGATTTCTTAAATCAAATTCAGCAAATTAAAAAGATGGGGGATATGAAAGATTTAGTTGGAATGATTCCAGGTGCTGGAAAAATGATGAAGGATGTAGACATTGATGATGATTCATTTAAACACATTGAAGCAATTATTCATTCAATGACACCTAAAGAACGTTCAAACCCAGCGCTGATTGATCATTCTAGAAAAAAACGAATTAGTAAAGGTTCAGGAACAAGTCTTGATGACGTAAATCAGCTTATGAAGCAATTTTCACAAATGAGTAAAATGATGAAAATGATGCAAACTATGGGTTCAAATAAAATGATGCAGATGATGCAAAACGCTAAAAAATAATTATTACAATGACAATTTTAGACGGAAGAAAAACTAGCAATGAAATTAAGGTTGAAATTGCAGTTGCTGTAAAGAAAATTGTGGCAGGCGGATCTCGTGCTCCTCATCTTGCAGCAGTTATAGTAGGAGAGGACGGAGCTAGTTTGACCTATGTGGGAAGCAAGGTTAGAGCATGTAAAAAAGTAGGCTTTGACTCCACTCTTGTAAATCTTCCAGATACTACTACTGAAGATGAGTTGCTTAATAAGGTCCATGAATTAAACAATAACAATGCAATTGACGGATATATAGTTCAGCTTCCACTGCCTAGTCATATAGATTCTCAAAAAATATTAATGGCTGTTGATCCGGAAAAAGATGTAGATGGTTTCCATCCAACGAACTTTGGAAAAATGGCACTTAATCTGCCTACTTTCATTTCTGCTACGCCTTATGGGGTTATGGAGTTATTAGAAAGATATAATGTAGATACGGAAGGTAAACATACGCTTGTTATTGGACGCTCAGATATTGTAGGAAGACCTATAAGTATTCTTATGAGTAGAAAATCTAATCCTGGGAATTCAACAGTAACACTTGCTCATAGTAGAACAAAAAATATTAAGGAGTTAACAAGACAGGCTGATATAATTATTTCTGCTCTTGGATCTCCAAATTTTGTTAAAGCTGATATGGTAAAAGAAGGGGTAGTAGTAGTTGATGTAGGAATTACTAGGGTTAAGGATGATTCAGAAAAAGGGTACAAAATTGTAGGTGATGTAGACTATGAAAATGTTTCCAAAAAGGCAAGTCATATCACTCCTGTTCCAGGGGGTGTTGGTCCTATGACTATTGCCATGCTTTTAAAAAATACGCTTCAAGCTTATAATAAATAATTTTTTTATTTTTTTATATCTTTAAGAAACTCACTTTATTTTTCAAAAATTTGATTAAAGTCCTTGAATGATTTGAATTCAAGCGCATTTCCAGCGGGATCTTTAAAGAACATGGTAGCTTGTTCACCAGCCAGTCCCTTAAATCTAGTATAAGGTTCAATAATAAATTCAATTCCTTTTTCAATTAGATGTTTTGAGAATTTATTAAAATCATCCCACTTTAAAATAACACCAAAGTGAGGTACTGGTACATCTTTTCCGTCTACAGAATTTGTATGCAGATCTTCGTTTGTTTTTTCTTTATAATGAATTACTAATTGATGTCCAAAAAGATTAAAGTCTATCCAATGATCACTACTTCTACCTTCCTCACAACCTAGAATATCTCTATAGAATTCTCTACACTTGGGAATATTATCAACTGGAATTGCTAGATGAAATGGAGTTAATTTTTGCATTTATTTTTTTAACATATTAGTAAGTTCAGAAATTTCTTTATCATTTAATAGTCGGTACTTACCCTCTTTAATATCCAATTTTATATTCATAATTCTAACCCTTCTCAAGGACACAACTCTAAAATCAAAATATTCACACATTCTTCTTATTTGTCTATTTAAGCCTTGAGTTAAAATAATTTTAAATTCAGTAGTTTTTAATTTTTCTATTTTGCATTTCCTAGTTTTTTTACCAAGAATTGATACTCCTTCACTCATTTTTTTAAGAACACTTTCTGAAATAGGCCTATTAACCCTCACTAGATACTCTTTTTCGTTATTGTAAGCAGTTTTTAGGATTTTGTTAGCTGTTTCACCATCATTGGTTAATAAAATCAATCCTGTGGTCGTTTTATCAAGTCTTCCAATAGGAAAAATTCGCTCTGGAAATTTTATAAAATCAATGATGTTATTTTCTTCAACTCCAGCATTTGTTGTACATACCACACCTTTAGGTTTGTTAAGAGCAATAAAAATTCTTTTTGTTTTCTTTTTCTTAATTTTTTCTCCATCAACATGGATGACATCATCCTTTTGAATTTTATGACCCATTACCGCTTCTTTTGAATTCACCAATATTCTGCCTTGTTCAATTAACTTATCCGCTTGTCTTCTAGAGCAGTAGCCAATCTCACTCAAATACTTGTTAATTCTTGTTCCTTCTGAACTCATTTTAGCACAATAATTTTATTCGATGTTAAATATAGATAATTAAGATCTTTATATTTGCAAGTGATGGATAAAAAAACTCAAGAGTTACTAGAAAAAGGAAAAGTGCTACCACTTATGGAGGCTTTCTACACTATCCAAGGAGAGGGGTTTCATAAAGGAAAAGCAGCGTATTTTATTAGAATTGGCGGATGTGATGTAGGTTGTCATTGGTGTGATGTAAAAGAAAGCTGGGATGCTGATGCCCATCCAATTATTCCAACCAATAAGATAGTGAATGATTCTATTAAGCATAGTAATACTATTGTTGTCACAGGAGGTGAGCCACTAATGTGGGACATGACACCATTAACAAATCAGTTAAGAAGTAATAATAAAAAAGTGCATATAGAAACCTCTGGAGCATATAAATTAACTGGCACTTGGGATTGGATATGTCTATCACCAAAAAAAAGAATGAATCCCTTAGATGAGATTTATCAGGTAGCAGATGAGTTAAAAGTAATTATATACAATAATGATGATTTAAAATTTGCTGAAAACCAAGCTGAAAAAATAAATTCAAATGCTCATTTATTTCTTCAACCAGAATGGGAAAATCGTGAAAAAATGATGCCTATAATGGTAGATTATGTTAAAAATAATCCCAAATGGAAGATATCACTTCAGATCCATAAATATTTAAATATTCCATAATAATTTATAACATAAAATATATATTTGCATCTTCATAAATGACCCATCGGGAAGAGCTGTTTCAAAAGTTCATAGAGATAGTTATAAATAAGTTATTTTTTACTATAAATAAGCATACAAAATTGTTAATAACTTGCTTCTTTTTTTGACAGTTGTTTTAATCTGTTGCGCTATAGTTTTTTGTATATTTGCAATAGTGATTTATTCTTAAAAAAAACAATTATTTTTTTTAACCTTTTTTTAAGCATATTTAAAACAAAAAAATGAGCGAAAACACACAAAAATATTCTGCTGATAGCATACAGGCCTTAGAGGGCATGGAGCATGTTAGAATGAGGCCTTCAATGTATATTGGAGATGTTGGTTCTAGAGGACTCCATCATTTAGTAATTGAGGTTGTTGATAATTCAATTGATGAGGCTCTTGCAGGTCATTGTAATAATATTACTGTAACCATCAATGAAGATAATTCAGTTACTACTGAAGATGATGGTCGAGGTATTCCTGTTGGTATACATAAAAAGGAGGGAGTTTCTGCTTTGGAAGTTGTTATGACTAAAATTGGAGCAGGTGGAAAATTTGATAAAGATTCATATAAAGTTTCTGGTGGGCTTCATGGAGTTGGAGTGAGTTGTGTAAATGCTCTTTCTGAAACTCTTAAGGCTAGTGTTCATAGAGATGGAAAGATATGGGAACAAGAATATGAAAAAGGAGTTCCACTATATCCAGCAAAGGAAACGGGTAAAACTGATAAAACAGGAACTATAGTTACTTTTAAGCCAGACACTACCATTTTCACTGATGTAAATGAATATAGCTATGATATCCTTGCTAGTAGATTAAGAGAATTATCTTTTTTAAATAAGGGAATTACTATAACAATAGTTGATAGAAGAGATAAAGATAAAAAGTCAGGAGAATTTCAAAGTGAAGTTTTCTTTTCCAAAGAGGGATTGCCGGAATTTATCAAATTCTTAGATGGTAGTAGAGAGCCTATAATGAAAGATGTTATTGCCTTTGAAGGTGAAAAGAATGGGGTTCCAGTTGAGGTTGCTATGATATACAATACTTCATATGCAGAAAATTTACATTCATATGTTAATAATATAAACACTCATGAAGGGGGAACCCATTTAAGTGGATTTAGAAGAGGGTTAACACATACTTTAAAGAAATATTCAGAAGCTTCAGGAATGCTGGATAAATTAAAATTTGAAATTGCTGGTGATGACTTTAGGGAAGGACTTACTGCAATAATTTCTGTAAAGGTTGCAGAACCTCAATTCGAGGGACAAACAAAAACAAAACTTGGAAATAAAGAAGTTTCGTCATGTGTAAGTCAAGCAGTTTCAGAGATGTTAACAGATTATCTTGAAGAACACCCAGATGATGCTAAAATAATTGTACAAAAAGTAATTCTTGCAGCCCAAGCAAGACATGCAGCTCAAAAAGCCAGAGAAATGGTTCAAAGAAAATCTGTAATGAGTATAGGTGGTCTTCCAGGAAAACTATCAGATTGTTCTGAACAAGATCCTTCTAAATGTGAGGTTTTTCTTGTTGAGGGAGATTCAGCTGGAGGAACTGCAAAGCAAGGTAGAGATAGAGCTTTTCAAGCAATCTTACCTTTAAGAGGTAAGATATTGAATGTGGAAAAAGCAATGCAGCATAAGGTTTTTGAAAATGAGGAAATTAGAAACATATTTACTGCTCTAGGCGTTACTATTGGTACGGAAGAGGATAGCAAGGCATTAAATATTGAAAAACTTAGATATCATAAGGTAGTTATCATGTGTGATGCCGATATTGATGGAAGTCATATTGCTACACTAATCTTAACATTCTTTTTCAGATATATGAAAGAATTAATTGAAAATGGGCATGTCTATATAGCAACTCCACCTCTTTATCTAGTTAGAAAAGGCGCAAAGAAACAATATGCCTGGAGTGAAGAGGATAGAGATAAACTTGTAAATGAGTATGGTGATGGAACAAAGATTCAAAGATATAAAGGTCTTGGTGAAATGAATGCTATTCAACTTTGGGATACTACTATGAATCCTGAGTTTAGAACATTAAGAAGAGTAGAAATTTATGATCCACCTGAGGCAGATAGAATCTTTTCAATGCTTATGGGAGATGAAGTTCCTCCTAGAAGAGACTTTATTGAGAGAAATGCAATTTATGCTAATATAGACGCATAATTAAACTTATAATCTATTATGAAAATAACAGTAGTTGGTGCTGGAGCAGTAGGAGCAAGTTGTGCTGAATATATTGCCATTAAGGATTTTGTTTCAGAAGTAGTTTTGTTAGATATTAAACAAGGTTATGCTGAAGGAAAAGCTATGGATCTTATGCAAACAGCTTCTTTAAACAATTTTGATACTAATATAACTGGATCAACCAATGATTATTCTAAAACTGCAAATAGTAACATTTGTGTTATAACTTCAGGTATTCCAAGAAAACCAGGAATGTCTCGAGAAGAATTAATAGGCATAAATGCAGGAATTGTAAAAACAGTTTCTTCAAACCTCATACAGCACTCTCCAGACACAATACTTATTGTTGTTAGTAATCCAATGGATTCAATGACTTATTTAGTTCATAAGACTACTGAGCTTGCTAAAAATAAAATTATAGGTATGGGTGGTGCTTTAGATTCAGCAAGATTCAAATATAGATTAGCTGAGGCACTGGAAGCTCCAATTAAAGAAGTTGATGGTATGGTTATAGGTGGACATAGTGATAAAGGTATGGTACCACTTATATATAAGGCTACAAGAAATGGTGAAAAAGTTTCAGAATTTCTTTCAAATGAGAGATTAGAGCAAGTTAAGCACGACACAAAGGTTGGCGGGGCTACACTGACTGGACTATTGGGGACTTCAGCTTGGTATGCTCCAGGAGCTGCCGTTAGTGCTTTAGCACAAGCAATCATATGTGATCAGAAAAAAATATTCCCATGTTCAGCTCTTCTTAATGGAGAATTTGGTATAAAAGATTTATGTATTGGTGTACCAGTTATTTTAGGTAAAAATGGTATTGAAGAAATTATTGAAATTGATTTGGATCCATCAGATATGGATCATTTAAAAGAAAGTGCAGAAGGAGTTAGAAAAACTAACAATCTATTAGATATCTAGTATTAAATCTATTCACTGTCTTAATTGAACTATATAATAAATGAATTAAATCAGTTGGCATTTTATTTGTTATATCATATATTTGCTCCACTTTTAACTGAAATGTATTAAAAAATGCAAAACAAAGGATTGATAAAATTTTTGGCATGGTTGTTTGGTTTAGTTTGTGTATTCCAATTAGTTCTTACTTTTCAGTTTAATCAGATCGAAAATAGAGCAGATGACTATACTATTAATCTAATTGATGATTCAGAGGAAAATTTTGACACCAAAAGGAGAGATATAAAGCTTAAATATTTAGATTCTATTTCAAATATTTCAGTTTTCAATATTCTAATTGCTGACTATACTTATGATGAACTTAAGAAAAAATCTATGAAATTAGGTTTGGACTTAAAAGGTGGAATAAATGCTATTTTACAGATTTCAGTAAACGATATACTAAAAAGTTTATCTAATAATAGTACTGATCCAATATTTAATAAGGCCTTGAGTGATGCAGAAGAAATGCAAAAAAATAGTCAAAACACTTATTTAGAGGACTTTTTTATAGCATTTGATAATATTAAAGGAGATAGTAAGCTTGCATCACCAGATATTTTTGCTAATAGAAATTTAAGTGAAGAAATTACTTTTAATATGTCTGACGAGGAAGTTAGACCAATATTAGAGAAAAAAATAGACGAGAGTATTGAATCTGCGTTACAAGTTTTAAGAAAGAGGGTAGATCCTGACGGTCTTTTATCACCTGTTATTCAAAGAATAGGAAGTTCAGCTAGAATTCTATTTGAATTACCAGGAGCTAATGATGTAGAGAGAATTAAAAAATTATTACAAGGAACTGCACAGTTAGAGTTTTGGGATGCTTATAAAGGGGAAGAATTCCTACAATTTATAGTTCAAGCCAATGAAATTGTTAAAAATATTGAGGATTCATCTGACGAATCTATGGTTGAATCTGAGCAGGATGAAGAAATCAGTGAAATTGAAGAATTATTAGGCTCTGAAACTCAAGTTGATTCTGTTGTTAATCCTATTTTAGATTTAATTAGAGGTCAAGGATATCCTGGAGGACCTATAATTGCAGCATTTGATTCTAAAGGTAAAGATAAAATTTCAAAATTTTTGTCACTTCCTGAAGTGAGATCTTTACTTTCAACTGAACAAAGATATGTTAAGTTTTTATGGGGAATCACTGAGGTAGATGATGAAGGTAATGAATACTCTGAACTATATGCATTAAAGGGTAATAGAGAAAGTAAACCTTTATTAAATGGCTCGGTTATAACTGATGCTAGACAATCTTTTGGAATGGATGGTGTTAGCCCTACTGTTAGTATGCAAATGAATAGCAAGGGTGCGAAAATTTGGGAAAAGATGACTGGAGATGCCTTTAATCAAGGATCTCAAATTGCAATAGTATTGGATGATATTGTATATTCTGCTCCGGGAGTTACAAGCGGTCCTATTTCAGGTGGTAGTTCTGAGATTTCAGGTTCTTTTGATACAGCAGAGGCAATAGATTTAGCAAATGTTCTTAGAGCGGGAAAATTACCTGCATCTGCAGATATTATTCAGGCAGATGAAGTTGGACCATCTTTAGGACAAGAGGCTATTAGCAGTGGAATTTTATCTTTTCTTATAGCACTTATTTTAGTATTAGTTTGGATGATATTTTATTATGGTAAAGCAGGAATTTATTCAAACTTAGCCTTATTTTTTAATGTTATTTTAATTTTTGGTGTACTTGCCGGATCAGACGCTGTTCTTACTCTTCCTGGAATTGCAGGGATTGTACTTACTATTGGTATTGCAGTAGATGCGAATGTGCTTATATTCGAAAGAGTTAGAGAAGAACTATATAGTGGAAAGAAATTAAAAGCTGCTGTTGTAGATGGATACCATAACGCATATTCTTCAATTCTAGATGCAAATATTACTACAGGCTTAACTGCTTTGATTCTTAAAGTATTTGGTACAGGTCCAATTGAAGGTTTTGCTACAACTCTTTTAATAGGTATAATAACATCACTTTTTACAGCAATATTTATTTCTAGGTTATTGGTGAATTGGGATATTAACAGAGGATCTCAATTTAATTTTTCCACGTATTTAACAAATGGCTTGTTTAGAAACATATCTATTGATTTTCTTAAGTATAGAAAAATGGCATATATATTATCATTTGTAGTAATTTCTTCAGGGCTCTTTTCTTTATTTACTTCTGGTTTAGATCAAGGAATTGATTTTGTTGGTGGTAGAACCTATACGATTAGGTTTGACAGAGATATGAATACAGAGCAAGTAAGACAATCAACTGATAAAGTATTTGGAAGTTCTGAGATTAAAACAATTGGATCTCCAAATCAGCTAAAAATTTCTACAAAATATAGAGTAGATGAGAATACTGCTGAAGTAGATGAAGATGTTCAAAGAAAGCTCTATGAATCACTTGAAACATTTTTACCAGAAAATTACACTTATGATCAATTTTTAAATGCAGAAAATAATGTAGGTAAAATGATGTCAGCAAAAGTTAGCCCTACTATAGCAGATGATATAAAACAGAATTCTTTTTGGGCGATTCTAGGATCATTAGTTGTTGTATTTCTCTATATCTTATTTAGATTTAGAAAATGGCAATTCTCATTGGGTGCTGTAGCAGCAGTTTTTCATGATGTATTAATTGTTTTAGGAATCTTCTCTCTTTCATATAGATTTATGCCTTTTAGCATGGAAATTGATCAAGCATTTATTGCGGCAATTTTGACTGTAATTGGATATTCCCTTAATGATACAGTAGTTGTATTTGATAGAATTAGAGAATTCCTTAATGAACATTCTACATGGGAATTTAAGAAAACTGTAAACTCTGCACTTAATAGTACATTAAGTAGGACATTAAATACTTCATTTACAACATTAGTTGTTTTAGTTTCTATGTTTATGCTAGGAGCTGACTCGCTTAGAGGATTATTATTTGCTTTAATTGTTGGGGTTGTGGTAGGTACGTATTCCTCAGTATTTGTGGCGACACCTATAATGCATGACACAACTTCAAAAAAGAAATAATTACTAGCTTATTTTTTTCTGAACATTAGGTAAATCCCTAATATAATAAATGGCACACTCAAGGCTTGACCAGTATTCATGCCTAGAATCCAATCTTCTCTACCTTCAACTTGAGCAACTTTAAAAAACTCAATTACAAATCTTAAACTCCATAATAGAACGAAGAATAAACCTAGCATATAGCCAGAAATAGTTGCTTTATTTGTCTTCCAATAAATAAAATACATAATAACAAAAATAACTATATACCCAAATGCTTCATATAATTGCGCTGGATGTCTAGCAAAGTCTTCTCCTAGTG
>Ga0208894_1001193_pt1 | contig 15943 bp, 20 predicted proteins | sample ETNtaG_12_FD_185752 | JGI IMG/M metagenome (GOLD analysis project Ga0208894, IMG submission 185752) | Marine microbial and viral communities from oxygen minimum zone, Eastern Pacific Ocean - ETNP201306SV49 (SPAdes) (version 2) | ecosystem: Environmental > Aquatic > Marine > Oceanic ... | reverse complement strand
CCTTCATTAGGAAGGCTTCTAAATTATTGTGTCTAGATTAACCATTCCATCTAGATGATATAATGAAACCTGTATGTCCACTTCCCTTATTATCTGGTCTTAAAGCGCTTGAACGTGACTGCCATCCTCTTTGAATTATCTCTATTATTTCTACTTCTTTCCAGCCATCTAATGAATCTACTAATGCTTTAATCTGATTAACTGTTGGGATATAGCATATCAGAAATCCTCCAATATGAAGCGATTTCTTAGCCCATTCTACTAATTCCCAAGGATTAGGAAGATCTAATATAATTGAAGAAGCGGAAATCGTAGGTGTGTCATTATTTAATTCTTCATTACGAAGTTCTACTAAATTTTTCCAAGGGCTCATCTGTATGTTTTTCTGAGCTACTTTAAGATGCCTATTATTATTTTCAAAAGTAATTACATTGCCATTTGGAGCTACTGTTTGAGCGAGTGCAAGTGTTAAAGCTGCGGAACCACTGCCTGCCTCTACTACGGTTTTACCAGTCGAAAGTCCTGATTTATAGACAATCCAAGCAATGTCTTTAGGAGATATTATTTGAGGTCCTCGTTTAAGATTTGATTGAAGATCAGATAAAACATAATCCACAAGTATACATTTTTCATCTAATAGTTCAAACTCTTTACCAAATCCATGATTTAGTAAAGCTTTACTTGGAAAACGTCCAAATCCTTTTACTTCTAAAACTTCTAAATCTAAATCAACTAAATGAGCCGAGCCGTCAATTATTAGAAGTTTTAAATTGCTCATTTGAGCAAGCTATGAAATTAGCCTACCAAAAGCTTAGCGTTGCTTAATGAATATTTCCAGTCTACTGGTATAACATTATTTGAACGATAATACTTTGCTAAACGAAGAATTTTAGCTTCAGTAAGGCGTAATGCTCTAGTATTATGAATATCTTTTTTGTTGATTTTTAAGTGTTCACCCAAACGAACTGCTTTACGCATAAGATTAGTTAAATCCTCAGGCAATGATGGAGACAACTCCTTATCTGCTAAAACTTTTGAAATTGATTTACCCATAGCTAATTTTACACTTGGGACTGCATGAGTATCTCTTAGTGCAATACCAATTTCTGAAGTAGAATGTCCTTCGGATGCCAATTCGACTATTTTCTTCTCAACATCTTTGGATTTAGGTGCCCATTTAGGATTATTTTGTCTAGTTTGTGGACTAGAGCCGGAGCTTCCCTTACGTCGTGCATGAATTCTTGCCATTATTGTTTATCTCCTATGGAGGTTATGGCGCCAGTCAGCCCGGTATAAAAACATTAGCACATTTATTAATAATCTAAAGTCCAATACAATGCTAATTCACTATTAGAATATATTCTATAAGTAAAATTAGGCATATATTCATAGTAGGGACTAGATATTATAGAAAGAGTAGACGATTTACCAACCGAATGAGGCATTCCTAGATTAACAGCTGACAATGATATATTATTTTGAATGCTAGAAGAAAATACTGAACTATTATTCCAAGTCCATAAATGATCTTCACTTTTCCAATACATTTCATTAACAGATATCCGTTCAATTTCCATATCTTTCAAAGAAATAAGTCCTGAAGACAGTTCGTCGGCATCACTCACAGACAACATGTTAGAATATGCCGCTAGTCTTCGTTCTCTTTTGTCATCATTAGATTCTAATATAGATTTCTCTAAATTATCACCCATCCATTGTGATGCTGAAATACTGCTCTCACGGACATAGTACGTATAATATACTTCTTCGCGCTCATGTGCATCAACTCGATAATCTAAATCATAATATGAAAATGAAGTGACAAGAATTGTAAATACAGAAAATAAAACAGCTAACCGATTTGGATGATCTTCTAAATTATCTATAAAGAAATCCATACCTGGTACAATTAATAACAAAATACCAAATGTTACTAAATAAGGAATGTAAGTAATATCAGATATAACAAAAAAAGATAATCCCAAATAGGCCATTGAAAAGAGATATCCTTGGGAAACGCGGCCTTCTTGGAACCAAAATATAATTCCGAGGATAGATATAAAAAGAAACGGACCTACATTTATCATATAATACACTATTAAATTAAGCATTGTTGAAAGTATCCCATTGCTGCTAAAAAAATAAATACCAATAAGTTCATCATCAGGACTATAAGGTGAAAAATCTAAATATTGGAGATAGAAGAAATATATTGACAAAAATAATAAAAAACCCAAAACTTGTCTTCCTGCCCTTTCTCGGTTTGTAGCGCCTTCTTGCCAATAATAACCTAAAACAGACATCAGAAAAGCAAGTAAAATCCCTGGAAATAATAAGGCCATTCTATGCAATGAAGGCAAAATAAGACCTAAAAATAGTAGCAAGAAGAAGATACGGCTTGGATGCCGACCATATTTTGAGTGAGATAATCGAAGAAGTAACCAAATAAAAAAAGGCAATAAAGCAATAAAACTAAATCTAAGAGAAATTTGCCATAATGAAAATGTCAAAAATCTTGGAGCAAAAGAAAAACATAATGTTGCAAACCATCTACTGCGAAAATTCGACGTCAGTTCGCCTGTTAACATGAAGAAACCAAAAACTGAAATTAATGATAGAAAAATAGCATGGATCAAAATATATTCAAAAATTGAAACACCGGTAAGTAAAGTAATTGCAGATACTAATATTGTTGAACCTAGAGGAGTGGTTCCAGGAAATAAACCATAAAATGAAGTTAGATTTTCAGCCCATGTTATTTGTCCATTGAATAATACTGCCTTTGCCATTGATATATAATAAAAATTATCAGTACCTACTGGATTTGGAGTTATAGGATATCTAAGTAAAACTGTGAGAAATCCAAGTAAAAATAGGCCACTTTTACTGCTTAACGTTGGACTTTTCATATTGCATCAAATGGAGTAATGTATTAAGCAGATATGTTTGACAAAAAAAAAGCAGTATTACCGCATATTTTTATATAGTGGAGACTTCCATCGCAAACCATCTATTCTGAAGGCGTAATATGAACATACGTAACAACATGAATCACAGTCTGTTTGCATTGCTGATTCTAACAGCATTATTAGCTGGTAAAAGTGTTGATGGATACCCTGCTGGAGGTGCGCAAGAAGGTGCTGGTGATGAGTGGGCTGCTGATGTGATTGTACATGGATGTTCATGTCATGCTGGTACTCAATTGAATGAAGGGATGTATAAACTAGAAGGGATTCCGCAAAAATATGTTCCTGAACAAACATACAATATTTCTCTCCAAATAAATGATACTAATGTAATTTCAGAAGATGGAGTTGATAGGTATGGTGGTTTTCTAAGTGAAGTAAGTGAAGGAGCTTACCAAAACAATGAAAATTATTGGGTTGGTACTGATGGTACATATATTTCTCATAACGCAAATAGTAATGGTATACGAAATTGGACATTCCAATGGACTGCTCCAGCTGAAGGAACGGGTGATGCTGTCTTCACCATGTATTTTAATGTGGTAAATGGAGTTGGAGCTACTGATGATCAATGGTCCTATTTCACAGCCATATCTTTGGGAACTCCTCAACTAGCCTCAGAAGAAATTTCAATTCATGAACTTGGAGTAGAACTAATGCAATATTGGATTGGACTTATAGGGCTCGGCGTAGTTTTCTTAGCAATACTTGTTGCTTACCTAGTAATTAGAGGAGGGAGTGCACATTACCGAGGTTAATGAAATTCTAGAAAAAGTAGCAAAAGGTGAACTTACTACTGAAGATGCACAAAAAATATTAGGTACTTACAAAGATGAAGAACTTGGAAAAGAATTACGAAATATTCCTGGTAAAGAACAGCTTGAAATTTTTGCAATAATAATCATATTGTTATTACTTGAACTTATGTACGATTCCTTATTTATCTATGGAATCCTAGAAGGATGGGATCAGCAATTCTTATCATTTACAATCGCCATGGCATTCTTAATTTTAGGACTTATGATTGACTTTTACAGAAGATCATTCATGCCAGACGTACTAGAGGCTAAAAAACGAAGGAGGAAAGTTATTACAAAACTTGAACGCTAAATATGAATATTACACGTAGAGGATTTTTACAAGGAGCTATTGGTTTGGCTGGTGCTGGGATGGCTGGTGCATTATCAGTTCCTGCTTTGAAAACATTATTGCCACCTCCAATTACAAGATGTAATTCAGATGATGCCCATGAAACTCTTACTTACAAAAAAGAAGAAGGAAAATGGTATGAAGATAAAGGTGGAGATATTGCGAAAAAAGAGGATTTTAACCTCTGGGATGTAGCTATTGTTAATTGGGCTCCAAAAGAATTAGAAGAAGAACTAGGAAGTTGTGAAATACAACTAGCTCTCGCAAAGGTACCCTCTGAAAGTGGAATGGAAGGGTTAGGGATAAGTGTAGACGATGGAAATGCAATGATGATGGCATACCACACTTACAAATGTCCGCATTTATGTTGTAAACCTGTTTTTACAGCTCAGGGCAAAAGTACTATCTCAGGAAATGATTATGAGAATATGTTCCTATGTCCTTGTCACTTGTCTTTGTTTGATCCATTAGATGTGATTAAGAATACTGATGAGCAAGGTCGTGAAGTTATGGCTGCAAAACTGTTGGAAGGTCCAGCCCCTTATGGGCTTCCTGTAGTTCCTGTTGATGAAAAAGATGGAGGATTAATCGGCCTAACCACTCATTTGGATTGGCTAAAATATTGCGGACAAGGATAACTATGAAAATCAATAATATTATTACTCTAGTAATTGGATGTTTGGCTCTTTTTGCATTGCCTGTTAGTGCTGAAACTCCCATCTTAGAAGAATTAATGAAAAAATATACATTCCCATTAATATTCTTATCAATGGCTGGGGCTGTTTTTGGTATTGGTTATCTTTATTTCACTGGTTTACTTCCTAGAGTAATATTTGAGACATGGGCATGGATTGATGAGAGATTTGCATTACATAGATATATTTCTTTAGCCAAAAGAGAATACTACTCTGTAGTATACACGCTTTTACCAGCTACTGGACGAACTATTCCTCAATCACATACTGAAAGATATAATATAAAATCTGTATGGTATTGGTACCCTTTTTATTCATTGGGAGGCTTATCTTTTTTCGCATATATTATTCTTACAATTACTGGAATTTATCTAGGATTTTACTATGTACCTGATGGAGAATTTATATTAGATGAAAATGGTCACTCGACTTCTGGTGCATACAAATCTATGGAATTAATTATGACGCAGGTAACATTTGGATATATTATTCGAGCTGTGCATCATTGGTCAGCTCACTTCATGGTAGCTTCTGTATTTCTTCATATGATGAGAGTTTACTTTGTTGGAGCTTACCGAAATCCACGTGAAATAAATTGGATGCTCGGAGCTATTCTTTTAATGGTTACTATTTTCTTTGGATATACTGGTTATCTATTGCCTTGGGATTCTCTTGGTTATGCTGCCGGATCTATTGGTTTAGAAATGGCTACTTCTATACCTGCAATGGGTCCTCTAATGGCCCAAATTGTGTTTGGAGGTACTCAATTGACTGGAGATACTGTAACCAGAATGTATTGGCTACATATTTTTGTTCTTCCTCTAGTCGGTACTGTTTTGATTATTATTCATATGGCTCTTGTTTGGATACAAGGGGAGGCTGAACCGCACTGATGAGTGAAGATGATGCCATTGAAATGATTTATGAACATCAAGAAGAAAAAATATCTCTTGATACTATTAATAAATTAGAAGATAGAGAAGAGCATTCTGGTCTTGAAGCTGAAATGGTGAAAGGTGAACCTCTTTATCCGCATGAGGTGACCAGAGATTCTGTTTTAGGTTTGTATATAATGGCTTTATTTTTCTATTTATCTGCATTTATTCCACCTCCATTACATGAAGCTGCAGATCCGACTGCAGGCACTGCTTTTCCACCGCCTTTACCAGATTGGTATCTATTATGGGCTTTTGGATGTTTGAAAGTAGCATGGGATATTCAGATTTTACTTCCTCTATCAAGCATACCTTTCTTAGGATTAAATGATATCCATCTTTTCCTAATGACTGCAAAAGTATGGGGAACTTTAGTTCAAGGTATGATTATTGGACTTGTAGTTGCCGTTCCTTTCCTTGATAGAGCTATAGGGGCGTTAATTGATCCGCAATATGGAGACGTAATCAACCGAGGACACGAAAGACGACCTATTGAAGATCCGGTAAGAGCTGCAATTGGAGTTTATGGGATCGCATTGGTCATAATGTTATCTGTTTTCTCAATTAATGCTAATATTGCAATATATTATCCACAAATTAATACAGACGTATTGTCTCAACTAACTCTTTGGGGTCCTATTGGTTCAGCTCTGATAACCTATATGTTCCTAGATAGAAGACGGTCTGAAGGTGCTAAACCATTAACTGATGAAGAACGATTTGATCTTTATGTAGATGGAATAAAAGATCGAAGAATGCAACGTATTTATGAGTTTAAATTAAATCGTTGTTACCAATGTGGACTTTGTGATGACATCTGTCCTGTAAGAGACATGGAAGGTGAACATGAACTAAATATTATATTTAATACATTTCAAAATGAACATGATGGGGTTGCTATGTGGTCATGCATTACTTGTGGTATGTGCACTGCTGTATGTCCTCAAAATATCGAATATGTTGATTATGTATTAGAACAAAGAGCATTAACTACAATGGGAGTAAGCTTATGAGTCGAAAAAAACCATATTCAAGAACTATTCCGCACCCTCTATTTGAGAGACTTATCGTAGAAGACGCGATGAATGAAGAAAAAAATTCTTGGAAACCTGAAAGGCCACACGAATATGGGTATTTTCCAGGATGTGTGGACTTTATGGATGTTGAAGTTAAATTTACACATCTGAATAAAGGAGATGCAGATCATGCTTCAATTGCTGCTGCATCGATTAAATTATTGAACTATGCTGATATTGATCCACTAATATTAGACATGAACATATTCAAATGTTCTGGACATGACCAATTATGGCAAGGACAATTAGAAGTATTTGATGCACTAAAAGAACATAATATGAAAAGATTAAAAGAATCTGGAATTAAAATTATAACTTGTTCATGTGCTGAATGTTACCGTACTTTTGCTGTAGATTATGATCTTCCGGGTACATTGGGTATCAAGGTAGAGCATATTACACAAACATTGCAAGGTCGAGGATTGAAATTCAAGGCTCCTGAGGGAGTAACTGTAGCATATCACGATCCTTGTCGTCTAGGTAGAATGATGGGAGAATATGATGCGCCTAGAGATTTGATTCAACTTGTTGACGGCGCTACGATGGTCGAGTTAGAGAATAATAAAGAACGAGCTTTGTGTTGTGGAGTTTCTTCAATGATGTATTGTAATGATGCAACGAAAGCTGTTCGTCGAAAAAGGTTAGACCAAGGTACTGATGCAGGTATTGATTTGATGTTAGGAGGTTGTCCTAAATGTTACATGCATATGCAATGTATGCTAAATGAAGAAAGGATGAACCCTGAAGAAGGACATCATCATGACTATGAAATGATGGATTTAATGCAATTCTTAGTTGCTTGTTTGGAGGAAAAAAATTAGTGGCTGATATCGATAAGAATTTCATGACTACATATGCAAAAGTTGCAACCCATGATGGAGATGATGAGCCAATTCAAATTTGGGCTAAAGATTCAAATTCATACGGTGGGATTGGAACTGATAAATTAGGTATATGGGGAAGTGTTGTTGCTGTCGATTTTGATATTTGTGTAGCTGATGGAGCTTGTATTGAAGCCTGTCCTGTAGATGTTTATGACTGGATAGATACTCCAAACCATCCAGCTTCCGACAAAAAAGCAATAATGGCCAGAGAACCAGATTGCATTGTCTGCAGAGCTTGTGAAGAAGTATGTCCTGTTACTGCAGTATTGATTACTGATCCTGCAGACATCGGTTCTACTGATTCTGCTACTGAAACTGAAGAAAAAGAAGAAAAGCCTACTGAAACTGTTGCTGAAACTCAAACTCCAGTTGTTTCAGAAGCTACTTCGTTATTTTTCAAAAAACCAAACAAATGGCTAACTGCAGCTAAAGACGTACTAGATAAAGAAGAATTACCAACAACTGGTATTGAAAAAGCAAAATCTATGTTTAAAGATTTAAGAAAGATGACTTTAGATTCATTACCAAGAGGGAAAAATTATATGGCATTAGTAGATAATGAAAAATGTATAGGTTGTACTCAATGCGTTTATTTCTGTAATTTTGCTTCAATAGATATGATTTCATGGGATTTAAAAGCCCGAACTTCTCAATTTGAATCAAAAAAAGCACTTATTCTTGACGATACTTGTACTGGTTGTACTCTCTGTGCCTTTGCCTGCCCAGTTGAAGCAATTACTATGGAAGCTAGAGTCTAGTCTTAATGATTAGATGAATTTGTACTATTCTATTATTGTAGCAATATGGTTAGCTGTTTGGTATGCTATTTGGGCAGCTACAAAAGCTGGAGATCCAGGATTTGGTCAAGCTGCATTCCTTGCAGGTGGGATACTGGCAACATTTTATTTAAGAAAAAGAAAATTAGAAAGGCCTAGAACCAATTTAGATGATATCGAAATACCTGAAGCTGAATTTTCAGTAGAAATTGAATATGAAACTGGAAAATACTTTTTTAGTGAAAAAGCATATAGAAGAATCATATGGTTTTGCAACATATTTGCATTACTCTCAATTAGCTTTTTCTTAGAAGCATTTATGACAAAAAAATATCTTTCGTGGGGTGTTTTTTTACTAATTTTAGGAATGATTGTATTTGTTATCCCTATTTTAATTCCTGTAAAAGATGATATTGAAACTTTAAAGAAAAGAGCTCAAAAAGAGAGATTAAAGGCTTGGAGTAAAGGTAAATCCAACCCCCTTGATGAAGAAGAGTGAATCAATTACTTAAAACCGTTATTTCTCAAATCAAACCGAGTAAAGATGAGACGGAAAAAATAAAAAATTTAGCACAAGAACTAATTAATAAAAGTAATGACTTAAACAACCAAAATTTTGATTCATTGATAGTTGGTTCTGTTGCAAAAAATACTTTTCTTAAAGGTGCGGACATCGACTTTTTTTTGAAATTTAATACAGATATAGATTTGAAAAAAGAAGGTCTGAATATTGCAAAAAAAATTATTCCAAATGGAAGAGAACTTTATGCTCAACATCCCTATCTAAGAGGTGAAATTAATGGAATAGGGATAGATGTTGTTCCTTGCTACTCTGTTGAAAATTCAACGAAACCACTTTCAGCTGTAGATAGAACTCCATTTCACACCGATTGGGTCAAAGAAAATATATCAGGAATGGAAGACGATATTAGATTAACTAAACAATTTCTAAAAGGATGCGGAGCCTATGGGGCTAATTCGGCTGTAGGAGGTTTTTCAGGTTATTTAGTTGAAATATTGTGTATCAAATATGGTGGGTTTGAAAAATTGGTAAATAATATTGCTAATTGGAAACCACCTATTCTTATAGATAAAATTGACAATGCACCAAATTCACCAATTATGATTGCTGATCCTGTGGATTCTAATCGAAATGTAGCTGCAGGTGTAACGCTAAGAGGACTTGGATCTGCAGTCTTAGCATCTAAAGCGTTTCTTACGAAACCCACTTTGGATTTCTTTTTCCCAAAAAATAAGAAAAGGCCATTTCAAGGATTTGTTACTACTGTAATAATACCTCATCCAGGAGGTAATGAAGAAACTGCATTGCCATGGCTCCAAAGACAAGGTCGTAAAATCTATAATGCTATTTCTGATTTTGAACCTATTGCTTGGAATGCAAACTTAGAAGAAAGAGGATATCTTGTGTTTGAAACTGCATCAATTGAATTACCTGATATTATACCTCATAAAGGTCCTGCACCATGGGATGATGGCGCTATGGATTTTCTAAAAAAATATCCTGATTCTTCACTAAATGAGGATAGATTAGAAACTGGAAAGGCACCTCGTAATGCTACTATTGAACAAGTAGTACTAGAACTATTACCAAAGGCTAAAATTGAAAAAGGATTAACTAAAGGTGCTCAACCAATACAAAGAGTACCTTGGTTAGATTAAAAAAATAAAAAGGTTTGGTAACTTGGGAACCGAAATTCCCAAATTACCTTCGAGTGGAGACATAATCTCCACTCTGTTTTTGGTGACTAAATCTATGCTTTTAGACTTATATCGTAACCGATTACATCACCATTAGGCTCGAACTTCATACGGAACGAGTAGTCAGTGACATCACTAACTGACTCTAAATCCGAGTCTGGTTCAGCCGGGTGAACTTCGAACTTGTCACCTGGGCTCAACTTTCCATTGAAGTCGTTGTCCATGAATACTACAGCTTTACCCTGTCCAGAGTAATAACCATATACATCAGAGACTAAGCCATCAGTCTTTGTGTTTCCCTCTACATCTAGTAAGTACCAGTGTACAGAGTTTACGGAAACTTGTGGGTTAAGCTTGACAATCGATATTGTCCAGGTACCCTGTCCGTCTGAGTTTGCTGTCATACTGCCGGTTGGTGCGTTCTTGGTTGTACCACCAAGGAAACTGCTAGCCCAAACGTACAATACTGCAGCCAGAACGACTGTAATAGCTACCATCAAAATGACAGCAATTACAGGTGAAACTGCCTGCTCATCGTTTACTATTCTTCGTTTCATTGTTGTGTCCTCTGACCTAAGTCAGAAATATAGGAATATTGCGACTGCATATATACCTTACGTTAAAAGAACACGAATAGAAAATATAGCATAAGCTGAAACAACCTACTATTTTTTCAAAGTATTATATTTATTCTAACTTGCAAATTCAGTATCATAACCGATAGTATCACCAGTTGGATCGAACTTCATACGGAAAGAATAATCTGTGAGATCAGTATCTGACTCTAACTGAGTTCCATCTGCACCAGGATAAATTACGAATTGATCGCCAGGGCTTACTTTGGCATCAAAGTCATTATCAATATAAATTACAGCTTTTCCTTCACCTTCTTTGTAACCATAAACATCTGAAACCATACCTTCTACTTTTGTAACATCAGTATAATCCAAAAGATACCAATGTACTGAAGTGATTGAAACGGTAGGACTCATTTTTATGACGCTAACTTTCCAAACATCACTTCCATCATTCTCAACCATCATACTGCCAGTTGGTGGACTTTTTGGAGAACCGCCAATAATTCCGCCTAACCATGCATACAATACTGCAGCCATTACTACAGTAATAGCGACCATTAAGATAACGGCAATTACTGGAGATACAGCTTCTTCATCTTTGTTAATAATTCTGCGATTCATTTTATAGCCTCTGACCTAAGTCTAACTCTAGACGGCTGGGACAGCATATATACCTTACGTTAATCTATCACGCCTAAGAACTAAGGCACCGATAATTGTCAGAATAACAGTTATACTTGCTCCAGTCCAAGCTAAAGAAAGTGCCCATTCTGGAACTCCTGCATCGCTTTCAGCTACAATTTCAGGTGATCTTAAAACCGAATCATATGAGGCCCATGTTGTCCCATTTTGAGTCATAAAAACTATTCTTAATTCAGCATTCCCCTCTCCTAAATTAAATGATTCTGTGGGTGCCTGCCAGTGAAAAACCCAACCTTCACTGCCATCAGTTAAATTAATTTCTAAATTAGATTCTCCAAACTCTTCAGTTTCACTTAACGTTCCATTAGTTGTTGTAACAATAATATAAGAAACAGATGTAGAATTACTTACTGTAAGATCGACCTGATAAGATTTGCCAATTTCATAATGTAAATTATCTGGAATTCCATCGACGCGATACAAATTATCTTCAGCTTGAACTGAAGGCAATAATAAACCAATAGCAAACATCAAAATTAGATAATTTCGTAGTCTATACATATGAAGTTATTATGTGATTTTGTTATTCTATTTAAGAATACGTGCCACTATCTAGTTAACCCTCTACTTTGTAAACTTTCAAGAATTAAGCGTAACTCAGCTTCACGGAGGCCTAAAGATACTGCTGCACTCTCAATAGTATAATCTTTATTGTGCAAAATATAATGAAGTAGACGTCTTTCTTGATAATTACATTCTGCAGCTTGAGCTGTAATTGTAATTTCATTATTCAATTCGCCAATTAGCGCCATCAAACTCCGCCTTTCGTTTTCAACATCATCTACTGATTTTCGTAAATCCTCAGAAACACGAGATAATAGATCCATTCGGGCTTTAGAACCCATATGACGAGATTCCTCTATGGCATCCAGAACTCTTTGATGTTGAGATGAAATACTGCTAATGTCAAAATCTGTTTCAGCCTTTTGTTTGTATGTGGAGGGGCCTACGTCTATGTGTAAAGAAACTTCTCTTGATGCAGTATAAACTCTACGGTTTGGACCTCGATTACTAGGTTCATCCTGAGATTCGACAAGTCCATGCTTTTCCAAAATTTTAAGATGTTTAACAACAGCCTGCTGAGTTACGTCAATGTCCCGTGATAATTGTTTGTGCATTTTAAGAGGATATAATCGCTCAACTGACAACAACTGAAGAATTCTACGGCGCGTTGGGTTCTCCAATAAATAGAACAATTCATCAATTTCTTCAAACGACATATCAACCTCCGGTTGTATACCTACTGTTGTAATGGGATAATAAAAATTACTATTCAGTCCCAACAACCTTTAACTGATGTGTTTATTGGGCCATTATGGACTACCGGAAGCCCACGAAAAAAGTAATTGTTGAGGTTGTAACGGATGTTCTTAAAGAAAGAAGTTCTGTTGATACACAAACAAAACTTCATAAGAAAGTTTTACAAAAATTAAAGAAAAAAGACAAAACGTATAGATTATCTGCAGAAAGAATGAGAATTGTATCAATTCTTTCTAAAAAAATTAAAGTCACTATTCGAACAAGATCAGTTGGAGCTGCACCAGAACCTGATGAAAATGATTTCAAAAAGCAGGGACTTGGATATGACCCTGTAGTTAAAAGATGGAGAAGGATAAAGCCTGGTGATGACTTAAGTGGACACCACCATCATCGTGGTGAGTTTGCTTCGCCAGGACAACCATGTCCTGTTTGTACTTCTCCATTAAGAAAAGTACACAATGCCACTCTTTATGGAGGTGTTGTAGCAATTGGTTTTCGATGTGCTATCTGTGCTTATCTAACTGGGCATCGATGGAGAGAACCGTCAAGATATACATTTAGATTAAAAGGTGGAAAATAATTGGATATTGTCAACTACAAAGGAATCTGTCTAAGAGAAGGTAAGAGAGCTGTGTATCTTGATCCATCTCAGGGTAGACCTGATGGCGCTGTAACACATGCGCATTCGGACCATCTAAGGCCGAATACACACATGACTAGACCTACTGCTGATGTAATGAAAGTAAGAACTGGAGCTACGAAAGCTACAATTCATGATTTCCATGATAAATTTAAGATAAATGATTTTGAACTAGAATTCATCTCTGCAGGGCATGTAGTTGGTTCAGCGATGATTGAATGTCATGGTGTTCTCTATACTGGCGACTATAACCCATACGGTACAGTAACTGCAGGTATAGCAAAACCAAGAGATTGTGACACTCTTATTGTTGAATCTACGTATGGTAAACCTGATCAGACTTTACCTGATCGTTCAGAAGTATTGGAAGACCTAAAGGCATGGATTGGTGCAACTTCTTCAAAGGGTAATGCAATAATCGGAGCTTATTCACTTGGAAAAGCCCAAGAAATAATTGCAACAGCAAACCAAGCTGGAATTACTCCAGCTGTTTCTGAAGTTGTTGCTTCTGTAAGCGATATTTACAAGAAATATGATATTCCTTTAGAGTACACTAGATATGATGAACTAGATGAATCTGAAAAGAAGAATCCTGGATTACTAGTTACATCTACAACTTCTGCAAGTGGTAAGAATCCAGATCCCATAGTTAGGAATTTGAGAGAAAGAGGAGCAAAGGTGGCTAGAGTATCAGGATGGTGTGCTTTTGCAAAATGGGCTTTGAAAGGAGTTGATGCAGGATTTCCAATAAGTGATCACGCTGATTTTAGCTCAACCATGAAATTTATTGAGGAATGTAATCCAAAACAAGTCTATACCGTTCATGGATCTACCAAAGAGTTAGCAAAACAAGTAGAAAAACAACTTGGAATAAATGCTCAACCGTTACCTAAATATGGAGAAGTTGCACTAGAAACATTTAACTAAATATGAATAGAGGAAAACTTGTTTTGGTGAGGCATGGCCTTTCAGTCTATAATGACCAAAATAGATTCACGGGCTGGAAGGATGTAGAACTAAATCAACAAGGTAATGAAGAAGCTGAACAAGCTGGCTTAATCCTAAGAGGTGTTGATTTTGATTTAGCATTTACTTCAAACTTGATAAGAGCTCAGAATACTTTAGATATTATCTTAAAGAAGATTGATAAATTAAATCTTCCTATTGAGAAAGATATCGCACTTAATGAAAGAGATTATGGCGATTTAATTGGTCAGAATAAAACTGAAGCTGCGGAAAAATTTGGTTCGGAACAAGTACATATTTGGAGAAGAAGCTACGACATACCGCCTCCAGGTGGTGAATCCTTGAAAGATACTGCTGAAAGAGTCATTCCCTACTTACAAAAATACATCTTACCTCATGTTTATAATGGAAAAAATATTCTAATTAGTGCTCATGGAAATAGTATACGTGCTATTGTAATGTCATTAAAAAATTACACGCCTGAACAAATTTTGAAAACTGAAATTGGATGGTGTGAACCTTGGGTATTTGATTTTGAAGATAAAAAATTGATGAATCTTGAAATTATTCCAAGACCTAATGTCAAAAGTATGAGTAGATTGCCAGACTAACGTTCTTCAGACCAAGATTTGATCTGTTCTAAATTACCTTTTGTAGCTTTAATAATATTTTCACGACCCCACTCGTCTTTTATCACAATATCATCTCCACGAGCCAGAAGTGTAGCCGTTACAAAATATCCTGATTCTGATTTAAATTGTATTTCTAATTGACGCTTAGAACCTTCTCCTTCCCACACTACAGGATAACCTAGATCATCATAGAAGTCACTTATCTTTTTCATGAACCTATCTCCTGCAGTCATATCTATAGATACACTGAGAGACCTTTATTAATTAATGCTTACAGAGGAATATTTCTAAAGACAGCACTCTTTAGACGGTCGAAGCCCCCTAGTGTAGCGGTCCATCATTCAGGCCTTTGGAGCCTGAGACCTCGGTTCGAATCCGAGGGGGGCTACCATTCTAAAGATTGTAGATTTTTGTATACTTTGTCTTCAAATATTTAACAAAATCATCACTGCTTGGATCCTTGCCTGTTGCCTCTCTAAGCAAGTCTGCTGGTGGTAACTTGGAACCATGAACATGGATATGACTGCGCATCCAATCTAATAATACTGTAAACTCTCCTTTAGCAATTTTGTCAGGGATACTTGGGTCATCTGCTAAAGCTGCAGCGTATAATTGAGCGGCGTAAAGATTTCCAAGGGTATATGTTGGGAAATAGCCTATAGCTCCCATAGACCAATGAATATCTTGGAGGACTCCTTTTGTATTATTAGGAGGTGTGACGCCTAAATATTCTTCCATTTTACTATTCCAAAAGTCAGGTAAATCTCCAACTGATATTTTTCCATTCACTAATTGCTTTTCAATTTCATAACGAACCATTATGTGCAAATTATATGTTGCTTCATCGGATTCTACTCGAATTAATGATGGTTCAACTGTATTCACCGCTCTATGTAATGTATCAATATCAAGGTCTGCAGGAAGATGGTCAAAGCATTTTTTGAATTCATCAATATAAAATTGCC
>Ga0208894_1001187_pt1 | contig 15983 bp, 10 predicted proteins | sample ETNtaG_12_FD_185752 | JGI IMG/M metagenome (GOLD analysis project Ga0208894, IMG submission 185752) | Marine microbial and viral communities from oxygen minimum zone, Eastern Pacific Ocean - ETNP201306SV49 (SPAdes) (version 2) | ecosystem: Environmental > Aquatic > Marine > Oceanic ... | reverse complement strand
AATGCGAAAATAGGCTCCGGGAATTTTTTCTAAATAATACGCAAAATCTTCTCCACCCATACTAGATTCTTCCATAAGCACTACATTTTCTTCTCCAAGAATATCATTGGCAGCCTTAATAACTAATTCTGTACACTTATTATCATTTATAAGTCCAGGAGCGGCATAAGAAATTGACCAGGATATTTTTGCACCAGTTAGTTGTTCGACTGCATGAATTGTATTATCAATAATTTTGGTTAATTTATTCTCTAATTCCATGTTTAAATATCGTAGAGTGCCCTCCATTTTGATTTCATCCGGTAATACATTGCCAGTATGGCCACCCTCCACACTTCCAAAGGCCAGTACAACCCGTTCACGCTGGTCCAGATGATGTTTTAATGATTCTTCAAGAGAAATTACCAAATGGCTCTGAGCCCATATTAAATCAACGGATTCAGCAGGTCGGGATGTATGCCCTCCGGGTCCATTTAGGGTAACATCTATTTGCTCTACTGCTGCTGCCATTGCCCCATATCGAATTCCAATTTTTTCAGGGCTGAGCGAAGGAAGAATATGACCTCCAATAATATGGTCAACCCCTTCAATAGCTCCGGCATCTATCATAACAACTGCACCTCCGGGAGCAATTTCTTCAGCTGGTTGAAATAAAAACCTTACTTTTCCAGGAATGTTAATATTAGATTCAACCATAAAGGATGCTAATCCTAAAATATTAGTTAAATGTGCATCATGTCCACATGCATGTGAAACCCCTGAATTAAGAGAACAATAATCTACTTTATTTATTTCTTGAATTGGAAGTGCATCTAAATCACATCGAACAGCAATTGTTGGTCCATTCCCATTACCATAATCACAATAAAATCCAGTTTTCATATCATCATTTTGATATATATCCAACCCCAAAGCACTCATTAATTTTTTACAATACTGACTGGTCTCATGTTCATTGAAACCGACTTCAGGGTGGCGATGTAGCCATCTTCTTATTTCTACTAATTTTTGAAAATTAGTATCTAACCAGTTATCAATCATATTACGGGAATCATTCCTTTATCTAAATCATTAATTGCGGACGAAATAATATCTGAGTATTCTTTATTTTTTTGATATTGCATTATTTGTCTTTGATAAGGAACTTGATTGTTTTCAACGATATCTCCTAATTGAATTAATTCATGCCGGCAGTCCAAATCTTCAGCGATTGGTAGAATTTTATCTATGGTTTCCAATATAGCGCCCTTTAAACTTTGCAAGCTACCTCCTTCATCAACAATGATATCTGCGTCTATACCATAACGGGTAGCACGCCATTTGTTTTCCTGGATAACCCAGGGATCTAATATTGCAAGTTGAGCTCCATCATCATACAGATTAGACAATCCTACTACCAAACATTGTACGAGTGCAGCCAAATTTACCATTTCCTCTATAGATGGGACGGCATCGCAAACTCGAACTTCAACTGTGCCAAATCCGGGGTGTGGTCGAATATCCCACCATACTTCTCTAATTGATTGAATTGTATTGGCCTTTTGCAGAGTACGCATGAATTTTTGAAATTCACTATAATTTTTTAAAAATGGAGGCAATCCAGCAGTTGGCAATCCTTCAAATATTTTTGTACGGGTAGAAGCCAAACCGGTGAGTTCACTGCCAAAATATGGTGAATTTGCAGATAATCCAATGAGTAGCGGAATATAACGAGTCATGCCATTGGTGATTGCAATAGCTTTCTCGCCAGATTCCACTCCAATATGTACGTGCAATCCTGAAATTATTAGTCGTCTTACTGGCCATTGCATTCGTTCAAGAAAATTTATATAACGGCTGGATTGAGTAATGGACTGATCTTTCCAATGGGCAAACGGATGCGTTCCCATTGAAATTAATGCCATATTATACTTTTCTGATGCTTGTTGAACTTCAAATATTCTTGAAGTGAGGTCAGATCGCACAGCCGAAATATCTTCACATATATCTGTATTTACTTCAATAATACATTCTAATAATTCTTCTTTAACATTAGAACTTTCCGGAAATTCTTTTAATATCAGTGGGGCACCCGGATGTAGTGCATACGTATCTTTATTTATTGTAAATAGTTCTGCTTCCACCCCAATTGTAGGTTTTGGAGACTGATTAAAATAAATCCTTCCCTTGTTCATATTTATTGTGTCATTATTTTTTCTAAAGAATTGGAATATGCATTTTCTAGCTTTGTTCGTGAAATATCAATCTGATCATTAATGACCAATGAATTCGATTCATTAACTCTTCCAATTGTCTGGGTGTGCACATTCAGATTTTGAGCAAGAAGAATCAATTCATACAAAGCTGATTCCTCTAATGTCACAATAATTACAGATTGACATTCACCAAACAATAATTCCGAATTATGTAATTTTCGAACCACATCTAATTTTGCACCTAATCCAGCTTTAGATTGAATGAGAGATTCACTAAGATTAACTGCCAATCCTCCATCTGACAAATCATGGGCCGATTTTATAATTCCTTTTTTGATTGCATCGAGACATAGCTCTTGTATTCCCATTTCTAATTCTAAGTTAAGATGAGGAATTGGTCCCTGAATTTTTCCATGAATGGTTCGAAGGTATTCAGAACCACCTAAACTTCCGTTTAATGCTCCAAGAGTAACAATAAAATCGCCTGCATCTTTAAACTCTAAGGTTGTGCTCTGATTAATGTTTTCCAATAATCCAACCATTCCAATAACAGGGGTTGGAAATACAGCTGTATCGCCAGTTTCATTATAAAAACTAACATTTCCACCCGTTACAGGAGTGTTCAAAGCTCGGCAGGCTTCTCCAATACCCATAACCGCTTCTTTAAATTGCCAATAAATTTCAGGATCTTGAGGGTTGCCAAAATTTAAACAATTTGTAATTGCCAGAGGTTCACCTCCTGAACACACTACATTTCGGGCAGATTCTACCACTGCAATTTGACCTCCTAATCGAGGATTTAAATATACATATCTTCCATTGCAATCCGTACTAATTGCCAATCCTTTTTGGGTACCTTTCAAGCGAATGACTGCTGCTGCACCTCCAGGACCCTGAATGGTATTACTTCTAACTGTAGAATCATATTGACGGAACACGAATTGCTTACTTGTAATGTTTGGAGTTGATAGCAAAGTAAGTAAGGATTTATTATAGTTCTCATCATCATTAATAGTATCAATGGTAAAATTATTAATTTCTGAAAAATATTCAGGTTCCCTAACAGGCATATCATACTGGGGAGCTCCACCGCCCAAAACCAATTCATCTGATGGAATTTCTGCTACTTTATTACCCTGATGGTAGACTTCTAACATGCCGGTATCCGTAACTTCACCTATACGAATACATTCCAATTCCCACTTTTCGAATATTGCATTTAATTCTGCATCAAACCCTTGCTCAATTACAACCAGCATTCTTTCCTGACTTTCAGACAGCATAATCTCATATGCATTCATCCCATCCTCTCTCAATGGGACCTTATCTAGATCAATTTTAATTCCAGATTTCCCTTTAGCAGACATTTCTGAACAAGAACATGTAATTCCGGCAGCCCCCATATCCTGGATTCCAACTAACCAAGACTTTTTACACAATTCTAAGGAAGCTTCCATAAGCAGTTTTTCTGTAAATGGGTCTCCAACTTGAACATTTGATCGTTTAGATTCAGTCTCCTCAGTGAGTTCAACAGATGCAAATGTGGCCCCATGAATTCCATCTCTGCCAGTTGTACTGCCCACAATATATACAGGGTTTCCCACACCTTTTGCAATTGCAGAGGCAACATCTGTTGTTTCAACGATACCAAGAGACATAGCATTTACTAGACAATTTCCGGAGTATGAATCTTCGACCACCACTTCACCACCAACTGTAGGAATGCCTAGACAATTTCCATAATCAGCGATACCTTCCACAACATGATCTAAGAGGTAACGATTTCTTGCTCGTTCTAAACTGCCAAAACGTAGGCTGTTCATTGATGCTATTGGCCGGGCTCCCATCGTGAATACATCTCTCATAATTCCTCCAACACCAGTAGCAGCACCTTCATAAGGTTCTACCGCTGAAGGGTGATTATGTGATTCAATCTTAAATGCTGTTGCCAATCCATCACCTAGGTCAACCAGACCAGCGTTTTCTTCTCCCGCCTCAACTAATAGTCGACCACCCTCTCTAGGAAAAGTCTTCAACATTTTAATGGATGATTTATAAGAACAATGCTCACTCCACATCACTGAAAATATTCCCAATTCAACATAATTAGGTTCCCTACCTAATATTTCCAAAATACGATTAAATTCATTTTCAGAAAGACCATGTTCTTTGGCCATTTGTAAATCAATTACTGGTTCTTTTATCAATTGTAATTCCTTTATTGGTATAATTAATTGTTGGAAATCTTATTTCCACTATCTACATTCATTTCATAGACATTTCGGTTATCATCAATCATTGTAACATGAATTTTATCTGTCGGCTCTAGCGGACCATTTATTTCCACCCATGATCGTACACCTTTTGTAAAATATCCACTTGCTGTAATATGGGTTTTAATCTGCCCAATATTTGTAATGAGATAAAAATCTGTATTAGCCGGTGGAAAAAAGAATCTATACTTTTCCGGGATGTAGATTCGATTATACATATTTAAAGTATGTAAATCTTCAGAGATAGATAAATAAATTTCATTTATATCCTCTGTTTTTTCTAATTCATCTTCCCAAAGCTCACCCTGTGCAAATGATGGTTCTGAATGAATACTAATTTCAATTTCCTCCCCCTCTTTCAGATGAAGCGCCTCGGATATTAGATCCGGGATTTTTACAAATAAGCTGTTTCGAATTTTCTCCAATTTTACATGAATTAATCGCATAGCCTAAAAATTACACCTAAATCTTGTTAATTAAATAATGTCAATTCTGTTTTAGCTACTTCATCGATTTCAGGATTTACTTCACTTGGTTCCTCAATCCATTTGAAACCACTCATTCGAAGGTAATTTCCTAATTTATTTCCAAGCGCCTTCCAGCCTTTTATTTCCACAAATTGCACTAAATTTTCCTTCCTTGTTTTTTTCTCTCCCCTTTTAGTTCTATAACTATATTCTAAAATTGGATCTTCAGCTGAAGAAACCATAATAAGTTTAGATGTACGTTCATCGCTAATAAAATTAAACAGTCTTCCAAAAGTCGTGGTTTCTATGTGGAAACGTTTTACATAATAAGTTCGAGACCCACCTTCAAAATGCACGGCAGTGAGAAATCTATCTGAATTAAATTTCTCAATTAGGCTAATTTCATTAAGTTTAAATCGGTTGGTCAATTCAAAGTCAGCCAGTTCATAAGAACCATCTTCATGAATAATTAATATGGCATCATCTGTATTAAAACTACCAAGATACCTACCCTGTTTATCAGTATTCAATCTACCGATATTTTCATCCAACCATATATCTCTTCCTCCCAGAGTGGATTCACCTACTTCCTTCTGTGCTACTTTTCGAACACGGTGTTTAGATACAATATTTCCTTTTGACCCTCTACCTTTTATTGCAAGTTCACCAAAATTAAAATCAAATATTTTTTTACGCGCTTTTACAGAATTATGCAGATTTACCATTACCATTTCAGATTCACTATTTGGGTTTGCTGTAAAATATAATAATTGTGATTTGTCACTTCCCTGTGTAATATCATATTCTCGATCCCTAATAATGGAAGTTACAGAAAAACGTTTGGCATATGAAATTCCAGTTCTACCATCGAAATAAATTGCATTGTAAACCATATGTTTATCATTTTTTTTCCAGATAGCCGCATGAATTATATCTTTACCAACAAAAGTTTTCTCCCCAATTCGGGTCACAATTAATTTCCCATCTTGTCTAATTATAATAATATCATCCAGATCAGAACAATCGCAAACAAATTCGTCTTTTCGAAGAGATGTGCCCACGAAACCATCCTCACTATTCATGTATAATTTTACATTTGCGGCTGCAACTCTTCTGGCTTTAATGGTATCGAACTGGGCTATTTCCGTTTTCCGTTCACGACCTTTACCATGGTTTTTTAATATTTGTTCAAAATAGCGGATGGCATATTCCGTTAAATGATTTAGGTTGTTTTGAACCTCCTCCAAATTTGATTCAATTTTTGCTATAAGTTCATCTGCTTTTAGACTATCATATTTGGAGATACGTTTTATTTTTAGTTCTGTGAGCCGCACTAGATCTTCTTCTATGATTTCTCTTTTAAATTGAGATTTAAAAGGATCCAATCCCTTATCTATCGTTGATAATACTTCCTCCCAGGTTTCACAATCCTCAATATTGCTATAAATACGATTCTCAATAAATACCCGTTCTAATGAAGAAAAATGCCATCTGTCTTTTAAAACAGATTTTTGAATCTCTAACTCTTTTTGTAATAAATCTACCGTATTATCGGTGGACATTTTCAGAAGTTCATCTACTGCAAGGAATCGAGGGGTATTATTAATAATTACACAGCAATTTGGCGATATACCCACTTCGCAATTAGTAAATGCAAATAGAGCATCTATTGCTACATCAGATGAAACCCCTTGTTTTAAATAAACCAATATTTCAACATCTTTAGCCGTATTGTCTTCTACTTTTTTTATTTTAATTTTCCCAGAATCATTTGCTTTTAGGATGGTATCAATTAGACTTCCGGTGGTAGTATTGTATGGAACTGATGTTATGGAAAGTGTGGATTTATCTACAACTTTAATATCTGCTCTCAGACGAATCTTTCCACCTTTAGATCCTCCATTATATTGAGTAAAGTCACCCATCCCGCCTGATGGGAAATCAGGAAGGAGTTTGGTCTTTTTTCCATTTAATGAATCAATGGAACCCTTAATTAATTCACAGAAATTATGGGGCATAATTTTAGTAGATAGTCCTACTGCAATTCCTTCTACCCCTTGGGTTAGGAGCATTGGAAATTTTACGGGTAGTGCCACAGGCTCCTGTTTTCTACCATCATAAGAATTCTGCCATTCAGTCACTTCTTTGTTAAATACTACATCTATCGCAAATTTGGATAATCTCGCCTCAATATAACGGGGAGCAGCAGCAGAATCTCCTGTGCGAGTATCACCCCAATTTCCCTGAGTATTAATGAGCATATCTTTTTGTCCCATATTTACCAATGCATCTCCAATGGCAGCATCACCATGTGGATGGTATTGCATAGTCTGCCCAATGATATTGGCAACTTTATGGAAACGGCCATCATCCATTTCTTTCATTGCATGCAATATGCGTCGTTGGACTGGCTTTAAACCATCATCATATTTTGGAACTGCTCTTTCGAGAATAACATATGAAGCATAATCTAAAAACCAATTTTCATAAAGACGAGAAACTGGTCTGGCTTCCTGAATCTGTTCTTCTGAAGCAGAATTTATATCCATATCTTGAGAGACATTAATCTTTTCGCCTTTAGGCATAGACTTCCTCTAATTCATCTTCTTCAATGCGCAAATTATCAATTATAAAATTTTGACGCTCTTCTGTGTTTTTACCCATAAAATATTTTAACAGATCATTAACCGATGTTTTTCCCTTAATAATTATCGGTTCCAAACGCATAGATTCTCCAATAAAGAGACCAAATTCTTCTGGCGATATTTCTCCCAACCCCTTAAATCTGGTAATTTCTGGCTTACCACCTAAATTATTAATAGCAGCATTTTTTTCATTTTCAGAATAACAATACAATGTATCTTTTTTATTTCGCACCCTAAATAATGGCGTTTCTAAAATATACACATGGCCATTCTTTACCAAATCAGGGAAAAACTGTAAAAAGAATGTGAGTATTAATAGACGAATATGCATACCATCCACATCCGCATCTGTTGCCACAACCACCTGATTATATCTAAGATTTTCCAATCCTTCTTCTATATTGAGGGCATGTTGCAGCAGGTTGAACTCTTCATTTTCATATACTACTTTCTTTTTCATTCCGAAAGAATTTAACGGCTTTCCTCTGAGGCTAAAAACAGCCTGGGTGGCAACATCCCTTGATTTGGTGATAGAGCCACTTGCTGAATCTCCTTCAGTTATAAAAATTGTAGAATTCAGTCGCTTTTCATCATCTACCTTTTCATCATTTAAATGAACTTTACAATCTCGAAGTTTTTTATTGTGAAGGTTGGCTTTTTTTGCTCGCTGATTTGCAAGTTTTTTTACTCCAGCCATATCCTTTCGCTCACGCTCTGACTGTAATATCCTCTTTAATAAATATTCTGCAAGATCAGTATTCTGATGTAGAAAATTATCTAATTCTCGTTTTATAAAATCATTGATAAAAATACGAACCGTCGGACCATCAGCATTCATTTCAATTGACCCTAATCGGGTTTTAGTCTGAGATTCAAATACTGGATTTTGAATACGAAGAGAAATTGCGCCAATAATAGATGCTCGAATATCAGAAGCATCAAAATCTTTTTTGTAATATTCACGAAGAGTTCGCACAACAGCTTCTCGGAATGCCGCTAAATGAGTGCCACCTTGGGTTGTATGTTGCCCATTAACGAATGAATAGTATTCTTCTCCGTATTGGTCGCCATGGGTGAGTGCAACTTCAATATCTTCTCCTTTCAAATGGATAATCGAATAGTGAATTTTTTCTACATCTGTTTTTCGTTCTAACAGGTCTTTCAATCCATTTTCAGAAAAATATTTTTCACCATTAAAATTAATATTGAGTCCAGAATTTAGATACACATAATTCCAAATTTGATCTTCTATATATTCTGGTAAAAAGTGAAAGTTTTTAAATATTTTATTGTCTGGCTGAAAAACTACTTTAGTACCATTTCTGAGAGATGATTCTTCAATTTGATAATCTTGAGTAATTTCTCCCCTTGAGTAGTCAACCAGCTTCATTTCACCATCTCGAACTGATTGCACAGTAAATGCATCGGAAAGCGCATTAACCGCTTTTGTTCCAACTCCATTTAGTCCAACAGATTTTTTAAAGGCTTCTGTATCATATTTTCCGCCAGTATTTATTTTTGAGACACAATCTATAACTTTTCCTAGAGGAATTCCTCGACCATAATCTCTAACGGTAACTTTCTGATCAGATACTTTAATATCAATTGTTTTGCCATGACCCATGACGAATTCATCAATACAATTATCAATCACTTCCTTTAACAGAATATAAATTCCATCATCATGAGAAGAACCATCACCTAATTTCCCAATATACATTCCAGGACGTGTGCGGATATGCTCCTTCCAATCCAGAGATTTTATTGTAGATTCATCATAAATTGGTTCAGGCATCTAAGAGGTTTATATTATTAGGTGTAAATATTATCATTTTAGCAACGGGGAATTTTAGGGAGAAGGAACAATGTGGAAAAAGAGGAAAGATGTTTATATATTGATAATATGGCTGGCAATATTTCTTAACAAATATCATACACTAGGATTTGTATACCCCTTTAATATGCTGTAATTTTTCTCACTATTCATACCACATTATTAACTTATTAAATGACAAATTCAAATAATTACTCGGATCAAATATCACTATGAATCAAGTAAAATATCCTGGAATTAATTCAACTGCAGATGGCGCTGCTATTGTGGTATGGGTTGAAACCCATATCACCCAGGGGGCATGCGCGTACCCTATTACATCTTCCACCACCATGGGATCAGGCTATCAGTCCATTGTAGCCAATGGTGGAAAAAACATCTGGAATGAAGATTTAGCATTTATTGAACTGGAGTCTGAACACAGCGCGGCAACAACCTGTGAGGGTTTTGCCCTTTCCGGAGGAAGAGTAACCAATTTCACATCAGGTCAAGGACTGGTTTTAATGAAAGAGGTTTTATACACAATTTCAGGAAAGAGACTACCAGTTGTGTTTCACATTGGTGCCAGGGCCCTGACATCTCATTCTTTAAACGTACATGCTGGCCATGATGATGTGATGGCAGTATCTGATTGTGGTTGGGGAATGTTATTTGGTAGAAACGCTCAAGAAGCAGGCGACCTTGCGCTCATATCCAGGCGAACCGCAGAAGACACAGACACACCATTTTTTAATATAATGGATGGTTTTTTAACAACACACACCATAGAAAACGTTCTTCTTCCAGAAGCAGAAATGATGAAAGAGTTCGTAGGGAGTCCTCAGGAAAAATTAGTTAATATGATGGATCCATATCATCCCATTATGTCCGGTGTTGTACAAAACCAAGATTCCTACATGAAGGGGAAAATAGCCCAAAGAGCATATACGGATAAAATTGAACAAAGTTTAGTATCATCCATGGAAGCGTTTTATAAGCTCACCGGCCGAAGTTACGGATTAATTTCAACATATGAAATGGATGACGCAGAATATGCTATTGTGGGTATGGGTTCTATGATTGAAACAGCAGAAGCCGCTGTGGGCTATTTAAGGAAAGAAAAAAACATTAAGGTCGGAATCGTACACGTAACATCCTTTCGTCCTTTTCCCGGGAAACAACTTACAGAAGCCCTTAAACACGTACGTTCAATTTCTGTATTGGAAAGAATGGATAATCCTTTAGCTGAAAGCAACCCGTTAACCATAGAGATTAAGGCGGCATTAACAGATTATATCCAAAGAGATGAGTCCGGAAACATGAAAATACCCAAAATTTATTCTGGGTCCGCAGGCCTGGGATCTCGGGACGTTCGCCCGGATGATATCATAGCCGTGGTGGAGAATATGATCAAAGATGATAAGAAATATTTTGCCATAGGTATAGATCATGAACTAGGACTCCCAACCAGGGAATCTACAGACATTCGACCCGAAGGAACATTTTCCATGCGCGGTCACTCTGTTGGTGGATATGGCTCCGTTACAACAAATAAAGTTATCGCAACTATTGTGGCGGATTTGTTTGATATGTATGTACAGGCTTACCCAAAATATGGCTCCGAGAAAAAAGGACTGCCAACAACTTATTATTTAACGGTCAGTCCACACCATATAAAAACACATAATGAGTTAGAGTTTGTTGAATTTGTACCCCTAAATGATGTAAACGCCTTTAATCTGGCAAACCCACTTAATGGTCTTCAGCCCGGTGGAATGCTTTTTGTTCAAACACAAAAAACAAACCATTCTGATATTTGGTCTGATATTCCACAATGGGCACAGAAAATTATTCTGAATAATAAAATAAAAGTTTTAGCACTGGACACAGTTAAAATAGCGAAGGATGTTTCTTCACAACCCGATCTGATCCAAAGAATGCAGGGGATTGTTCTTTTAGGTATTTTTTTAAAAGCCACGCCATTTTTAGATCAGTCTGGAATCAGCGAGGATGAACTGATGATTAGCGTTGAGGAATCTCTCCGTAAATACTTTGGGAAACGAGGTGAACAAGTTGTAAAAGATAATTTGAATTGTGTGAAAAGTGGATTCAAAGAAGTTTTTGAAGTTACACAACTCCACACAGAGGAGGTTTTATCATGAGTGGTTCAGTATCAGAGATAAACAAAAAAAACGCATTTGAGATTCTGGATATACAAGATTTCAACGATAGAATTGTAGGCGCATATAATAATGGAACAGCAGAAGAAGGACTACCCGCAGATATTTCCACCGCAAGAAGCCTAATTCCGGCTGGAACAGGTGCACTCCGTGATTTTAGCTACATTGCACCAGACATCCCTGAATTCTTATCAGATAATTGTGTTGCCTGCATGGAATGCGTCACCCAGTGTCCCGATACAGCTATACTAGGCAAAGCGATCCCGGAACAGGAATTGAATAAAAGACTATCTGATGCAGACGATTTTACTGCTTCTCACTTTGCAAATACGAAAAAATTCTATGACACTCCGAAAAAACAGGGGAAAGAACCTGCCAAGTTCGGAATATTTATTGACCCCACCAAATGCAAGGGGTGCGCCGAATGTGTGGATGCATGCGGTGATCATAATGCCCTTAAAATGATTCCCAAAGTTGATGATACCATACCAAAGTATAACCGTACATTTGAGTTCTATAAATCTGCAGGCCCAACACCATATGAATATATTAATGAAAAAGTACTGGTGGATATGATGCTGGCAGAAGAATCCATGCTATATGTGGGCGGAGCAGGATCCTGTATGGGCTGTGGAGAGGGAACCGCTCTGAGAATGATGCTTGCAGCTACGGGATTTGTTTATGGAAAGGAAAGCATTGGCCTTGTAGCAGCAACCGGTTGTAATACAGTCTATGGATCAACGTATCCCTATAACCCATATTTGGTGCCATGGACCAACTCGCTGTTCGAAAACAATTCAGCCGATGCTATGGGCATACGTGCCCGTTGGGACCAGATGGGATGGCAGGATAAAAAAATATGGTGTATCGGAGGGGATGGAGCCATGGTGGATATTGGATTCCAGTCTATGTCTCGCCTGTTGGCATCGGGGATGGATATTAATATTATCATACTGGATACTCAGTCATATTCCAATACTGGTGGACAAGCCTCTACTGCAACATTTCAAGGTCAAGAAGCAAAAATGTCGTTTCATGGTAAGAAAATCCATGGTAAAACTGAACGAAGAAAAGAAATTGCCAATATTTGTATGATGCATCCGGATGTATTTGTAGCTCAAACTACAGCAGCACATACTAATCACTTCTATAAAGCCATCATGGCAGCCAATGAATATCCTGGTCCTGCAGTTATAAATGTATATACTACTTGCCAACCGGAACACGGTGTTGCAGATGATAAGGCCATGTATCAGGCAAAACTAGCTGCCGATTCACGGGCATTTCCTGTATTTATCTATGACCCAAGGGGAGGAAATCGAATATCAGAACGCCTATCACTGCAGGGAAATCCTGCAAAAAACAAAGATTGGTATGTAAACCCAAAAACAGGTGAACAAATTGATTTCTTATATTTTGCTAAAACGGAAGGTCGTTTTTCCAAACATTTTGATAAGGATGGGAGTGCAGATGAATCACTACAGCTTTCTCAAGAGGATCGGCTGGCCAACTGGCATTTGTTACAGGAACTTGCCGGAGTAATATAAATCTTCTAATATAGGGGAGTAATAATGGAACATAGTTATACACTTAAAGATGGAACGGAACTAATTATCCGTGATCTCACTATAGATGATCTTCAACTATCATATGACTTTTTTATATCCATACCAGAAGAAAAGAGAAAATACTTCCGCAGCGATGTTACCCAGAAAGGTCATCTTGAGAAACGTATTAAAGACGCAGATTTAGGATCCATTATTCGTCGGGTTGCACTATATAATGGTAAAATTATTGGTGATAGTTCCCTAGAAATTGCAACAAGTGGCTGGAAAGCTGGTGAAGCCCAGCTCAGGCTGGTAATTTCTCCCAAGTATGTTGGCAAAGGAATCCAGTATGCCCTGGCAAAGGATCTCTATGATATTGCTCATGAGCAGCATTTAAATAAGATCATCACTAAATTCATGCGCCCTCAGAAAGATCTGATGAAAATTTATGAAAAGCTAGGTTTTAAGACTGAAGGTATTCTTCCGGATTACGTGGTGGATCAGATCGGTGATGAACAGGACCTTGTATTCATGATAGCCACCCTAGAAGATATGCGTAAAGCCTATGATTTTATCGGCGACTGGATTCATGGTGACCATACAACAATCGGTGCGGGGGAAATGTAGAAGATCCATGCATGCAGTTCCCTGCCATCAGTTACTAATGTAACGAAACCTATTCTTTCAACTGATCTGGCTATAAATATTAACAAGGAAAAATGTCCTCATATTTGAGGATTTTTTTTAATTTTCAATTATTTCTTGTATGTAATTCAATATCAGTTATAATATATGCATATATGCGCATAGATAATAATAAATGCTATGATAGTAAACTTTTAAGACAATGTCGTTCGCTATTGGGGAAAAATCTATTTAAAGCCTTTAATGATGAAAGTAGGCAGAAGATATTTATCATTTTATTTTCTGGGGGTGAAATGACGGTAAATGAAGTAAGTAACAAGATTAACATAAATCAATCTAATGTTTCTAGGCATCTTAAATTGATGAAAGAGTGTGGGGTAGCTGAATCCAGAAAAAAGGGAAGAGAAATTTACTATTGTTTGAATGTGAATAAACTGAGACAATACTTTAGAAATCTATTGAGTATATTTGATAACTGCTGCTGAAATTAATAAAGGAGTAAGAATGGGAAAAGAGAAAAATAAAAAGGAGTTGACATGAAACTTTCATTTAATTGCGGTATTACATGCTGCCCATCCAATACAGATACATTAGACGCTAAAGTTCCGCAAGAGAAGGTCGGTCAGCTCTATGATGGTACGGCATGGTTTTATGATGTATGGGCAACCTTGACGGAAACCAAAGCCCAGGATAGAGCTATTGAAATTGCCCATATTCAGGATGAGATAGTCATTCTTGATGTAGCAGTTGGAACAGGCAGATTGTTCAATCGTATTGTGAAAAGAAATCCAAACGGTCGGAATGTTGGCATTGATATTTCCAAGGGGATGCTGGCAAAGGCAAAATCACGACTTTCAAAGCAACCAAACAGCAACTATTCACTTGATATAGGCTCTGCCTTTGACATAAAAATGGATGATCTTTCTGTTGATATACTCTTTAACAACTACATGTTTGATTTAATTCCCTTTGATCAGATGGATACTGTAATCAATGAGTTTTCCAGGGTTCTGAAACCAGGCGGTAAACTGGTATTGGTGAATATGACCAAAGCAGAACAGTTTGGGGCAGGTTTGTATGAGAGAATCTACCGGATATCACCCACCCTCATGGGCGGTTGCCGAGGAGTTCAGCTATCCAAGTTACTTACTGAGCACGGTTTTATTATTGAAAACAGAGAATATATCCAGCAGATGCTGTTTCCATCAGAAGTAATTCTCGCAACCAGATAAAACTGTAGGCTGGCTGGATTGATTACTTAATACACACCCAACTGTTGTTTCACCACCTCGAAATCAGAAGTGGGGAGCTTACAGGAAAAATTCTGGCAGACATACACTCTGGGACTGCCATTTGCATTAGGTTCGTAAAATCCTACAAAGGGGATAGTATTCTTCAAACTCTCCCCTCCATTCTTTCCATATACAATCACTCCATTAGGCATATATAAAGATTGGATATCCTCAAGCATCTTTTGTGTGGCTAAATTATTTTTATCACCAAAAACCAATACCTCATGAGATGGACCAAAAGCAAACTCAGCAGCTTGCATCATCATGGAATATCCTGATGAACTTCTGTTTAAGTATCCTGAAAATGAATTTAGAATTTGGAATGTGATATCTTCAAAATCAGGACGGGACGTCATGCGGGCCAAACGAATGAAATTATATGCAGAAACTGAATTTCCCGAAGGAATCGCGCCGTCATATACCTCTTTGCTGCGTACTAATAATGCTTCTCCAGATGAAGCTGTAAAGAAAAAACCATGAGAATCAAAATCCCAGAATTGGTCAATTTGGTATTCGGATAGATCCATAGCAACTTCTAGATATTTTTCATCATAATTCATCTCGTAGAGTTCAATGAGCGCCCAAATGGTGAAGGCATAATCATCTAAAACTCCAGTTAATCCCGAATTACCATTGCGGTAACGTTTCATGAGACTTCCATCTTTTCTCATCAGATTTTTAAGGAGAAAATCCATAGCATTTATTGCTGCGTCAGCATACTTTTTATTATTTAAAATGGCGCCGGCCCTTGCCATAGCAGCAATCATGAGTCCATTCCAGTCAGTTAAGATTTTATCATCTTTTTGAGGATGCACTCTATCTTCTCTAACATTAAATAATTTAGTTCTAATTATTTCAATCCTCTCAGCAATCTGTTTTTCAGTCAGGGTAAATTCACTGGCAAGCTGAGAACTTTTTTTTGTTAA
>Ga0208894_1001172_pt1 | contig 16106 bp, 12 predicted proteins | sample ETNtaG_12_FD_185752 | JGI IMG/M metagenome (GOLD analysis project Ga0208894, IMG submission 185752) | Marine microbial and viral communities from oxygen minimum zone, Eastern Pacific Ocean - ETNP201306SV49 (SPAdes) (version 2) | ecosystem: Environmental > Aquatic > Marine > Oceanic ... | reverse complement strand
TCGCGCTAATGCTGTGGCTAAAACGGCTCCCTTTATCGAGCGTAAAATTCCTTACCTAGAGTACCTCTCCGAAGAAAGTCTTCAACTGATTGAAGATAATGCTGACACTTTGTTGGAAGAGATTGGCATAGACTTTCTTGATGATCTAGAGGCGCTTGAGATGTGGAAGGACGCTGGCGCCGATGTTCAGGGCACGCGAGTACGATTTCCCAAGGGTCTCTGTCGGTCGATCATTCAAGCAAGTGCACCAAAAGAGTATGTTCAACATGCTCGAAATCCAGAGCGCAGCACCATTATAGGCGGCAAGCGAACGGTACTGGTGCCGGCCTACGGTTCTCCTTTTGTGCACGATATCGATCAAGGTCGTCGGTACGCCACGATCGAAGACTTTAAGAATTTTGTTAAATTGGCCTATATGGCCCCGAATTTACATCATTCAGGAGGCACGGTCTGCGAACCAGTTGATCTGCCGGTAAATAAACGTCACTTTGATATGGTTTACACGCACTTTAAGTACAGTGATAAGCCTTTAATGGGATCAGTTACTCACTTTGAGCGTGCCCAAGATACAGTGGATATGGCAAAATTGGTGTTTGGTGATGAATTTGTTGATCAGAATTGTGTACTCACCAGCTTAATCAATGTGAACTCACCAATGACATATGATGGGACTATGCTTGGATCGCTGAAGGTGTATGCTCGCAATAATCAGGCTACAGTTGTCTCACCGTTTATTTTAGCTGGTGCAATGTCACCAGTTACCGCAGCTGGAACTGTAACTCAGATTTTAGCTGAAGCATTGGCGGGAATTGCCTTTACTCAGCTGTGTCGACCAGGCGCACCTGTGGTGTTTGGAACCTTTGCTGCTGCGGTGTCTATGGCATCAGGAGCCCCCACCTTTGGTACACCAGAGCCTAGTCAAATACTCTACGCAGCGGCTGCTCTAGCGCGGCGATTGGGCGTACCTTTCAGAAGTGGGGGTGGCCTCTGTGGTTCTAAATTACCTGATGCACAGGCCGCATATGAGGCAGCGAATACACTGCAGACTGCTTCTTTGGCTGGTGTAAACTTTATGCTCCACACTGCTGGGTGGCTTGAGGGTGGCTTAGCAATGGGCTATGAAAAATTCATCATGGATTGTGATCAAGCAAGCATGATGTCTGTACTCTTGGGCGGCATGGACATGTCTGAGAATGGCCAAGCCTTCGATGCATTTCGAGAAGTTGGGCCGGGTAAGCATTACCTCGGATCTGCCCATACGCTTCAAAATTTTGAAACCGCATTTTATCGATCTACTGTAGCCGATAATAATAGTTTCGAGCAATGGACCGCCGATGGTGCACTAGATGCAGCTCAGCGAGCTAATGGGTTATGGAAGAAAATGCTCAATGATTATCAACCACCAGCGATGGATCCTGCTGTTGATGAAGCGCTACTTGATTTTATCGCACGGCGTAAGAACTCATTCGCCGACCGAGATTACTAAGCACCTACTGGGGGTTGTGAACTATGTCTGATGAAGACGATATTATATTAGCCGAATTACCTGATGATGAGCTAGTACTGCAAATGCATGATGATCTCTACGATGGACTAAAAGAGGAGATTATGGAAGGTACAGACATTCTCTTGGCCCGAGGCTGGTCAGCCGAGCGCGTGCTTGGTGAGGCGCTAGTTGATGGTATGACGATAGTCGGAATAGACTTTCGAGATGGTATTCTGTTTGTTCCTGAGGTTTTATTAGCAGCCAATGCCATGAAAGGCGGCATGTCGATTTTAAAGCCGTTGCTTGCAGAAACCGGTGCCAAGCCAGTTGGAACGATGGTGATAGGCACTGTTAAAGGTGACATTCATGACATTGGTAAAAATTTAGTTGCCATGATGATGGAAGGTGCTGGATTTGAGGTCTTTGATATCGGCATTAATAACTCAGTAGAAGAATATCTCGCTGCTCTTGAGCGTCACAAACCCGATATTTTAGGTATGTCAGCGCTACTGACCACCACCATGCCCTATATGAAGGTGGTTATTGATGCATTGACTGAGCAGAAGCTCCGTGAAAAATACATTGTCATGGTTGGCGGCGCACCGCTTAATGAAGAATTTGGTTTGGCGGTGGGTGCGGACGCTTATTGCCGAGATGCCGCTGATGCAGCAACCACGGCAATTCGCCTAGTGTCTGAGCGTAGAGAACTTGAGCCGATTGCTTGATGTCTATGCCCTATGATCCAGCGGCGCAATTTCTCCCGATTTTAGTCATCGCGTGTGGCGCATTGGCACAGGAAATTGTTCAGTTACAGGCACTAAATGGTTGGAATCATTTGCACTTAAAGTGCCTTGATGCTGAGTTACATAATAAACCGCAGTTGATCGCAGGCAAGCTAAGAGAAAAGATCGCTGAGCATCGCAATCAGTATGAGAATATCTTTGTCGCCTATGCAGACTGCGGCACTGGTGGTGATATTGATCGAGTACTTGAAGATGAAAATATAGAGCGTCTGCCAGGGGCGCACTGCTATTCTTTTTTTGCCGGTGAACAACGATTTAGAGAAATTAGTGAGCAAGAGTTAGGCAGTTTTTATTTAACTGACTTTTTGGCTAAGCATTTTGAGCGGTTGGTGATTAAAGGGTTAAAGCTAGATCGGCATCCAGAGCTTAGAGATCAGTACTTTGGGAACTATAAAAGAGTTGTTTATTTATCTCAACAAGATAATCCCAATTTACTGTCTTTAGCTAAAAATGCTGCGGAGTCTCTAGGCTTAGATTTTAAACATGAACACTGTGGGTACGGTGATTTGCAAACGGGCCTTGAATCACAGGTCTTAAAGTTTGGCTAGGCCGCATTATTCTGAAATGGAGTCGATTTAAAAATGCAGAAGATTGTAGTTTATTGGCGTGACATTCCAGCCCAGGTATTGATAAAGCGCGGTCGAGAGAGAGGAAAAGCTATTTTGAATCATCGTTTTCAGGCGGCAATTGATCGCGCGGCCATGAGAGCGGGCAAAGGTGGCAGTGAGGAATATTTGGCGGACTGGCGACGAGAATCAGGTTCCCTTGAAGCTGAGGGCACTCCCCAGGGGCTTGCCGAAGAATTTGCAACGGCGATTGAGCAGCAGTATTCGGATGACGATATAAAAATTCTGATTAAAAACAAAGGTTTAGCGGCCGAGCAATAGAATAAACAGCATCACTTTATCGTTCTTAGGTGGTGTGATTTTAGACTGAATAGTGGAGTGTGTGGATGTCCCTGAGTACAAACCGAGAAAAGCAGGCATTAGTTGACCTCATGGGTAAAACTACTTTAGAGGTAACACCCGGCGGCGCAGCTAAAGTAAGTGACTTTAGTCATATCCTCAGGGCAGGGTGCACTGTGTATGTGACTTTTTTATCAGGCTCTGATTTCGGTGACACCATGTCTACTGTGCGCCGATTAAAATCCGAAGGCTATAACCCAGTCCCACACTTTGCCGCTCGATCAATCACCTCAGCAAAAAAGCTAGAAGAAAGTCTGGTTGCTCTCCAGAGCGAAGGAATTACTGAAGGCCTGCTAGTAGGTGGAGGCGTTGACAAACCCGTTGGTGAATTTGATGCCTCCATTGATGTATTGCGTACGGGTTTGTTTGAGAAGTACGGTTTTACAAAGCTTGGTTTGGCAGGTCATCCCGAAGGCAGTCCGGATATTTCCGATGCAGATTGTGCTTTGGCCATTCAACAAAAAAATGACTACGCCAAAGAATCCGCCATGAGCCTCTATCTTGCGACCCAGTTTGTCTTTGAAGCAGCGCCCGTGCTCGCGTGGGAAAAGAAGATTCGTGAACAAGGCAATACTTTACCTATCTATGTCGGCATTCCTGGTTTAGCGACTATTAAAACCTTGATGCGCCATGCTCAGCATTGCGGTGTAGGCCCCTCCATGCGCTTTTTAACCCGCAACCCCATAGACATGATAAAACTGGGCCTAAAAGATTCAATTTTGGGCAAGTTCGTCAATGCCCCCTCATCAGACCCCAGTGAATTGCTAAGAGATTTGGTTGCCGGCATTACCGCTGATCCTGATTGCTTGATACAACAATGCCATCTTTATCCTCTAGGAGGGCTAAAAAGGTCCGCTGAGTGGATGTATAAGATTCAAGATGGACATTTTGAGATTTCAGGAAAAGGTTTTACAACAACTTAAACCATTAAAAATATCGTTGAAACTTATTTCTAAATGAGTTCAATAGAATAAAAATAGGAAATATTATGACTGTAACCACTATTAGCTCGGCCACCAAAGAGGTCAATATTGGCTTTGAACATCCGTTTGTCATTATTGGCGAACGAATTAACCCCACTGGTAGAAAAATATTGGCCGAAGAAATGAAGGTGGGAGATTACAGTCGTGTGGAAGCCGACGCCTTGGCACAGGTTGCCGCAGGCGCTCAAATGCTAGATGTTAATGCAGGTATTCCCTTGGCAGATGAGCCTAGAATTCTTGGAGAAGCCATTCAGTTAGTTCAGTCAATCACCGATGCCCCAATAAGTATTGACTCATCAATTATTGCCGCTCTTGAAGTTGGCTTGTCGGTCTATCAAGGCAAAGCTTTAGTGAATTCTGTCACCGGTGAAGACGAAGTGCTAGAGCGCGTATTGCCCCTAGTAAAAAAATATGGAGCAGCAGTGGTAGCAATCTCCAATGACGAAACCGGCATTTCTGAAGATCCCGATGAGCGTTTTGCCGTTGCAAAAAAAATCGTCGAGCGTGCAGCAGATTACGGAATTCATTATAGTGATGTTGTGGTTGATCCTTTAGTGATGCCAATAGGAGCAATCAACACAGCAGGCCTACAAGTCATGCATGTGGTTCGACGGTTACGTGAAGAACTTAAAGTTAACACCACCTGCGGTGCATCTAATGTTAGCTTTGGTTTGCCTAATCGTAACGGCATCAATAGCGCCTTTTTAACTATGGCTATGGGTGCTGGGATGACCTCAGCAATCACCAGTCCATTGCATCCAGAAGTCATGGCAGCGGTTCGAGGTGGTGATGTAATGATGGGCAAAGATCCCAATTGTGCAAATTGGATCAAAGCTTATAGAGAATCGACTGCAGAGGGTGGTCGAGGTGGAAGAACCAGCCGTCGCCGCGCTCGTTAAGGAGACTACGTAATAGCGAAACAGTCATGAGTGACCCAATGGTAAAGGTAGTATTTACCCCCTCTGGTAGGCGCGGCAACTTTCCTGTCAAGACGCCATTACTCGATGCAGCCCGAAGTTTGGGGGTTGATATTGATTCTGTTTGTGGAGGGCGAGGCCTTTGTGGGCGTTGTCAGATTACCTGTGCTGAAGGCGCCTTCCCCAAGCATCAAATTCAGTCTTCAAAAGATCACCTCTCACCCTTAAGTGAAACTGAAAAAAGTTATAACCAACGCAAAAAGCCCCTAGCAGAAGACCGTCGTCTAAGCTGCCACACATTATTACTTGATGACTGTATTATTGACGTTCCACCAGAGAGCCAAGTCCATCGTCAAGTGGTTCGTAAAGCTGCTGAATATCGTGATATTGAGCTTGATGCGGCGATCCGATTGTATTGTGTAGAAGTGCCAGAGCCTGACATGGAAGTACTCAAGGGTGATCTTCAACATTTGCTTGACGTACTAGAATCAGATTGGGGATTGTCTGGCTTGACCTGCGATGCGGCGCTTCTGGCTCGCTTGCAACCCGCACTCAAAGAAAGTAGCCGTAGACTTACCGTTGCGGTACACAGGAATCATTCAATTATTGCACTTTGGCCGGGGTTTCATGATCTTGCCTATGGCGTAGCAGTTGATGTGGGATCCACCACCGTTGCTGTGCACCTGTGCGATCTTTCCAGTGGAGAAGTATTGGCAAGTGGCAGTGTGATGAACCCGCAAATTCGCTTTGGTGAAGATCTAATGAGCCGTGTTTCTTATGTCATGATGCACCCAGAGGGTGCTCAAGAGATGACCAAGGTGATCCGAGAGGCGCTCAATGGCCTATTTAAAAATGTCGTCAAGCAAGTTAAAGCGGAAGTAGATGATATTTTAGAAATCACCCTTGTGGCAAACCCAATTATGCACCATCTACTGTTGGGAATTAATCCTGTCGAGTTGGGCGGAGCACCCTTTGCGCTTACTACTGATACAGCAGTGGAGATGCCAGCTCGAGAGTTAGATTTACAGATCAATCATGGAGGTAGAATCTATATCTTGCCATGCATAGCTGGCCATGTTGGTGCAGATACAGCTGGTGTTATTCTCTCTGAAGAGCCGCAGCAGCAGAAAGTCATGACTCTGCTGGTTGATGTAGGGACCAACGCCGAAATCGTATTGGGTGATGAGAACCGATTGTTAGCTTGTTCCAGTCCCACAGGGCCCGCTTTTGAAGGGGCTCAAATTAGCGCAGGTCAGCGAGCGGCTGCCGGCGCGATTGAGCGCGTACGCATTGACCCAAACACTCTAGTGGCACGATTTAAAGTGATTGGTTCAAATTTGTGGAGCAATGAGCCAGGCTTCATCGAAGAGACCTCAAAATTTGGAGTCACGGGTATTTGTGGGTCAGGCATTATCGAAGTGGTTGCTGAGATGTACCTTTCAGGTATTGTCACTGTCGATGGCATTATAGATGGCGAATTAGCTAGCCGTTCACCCCTTGTCATAGCAGATGGCCGTACCTGGTCTTATGTTTTGTATCAATCAGGTTTATCTGACAACCAAGCACCTATTTTGGTCACTCAAAATGATATCCGGCAAATTCAGTTAGCTAAGGCTGCGCTTTATGCAGGGGTGAAACTGTTAATGGACAAGCTAGACATTGACCATGTTGATCGCATTCGTCTGGCGGGCGCATTTGGTAGCCATATTAATGTCCAGCATGCGATGGTGTTGGGCCTAATTCCTGACTGCGTTCTAGACCAAGTTTCCTCTGCAGGTAACGCTGCTGGAACCGGAGCTAGAATCGCATTACTCAACAGTCAGTCCCGCAATACTATTGAGAATATAGTGACCAATATAGAAAAAATTGAGACCGCCATGGAGCCTAAATTCCAACAGTACTTTGTTGATGCCATGGCATTCCCGAATAAAACAGATCCCTTTCCAAACTTGTTTGCCATAATCGACAAACCAGTCGAGAAGCTCATCACAGAATCTCCTGGGGGCCGCAAACGAAGACGACGATAAAAAAGCTTCTTATATTCCCCTTAGTTAACTTATACTCGCAGTAAGAGTCTTCATTTAGAGACCATATAAGCGTTACCTAAAACGCGTATCGTAATCTATGATTATGGTAAGAGGATAAAATGTCTAATTCAATTGAAAAGCCAGCCAACGAAACCGATGTAGCAATGCACGTTGGCTTTCTAATGCTTCCTGAATACACCCTAAGCACCTTCTCTAATGCGGTGGGTATATTGCGAATGGCCAATAGATTGAGTGGTCGAGAACTATATACATGGACCGTACACAGTCTAGATGGAGAGCCCGTGATATCCAGTGCTGGATTGGAAATAAATCTGGCAGGCAGTTTAAAAGATGCAGATGACATAAACATACTACTAGTCTGCGGGGGTTACTCGGTCAAAAAATACTGTGATAAATCGCTTATAGAGAATCTGCGTAAGATCTCCAAGAAAAAAACTCCTATGGGAGGCATTTGTACAGGCAGTTATGCTCTCGCAGCCGCAGGCTTGCTTGATGGATATCGTTGCACGATTCACTGGGAAAATATAGCCAGTTTTCGTGAAGAGTTTCCGAAGTTAAATATATCATCAAGCTTGTTTGTTATTGATCGTGACCGCTATACCTGCTCAGGTGGCATTAGCTCCATTGATCTGATGCTAAATCTTATTGCCAGCATCCACGGACACCAGCTAGTGCAGCAAATATCAGAACAGTTCACCTGTGATCGTGTACGTACCGAAAAAGATGCTCAGCGCGCACCTTTGAAGTATCTCATTGGGGCGAGTCAACCAAGGCTAGTAGATGCAGTAACATTAATGGAAAGCAACATAGAAGAGCCGCTGACTTTAGATGAGGTTGCAGATTATGTAGGCATATCACGGCGACAACTGGAACGGTTGTTTAACCGTTACCTTCACTGTGCACCGTCACGTTACTATTTAGAATTGCGATTGTCCCGAGCACGATTACTACTCTTACAAACGTCCATACCTGTGATTGACGTTGCCATTAGCTGCGGGTTTTCCACAGCCCCACATTTCAGTAAATGTTACAGCGACCTTTACAGCAAGCCACCTAGTAGTGAGCGCAGGGCACTGCGTTAGCGGCGATAATCTGTTGGTTTTTTATCAAACGCTTGGCGAAATACCCGAGAAAAATGGGCGGTATCTGAGAACCCACACTCCTGGCCAATGTCGGTAATTAATCGATCAGTATTTTGTAGCAACCACAATCCATAGCGCAATCGAATCTTGCGATAGAACTTCTGTAGGCTCTCCCCTGTGTCTCTGATAAATAAACGCTCTAGCTGGCGCTTAGAGATCGCTAAACGAACCGCGATTTCATCGGTACTCAATGGGCGACTTAGGTTTTGCTCCATTAGCAGAAGGGCTCTAGCTACCCAGCGATTACTTACCTCATAATCAGCGCCTGGTTGCGGTTGAGGAGCATCAGCGGGGCGTGGATTGTCCATAACCAATATACGCAGACTTTTACGGGCCCAATTTTGGCCCAGATGGCGCTCAATAATATACGCTGCCAAATCAGCAGCCACAGCACCTCCTGCGCAGGTAATTCGATCACCATCATCCACAAAAAGCTGGTCTGCAACGGGAGTGACATTGTCGTAGCGGTCGGTGAGATCCTTATAATGAAACCATGAAACACAGCAACGTCGTTGATCCATCAGCCCCGCTCTAATCATCACAAAAGATCCTGTGCACAGGCCTACAATAGGTACGTGAGCGTCATCTGCTCGTTGCAGATAATCAACCACATGGTTACTGCCCTCCAGAGTCTGGTCTAATAGCCCTCCGACCACCACAATATAATCAAAATCTGACGGGTCACGGTACGTCTCCCATGGTTTCACTGTCACCCCAGCACTAGAGCTAACCGGTGCCAAATCTGGGCCCATAACAGTCCACTGACAGTTAACCTGACGACTTTTGTCGCCCTCATCAGCGGCCAGACGTAGCGCATCAATAAAGGCCGAAAAGGGCAGTAAGGTAAAGCTAGGCATCAGCACAAAACCCACCGCAAGGTGAGCAGAGTGATGTGTCTGTAAGGTCGTTTCAGGCATGGCCAGACACCCCCCTATAGGTCGTTTTAATACAACAAAAAATGGTTTTACGTCATAACTATAATGACATTTCAGTCGTAAAACCCTTGTTTTTACGTTTTTGAGCGTTATTTTGTCGTTTTTGAGTCATACATTGGCGTTTTTATTCTAGCAGGCCTAACCGTAAAACTGATCAAATGCACTCTTGATAATCTAGATCTAATTTAGTGGTCACTATGAAACGATACTCTGGTTTTAGTCTGTTAAAAAACGCCCTTAGCTATCATGAAAATTGGCAGAAAGTCTGGCGTAGTCCCAAGCCCAAAAAAGAATATGACGTCATCGTTGTTGGAGGCGGCGGACACGGGCTAGCAACAGCCTACTACTTGGCAAAAGTGCACGGTATAACCAACGTGGCCGTTGTCGAAAAAGGATATCTCGGTGGCGGAAACACCGCCCGCAACACCACTATTATTCGGTCAAACTATCTCTGGGACGAGGCAGCACAACTCTACGAACTATCGCTCAAATTATGGGAAGGGCTCAGTAAAGAACTAAACTACAACGTTATGTTTAGCCAGCGCGGTGTACTTAATTTGGGGCATAACCTACAAGATATGCGCGACATTGAGCGACGCGTCAATGCCAACCGACTCAACGGTATTGACGGAGAGGTAGTGACTCCAGAGCGGGTAAAAGAAATTGCGCCACTGATCAATATCTCTCGGGATAGTCGCTACCCGATCTTGGGCGCCTCCTGGCAACCTCGTGGAGGCACAGCGCGCCACGATGCAGTGGCTTGGGGATACGCGCGGGGCGCAGACGCTCTGGGAGTTGACATGATCCAACAGACCGAAGTGACCGGTATTCGTCGAAAAGATGGCGCAGTAGTTGGTGTAGAAACGACCAACGGCTTTATTGGTGCGCGCAAGGTAGCCTGTGTTACGGCGGGTAGTTCTGGGGTGGTAGCTGCAATGGCAGGCTTGCGTTTGCCGGTTGAATCACGGCCTCTACAAGCACTGGTTTCAGAGCCGGTTAAACCCTGTCTAGACACAGTGGTTATGTCAAACGCAGTACACGGGTACATTAGCCAGTCTGACAAGGGTGACTTAGTAATTGGAGCAGGAGTAGACAGCTACAATGGTTACGGCCAGCGCGGCTCATTCAATGTCATTGAACACACCGTACAGGCCATTTGCGAGCTGTTTCCGGCATTTAGTAGAGTGCAAATGAACCGCCAATGGGGCGGCATAGTCGATACCTGCCCAGACGCTTGTCCCATTATCAGCAAAACCTCAGTCGAAGGCCTTTACTTTAACTGTGGCTGGGGCACCGGTGGTTTTAAAGCCACGCCTGGCTCTGGTTTTGTTTTTGCTGACACCGTGGCTAATGACAGACCCCACCCCTTGGCTGAAGCCTTTAATATTGGCCGTTTTAGTAGCGGAGCCTTAATCGACGAGCATGGGGCCGCAGGTGTAGCCCACTGATCCCATATTCAAACATAGGTTGAGAGACTATTTATGTTACAAATTTATTGTCCACACTGCCAAGAATTGCGCAGTGAAGAAGAGTTTAGCTACGGTGGTGAAGCCCATATTGCACGCCCCTTGGCTCCTGAAACACTCTCTGATGAAGAGTGGGGCGATTACTTGTTTTTTCGCAAAAACCCTCGCGGTATTCACCATGAAATGTGGTATCACGTGACTGGGTGTCGTCGCTATTTAAATGCCACTCGTAACACAGTGACCTACGAAATTCTTGAGACCTACAAAGTCGGCACGCAGCCAAGCATTGTTGGAGAGGGCGCATGAAACAAATAAATCGCCTGTCTAATACTGGGCGCACAAACCCTCAGCAAAAGGTTAATTTTACATTCAACGGTAAAGCCTATCAGGGAGTAATGGGTGATACCCTAGCCTCAGCTTTACTGGCAAATGGCGTTAATGTAGTGGGTCGCAGTTTTAAATACTCACGACCCCGCGGCATTGTGGGTCATGGTGCCGAAGAGCCCAACGGTATTATTCAGCTAGGCTCAGGCGCAGGCACCGTGCCCAATCTCAAGGTAACTCAGGTCGAGCTATACGAAGGGCTTGAAGCATCAAGTGTCAATGGGTGGCCAACAGTTAATTTTGATTTGATGGGCATAATGGGTTGGTTTGGACGCTTAATGCCGCCCGGGTTTTACTATAAAACGTTTATGTACCCACAAAAACTCTGGATGACCTACGAGCACTTTATTCGCAAGGCGGCTGGATTGGGTAAAACACCCATTGAGGCTGATCCAGATGTTTATGACAAACTTAACCAACACTGCGATGTGTTGGTGGTAGGTGCAGGGCCGGCGGGTTTAGTTGCTGCACGTGAAGCAGCAGAGACAGGTGCTCGAGTCATCATTGCAGATGAGCAGAGCGAGTTTGGTGGCAGTCTACTGGCATCCACTCAAACCCTAAATGGTGTAACAGCTAGCCAATGGGTTGCCGATATGATTGAGCAACTAAAGCGCTACAACAACGTTCAGCAATTACCACGTAGTACAGTGTTTGGCTACTACGACCACAACTTTTTGACCATTTTAGAGAAACGCACTGATCATCTGGGGTTGAGTGCCGGTAAGGGGCAGCGAGTAAGACAACGATTGCATCGAGTAAGAGCCAAACAAGTTGTTTTAGCAACAGGTGCCTTTGAACGCCCGTTGGTGTTCGCGCACAATGACATTCCAGGCGTGATGCAGGCTTCCTCTGTATCAACCTACGTTAATCGCTATGGTGTGGCACCCGGAAGTAAACTTGTTTTGGCCACTACCAACGACAACGCTTACCAAACCGCTATTGATTGGCACACCGCAGGACGAGATATTGTTGCGGTCGTTGACTCGCGCCAGTCACCTAATGGTGAATTAGTTGAACAGGTCAGGGTCCTTGGTATTCAAATATTAGTTGGTCATAGCGTCATCGAAGCCAAAGGTGGAAAGCGAGTGGGTGCAGCCATGGTTGCTCCCCTGAATGAAAGCGGTAGCGCCATCACAGGTGAGGTGAAACGTTTGCCCTGTGACCTTATAGCGACCTCTGGAGGTTGGAGTGCCGCTATTCATCTCAGTTCCCATACTGGCGCCAAACCAGTATGGGATGAGTCGATTGTAAGCTTTAGACCTGGCGACTCAAAACAGCAAGAGTGTTCAGTAGGCGCTTGTAATGGCACTTTTGGCCTGCGAGATGGATTGATTGAAGGTGCCACTGCAGGAGCCAAAGCAGCACAACTTGCCGGGTTCGGATTAGGGGCAGTGCAATTTTCGCCGGTAGAACTCGTCGAACTGACACAAGAGCCACAGCAGGCACTATTTTTGGTTCCTCACAGTAAACCACCCAGTCGAGCTCCCAGCCAATTTGTTGATTTGCAGCTAGACGTCAGTGCAGGCGGTATAGAGCTGGCAGTCAGAGAAGGGTTTGAGTCTGTAGAACACGTAAAGCGCTACACCGCCCTAGGGTTTGGTACTGACCAAGGCAAACTTGGCAATATTAATGGCATGGCGATCCTAGCCAATGCGCTTGACCAGAGCATCAGCGAAACAGGCACCACTATTTTTAGGCCGTCCTACACGCCTACCACTTTTGGAGCGATCGCCGGCCGTGATGTTGGTGAATTATTTGATCCAGAGCGATATACCTCAGCCCACAGATGGCATGTTGAGCAGGGCGCCAAATTTGAAGATGTGGGTCAGTGGAAGCGACCTTGGTATTTTCCTAAAGGTAATGAAACCCTCGATCAAGCCGTTAATCGCGAGTGTTTAGCGGTGCGTAACAGCGTCGGCATTCTTGATGCCAGTACCCTTGGCAAAATCGATATTCAAGGGCCTGATGCGGCTGAATTTATAACCCGTATGTACACTAATTCATATCTCAAGTTAGCACCGGGTAAATGCCGCTATGGCGTTATGCTTAAAGAAGATGGAATGATTTTTGATGACGGAGTCTGTGCCTGCTTAAGCGAGAACCACTACCTTATGTTTACCACCACAGGTGGTGCCGCAGGTGTTCTCGCATGGTTAGAATTATGGCAACAGACCGAATGGCCTGAATTACAGGTTTATTTCACCTCGGTTACTGACCACTGGGCTACAGCGACCGTTACAGGACCCAATGCTCGCAAAGTGGTGGCCAAAGTATGCCAAGATATTGACTTAACTTCTGACCAATTTGGGTTTATGGATTGGCGTGATGGCACAGTAGCGGGAGTTGCAGCGCGAGTGTTCCGTATTAGCTTTACCGGAGAATTGTCTTTCGAGATCAATGTGCCCGCTAATTATGGCCGTTATGTATGGGAGGCCTTAATCGAGGCAGGAAAAGAGTTTGATATCACACCCTACGGCACAGAGACCATGCACGTACTGCGCGCGGAAAAGGGCTTTATTATTATTGGGCAAGATACTGACGGCTCCATGACCCCTGCAGACATGAACATGGATTGGATTGTCGGCAAGAACAAAGCTTTTAGCTTTATAGGTCAGCGCTCATTATCCCGTAGCGACACTCTTCGCGATAATCGCAAGCAGCTAGTTGGGTTAAAAACGATTGACCCAACTATCGTTTTACCTGAGGGTGCTCAGATTGTTAATGACCCCAAACAGCCTATTCCAATGGCCATGCAAGGTCATGTGACCTCAAGCTATTACAGTGCCAATATGGGCCATTCCATCGCGTTAGCGGTAGTCAAAGGAGGCTTGAATCGTTTAGGCGACACGGTGTATTGCCCAGCAGCAGACGGAACCACTGTCCCCACACAAATCGTCAGCTCAGTATTTTACGACCCAAAAGGAGAACGCCAGCATGTCTAATACAGCTCATCAACCCTGTTCTGAGTCTCCATTGCACTATGGGTTAACGAGTCAGGTTACTGAAAACACACCAAGTAGCCTTGTTGTTCGAGAAATTCATCAAGGTTGCCACCTAACATTGCGCGGCGACAGTGGTGATACACAATTTGGCCAAGCAGTATTGCAGGTTACAGGTGTGACTTTACCCACCGAGTCGGGTACTTACCTGCGTAGCGGTAATGCTAGCATCTACTGGTTGGGGCCTAATGAATGGTTAGTTACCTCAGCAAGTGACGCCTTAAGTCTTGAGAATACCTTAAGGCAAGAGCTCAAAGGGCATGTCGCCGTTGTCGATGTTAGTGGCGGTCAAACACAAGTGAACCTCAGTGGTGAGCAAGTTGGTGTACTCCTTAAAAAGGCGAGTGTGTATGATTTTGGTGCTTGGCCGGCAGCCTCAGATCAGGGTGGTCGATGCACACAAACTACCTTTGCTAGTGCTAGCGCCCTTGTAGCTAAGAATGCTGATGGCAGTGTTGATCTAATTATTCGTCGCAGTTTTTCGGACTATATTATGCAGTGGCTCTTAGACGCAACGAGAGATAGCCGGTTTAAATCACAGGCTTAGGCTGTTCCTTTGGTCGGTTTTCTTGGAAAGAAGATCCTCCTAATTAATTATTAATAAATACTATTTCTGCTAATATAGACAACCTTGATGGGCTGTGCTGTGAATATTTCATGCACGGTGATAAAACAATAATCTGAATAGGCAAATTAAGGAATAGTAATGAAAACTCGTATCGAGCGTGACAGCATGGGAGAGCTTAAGGTTCCGGAAAGTGCGTTATATGGAGCTCAAACACAGCGTGCCATTAATAATTTTCCAGTTAGCGGCAAATCGATGCCTGAGGCGTTTATTCGTGCCTTACTAGTGGCTAAGTCTGCCGCAGCGCAAGCAAATACTAGTTTAGGTTTGTTGGCACCCAATGCAGGTAAAGCCATTACAGAAGTGGTTCAAGAGTTGCTGCAAAGCCCTGACTTAATGAGTCACTTTCCAGTGGATGTTTACCAAACGGGCTCTGGCACTAGCTCTAATATGAACGCCAATGAGGTATTAGCAACGTTAGCTTCATCAAAAACCGGTGAATCAGTCAGCGCTAATGATCACATTAACTATGGTCAGAGCAGTAACGATATTATTCCTACTTGTATTCATATTAGCGCGGCTGTAGAGGTTCGAGAGCGGCTTCTGCCTGCTTTAGAGCACTTACATGAGGTTATCTTAGTAAAAGCCAAAAAAGTCGACCACCATATCAAAACCGGACGTACTCACTTAATGGATGCTATGCCTGTGCGATTGAGCCAGAGCCTGCTGAGTTGGGCTACGCAGATCGAACAGAATATTTATTTTATTAAAGCTACGTTACCGAAATTGCAAACTCTCGCCCAAGGCGGAACCGCAGTCGGCACCGGTATTAATGCGCATCCTGATTTTGCGATTGAATTTAACAAGTGTCTGAGCGCAGAGACCGGAATAGAGTTTTCTCCTGCAGATAACTTATTTACCCATATCAATACACAGGATGTGGTTGTTTCTTTGTCAGGTCAGCTAAAAACGACAGCGGTTTCAATTATGAAGATTGCTAATGATCTACGCTGGATGAATTCTGGCCCGCTGGCAGGCTTAGGTGAGATAGTGCTTGAGGCACTGCAACCTGGTTCATCAATTATGCCAGGCAAGGTCAACCCAGTGATCCCTGAGGCGGCAGCAATGGTGTCAGCGCAAGTGATCGGCAATGATGCGGCAATAACTATTGGCGGCCAAGCGGGTAATTTTGAGTTGAATGTTATGTTGCCAATGATTGCAGATAATATATTGTCTAGTGTTTCTCTTTTGGCTAATGTTAGCCGTCTCCTTGCAGATAAAGCAGTGGCAACCTTTGCGATTAATGAAGAGCAACTAAAGTTGGCGTTGGGGCGTAATCCTATCTTAGTGACAGCGTTGAATCCTGTTATTGGTTACTTGAAAGCCGCTGAGATAGCTAAAAAAGCGTATAAA
>Ga0208894_1001165_pt1 | contig 16158 bp, 13 predicted proteins | sample ETNtaG_12_FD_185752 | JGI IMG/M metagenome (GOLD analysis project Ga0208894, IMG submission 185752) | Marine microbial and viral communities from oxygen minimum zone, Eastern Pacific Ocean - ETNP201306SV49 (SPAdes) (version 2) | ecosystem: Environmental > Aquatic > Marine > Oceanic ... | reverse complement strand
CACCAGACTAAATACTGGAACCCCAAAATGGATCAATATATCTTTGGAACAAGAGATAAGATTCATATTATTAACTTAGAGCATACGGTAGAGATGATAAAGCCTGCATTGAAGTTTATTGAAGGAGTTGCAGCAAAAAATAATAAGATCTTATTCGTTGGAACGAAAAGAACTGCTACTAGTATTATTAAGAATGAAGCTGAAAGATGCTCTATGCCGTATGTTAATGAAAGGTGGCTTGGTGGCATGCTTACTAATTATAAGACAATTAGATCTTCTATTACTAGACTTGAGAACCTTTTAAGGCAAAAAGAAGATGGGACATTTAGTAAAATTACGAAGAAAGAAGGGCTCAAGATACAAAGGGACATTAATAGACTGCAGAAGTCCATTGGAGGAGTTACAGAAATGGGAGGATTGCCTGACGCGCTTTTCATTATTGATGTAAATAGAGAATCTATAGCCGTTTCAGAAGCCAGCAAAATGGGAATACCAATTGTAGGAGTGGTTGACAGTAATAGTAACCCGGAAGGCATTGACTACGTAATACCTGGAAATGATGACTCTATAAGATCTATAGCTCTTTTTACTGAAGCAGTTGCAGATGCTTGTATCATTGGCTCAAAAGCAGCAACTGGATTAAAACAAGAAACGCCTCAATCGGGCCCTTCTATTGTAAGAAAAGCTGAAGTTGAGACTAAGGAAGAAGCTAAGGAAGAGAGTGTAATTGATAAAATTGAAACTAAAGAGGAATCATCGGAAAATAATCCTCAGGTTGAAAATTCTGAATTAGAAGAATCTTCAGATGAAATGAAGTCTGAAGAAAAGAAAAAAGAAGAATCTGACGAAACTAAAACAGAGGTCTAAGACATGAGTAATATTTCTGCATCGCAAGTAAAGGAATTAAGAGAAAAAACGGGCTTAGGCTTAATGGACTGTAAAAAAGCACTTGAAGAAGCTAACGGTGATTTAGACTTAGCTGTAGAAGAATTAAGGAAGACTAGTGGATTAAAGGCAAGCAAGAAATCAAGTAGATCAGCTGCTGACGGATTAATAGGCATCAAAAGCTTTGATGGTAAATCATTTATGGTTGAGATTAACTGCGAAACAGATTTTGTTGCTAGGGACGATTCTTTTAATTTATTTATGCAAGAAGTTTTAGAAATTGTTTCTACTAACGGAGATAAGTCTCTTGAAGAGCTTTTGAAATCAGGAATCGAAGAAAAAAGAGAAAAACTAGTTCAAAAACTAGGTGAAAACATAGTTGTTCGTAGAGCAACTGCAAGCGTAGATAACTCAGATTCTTCTGGTGTTTATTTACATAGCAACAATAAAATAGGCACAATTATTTCACTTAAAGGAGGAACAGAAGAAGTAGCTAAAGATATTGCAATGCACGCAGCTGCCACTGACCCTATGGCCATTTCTCCTTCCGATATCCCAGAAGATGTTATTGAAAAGGAAAGAGAAATCTATAAGGCACAATCAGAAGAAAGTGGAAAACCTGCAGATATTGTTGAGAAAATGATCGAAGGGAAAATAAGAAAGTTTTTATCAGAAGTAAGTCTGACTGAGCAAGATTTTGTTAAAGATCCAGGTTTAAGAATTAACGATATACTTAAAGACAACGACGCAAGCATTATAGGCTTCACAAGATTTGAAGTTGGAGAAGGGATTGAAGTAGAAAAAGTAGATTTTGCTAGTGAGGTAATGTCTCAGATAGAAGGTTAGATGTTAAAAGAGATATTAGAAGATACTGAAATAGGCATGGAAAAGAGCTTGGCTGCTCTCGATGTCGCTTTTAAGAAGATTAGAACCGGTAGAGCTACTCCATCACTTCTCGACAGCATAAAGGTAGAATATTACGAAAAATTGACCCCTCTTGCTCAAGTAGCAAGTATTTCTATAGAAGATGCTAAAACTTTGGCTATATCCCCTTGGGAAAAGGGAATAGTGCAAGAGATTGAGAAAGCAATTTCAGAATCTGAATTGGGATTGAATCCTGCTACTTCCGGTGAAACCATTAGAGTTATTCTGCCTGATTTAACTGAAGAAACTAGACGAGACTTTATTAAAAAAGCTAAATCTGAGGCAGAGAATGCAAAGGTCTCTGTTAGAAATGTTCGAAGAGAAGGCAACTCACAACTTAAAGAATTCTTAAAAGAAAAAGAAATCTCCGAAGATGAAGAAAGACAAGGAGAAGAAGAAATACAAAAGTTAACCAATCTGTTTGTAGAAAAAGTAGATACAGCACTGGAAGCTAAAGAAAAAGACTTACTTGATTTCTAAGCCTTTTGTTATGGAAAGCAAAAGCCCAAACACTATACCAAATCATGTAGCCATTATTATGGATGGTAATAATCGGTGGGCGTCTGAAAGAAATCTACCTGGCGTAACAGGACATCAAAAAGGTGTAGAAAGGGCAAGAGAGGCCGTTGAATTTGCTGTTAAGAAAGGAATATCAACTCTAACTATATTTGCTTTTAGCAGTGAAAATTGGGGAAGGTCTAATGATGAAGTAAACCTTTTAATGAAACTCCTCAATACAGCATTAAAAGAACAGGTCCCTAATCTAATAAAAAACTCCGTTCAATTGAATTTCATAGGAGACTTATCTCAGTTTGATAATGAGTTACTAAATCAAATGAAGAAATCAGAAGAACTCACTGCTTGCGATGATAAAGAAAAACAATTAGATCTAGTTGTTGCTGCAAGTTACGGAGGGAGATGGGATATTATTAACGCAGTCAATAGACTTAATGATTCAAACCAAGAGAGCATATCGGAAGATGATCTTACTTCTTTATTGTCTACTGCTAAATTCAATGATCCTGACTTATGCATAAGAACCGGTAAAGAGCAAAGGATTAGTAATTTCTTATTATGGCAATTAGCTTACACTGAACTCTATTTCCCTGACCTTTTATGGCCGGACTTCAATGATGATGAATTTGAAAAGGCTCTAATAGAATATTCAACTAGAACAAGAAGATTTGGAGATAAATCAAATTTCTCTTTATAAACATGCTTAAACAAAGAATTATTAGTGCACTGATACTTTCTATAGTGATAGTTTCATTAATCTTTGCGTTACCTGGTGAGTATTTAATTTATTTTATACTCCTATTAACATGCATTTCTTTAATAGAATTCTTAAGCCTGAGATTCTCTAACATATCAACAATATTATTTGTTTGTTTCAGTCTAGTTTTATTTTACTTCTCTTCTTTTCCTGGCTTTAATAAAGCTTTTATTGGCCTTAGTGTTATTACTTATTTAGGATTGTTTTTTCTCATAATAAGTTTTCCCGTTAGCAAACCCTTTATACAAAGAAACTTAATTTGGTTAATATCTGGAATAACAATTCATCTAGGTTTTTTTGCTTCGTTATATTTCTTAATCAAACACGATGGACCAGTTCTTGTGTATTTTGGTATGGATATTACTAATAGGGCTGCTCTTTTAATCATAGTTTTAATAAGCGTCCTGATGGATTCTCTAGCTTTTTTTGGAGGAAAGAAATTCGGTCAAAATAAACTTTTACAGAATGTAAGCCCTAATAAGACAGTAGAAGGTTTTTTAATTGCCATGACCCTTACCCCTCTTATTATTCTATTAGCAACATTTAGTTTGGTAGAGAAGAACCTCTATCAGTTCGTTATCTTGATATTAGTGTCCTCTTTCGTTGCGGTTATAGGAGATGCTGTAATAAGCTTATTTAAAAGAGTTGCAGAGGTTAAAGATGCTTCAAATCTTATACCAGGGCATGGAGGTTTGCTAGATAGGATCGATAGTCATTTAGCAACAATTCCTATCTTTATATTTGCATTAATCATGTTAAGTTAACTATGAATATAGCAATTTTAGGATCAACAGGTTCCATAGGTAATTCAACCTTAGAAGTAATACGTCAAAACAAAAAAGATTTTGCAGTTAATCTACTTGCAGCCAAGTCAAATCACAAATTACTCTTAGAGCAATGTAAAGAATTTAATCCTGAATTGATTTATTTAGAAGATGAGCAAGCTAGAAAGATCTTTGAAGACAATGCTATAGAAGAAAAATTACAAACTTGTGTGATTCAATCTTTAAAAGAATTTGAGGAAGCTATTGGCTCTAATGAAATTGATGTAGTTGTTGCTGGTATGGTAGGTATAGCAGGATTAACCCCAGTTCACTTTGCTATCCAAAAAGGAAAAAAAGTCTTGTTAGCTAACAAGGAGTCTTATGTTGTTGCAGGAGAGTACCTTAACAATTTATGTAAAGAAACAGGGGCAACTATTTTTCCTATAGACAGTGAGCATAGCGCTATACATCAATGTTTAAATAATGAAGGCAACAATTCCGGTGTGTCTAGAATTATTTTGACAGGGTCGGGAGGTCCTTTCTTAACCAAGGATGCAAATGAATTTTCTTCGATTACTCCGGAAGATGCTATCAATCACCCAGTGTGGAGCATGGGTAAGAAGATTTCGGTAGATTCATCTACGCTGATGAATAAAGGTTTAGAAGTTATAGAAGCTAGATGGCTATTTGATTGTAAAAATATTGAAGTATTGATCCATCCTGAAGGAATAATTCATTCTTTGGTGGAATTCAAGGATAATTCTGTATTGGCTCAGTTATCAAATCCTGATATGAAAATACCTATAGCTTATGGCTTGGGTTATCCCAACAGGATAAATTCAGGTACAAACCAATTAAATCTCCATGAAATAAAATCTTTAAACTTTCAAGAACCTGATACAAAAAAATTCCCGTGCTTAAAATTAGCAACAGATCTTTTGCCTGTTGGCGGAACTAGTTTTTCTATTCTAAATGCTTCAAATGAAGAGTGCGTGTCAGCTTTCTTAGATGGTCGCATAAGTTATATGCAAATTTATGAAATAATCTCTAAAGTTTTGGATAGAATCGAAATAAAATCTGTCCAATCTTTACAGGATATATTTGAATCAGATAAAGAGTCTCGTATGGAGACTACTTCTATAATAAATAATTAGAAATGGATTTATTAATCACTATAATTTCTTTTATAGCTCTTATAAGCTTAATTGTTGGTATTCATGAGTTAGGTCACTTTTCGGTTGCAAGATATTTCAATATTCATGTATTGAAATTCAAAATTGGATTTGGCAAGGAGTTATATTCTTTTCAAGGTAAGAATGACTGTAAATACTCTCTAGGAATCCTTCCTTTAGGAGGTTACGTTCAAATGCTTGGTGAAAACGTTATCCCAGAGGATCAAGAAGATTCAAATTTGTTGAACAAGAAATCTTATCTTGATGCTACTTTGAACGAAAGGGCGGCTGTTACTGCGGCAGGGCCGGCAGCTAATTTTCTTTTAGCTATAGTTATCTATTTCTTAATTTCTTTAATAGGCACTACTCACTTAGGTTCCTATATAGGAGGAGTAAGTCAAGGTAGTTTAGCTGAAGAGGCTAATATAGGGTTTAGGGATAAAATAGTCAGCATAGATGAAACCAGATTAGATACTTTTAATGAAATAAACTTGATCTTGTCTAATAGAATTGGAGATACAGGTTCGGTAGGCATTGGTTTTATAAAAGAAGGCTCAAACTTTACTTCTTATTCCACTGTAGATATAACAAACTGGTTATCAACTTCTGATCAAACCAACCCTGCTCGATCTTTTGGAATAGAACCATTAGTGCCACCTGTTATTGGTGGGCTGTTAGAAGATGGTCCTGCAAGCAGAGTTGGTTTGCAATCAGGAGATATAATTCAATCAGTTAATAGCAATCCTATCAACTCTTGGTCTCAACTATCAAAAGTACTTAGCAATCTTCCTAATGAAACTATTTCAATAAGTGTACTCAGAGGTAATGACACTTTCTTATATTCATTTAAAACTGAGAGTTTTAACCAAAATAATGTAAATAAAGGGAGAATTGGAATTTTTGCTTCTAATGATTTAAGTCAATGGCCTGAAGAGATAGTTGTCCAGAAAAAAGAAAACTTAATTAATGCTTTTGTGTTTGGATTTACAGAAACTTATAAATTCACAAATTTAATCATTATGTCTATTGGTAAGATGATAAGCGGTTCTGTTTCGGCAGAAAATATAGGAGGCCCCATTCAGATCTCGGTCTTAGCCGGATCAGCTGCGAAAGCAGGAGTGTTATCTTTTTTATCTATGATTGCGATATTAAGTATTAATCTAGGTCTTATAAATTTATTCCCTATTCCTGTCTTAGATGGGGGACAATTACTCATGATTGCGATAGAAAAGGTTAAAGGATCGCCTATTTCAGATAACTTTCTTGTGCACTCTTTAAGGATTGGTGTTTTATTGGTTGCAAGTTTAATGATCTTTGCATTTGTTAACGACATAGTAAGGCTAATTTAATGTTAAAAATTAGAATGAAATATTACTCAGTAATTTTTGCTTTAATTGCTGTATTTCCTTTTTCTGTCTTTTCTGAAGAAGAATGGGTTGTGAGCGATATTAGGATAAGTGGTTTACAAAGAGTTTCTGCTGGTAGCATCTTTAACGTAATGCCAATTGCTGTAGGTGACACGATCGATACATTTGAACTCCAAGATACAGCCAAAACAATATTTAAAACAGGTCAATTCGACGATATAGAGATTGGAAGAGAAGGAAATACACTAATTATTAGCGTTGTTGAGAGGCCATCTATAGCTTCTATAGAGCTAGATGGGAATAAGGCGCTTAAAACCGAAGACCTTCTCAAAGGTCTTGATGACGCTGGTTTGTCTGAAGGCCAAGTTTATAAAAGATCTATAGTAAATAGCCTGGCTTTAGAAATCCAAAGACAATATGTTGCTCAAGGAAGGTATGGTGCAAAAGTAGATGTTTCAACTGAACCAGAACCAAGAAATAGGGTTTCTTTAGATATTGAGATAGATGAAGGAGAGGTCGCTGAAATTAAAAATATAAATATAGTGGGAAATTCGTCTTTTGAAGACGAAGAGATTCTGAAGGGTTTTGAGTTAAAGACAGGCGGTTGGTTCTCCTTTTTTACAAGTGACAATAGATATTCAAGAGAAAAGCTAAAGGGTGATATAGAGACTCTTGAGTCTTATTATAAAAATAGAGGTTATGTGGAATTTAAGCTTGATAGCTCTCAAGTTAGCGTTACTCCTGATAAGACTTCAGTATTTATAACTCTAAATGTAGATGAAGGTACCACATACAAAGTTAATGACGTAAGGATAGTAGGTGACCTGCCTGTGGATGAGGAATTACTCAACTCCTTAGTTTTAATAAAAAGTGGAGAGATATTTAACCAATATCTTATAACTGAAACCGAAGAACTATTTAAAAATATATTAGGTAATGAAGGATATAGTTTTGCAGAAATAAGGGGAGTGCCAGATGTAAATAAAGAAACCGGCGATGTGGATTTAACTTTTTATGTGGACCCACAACAAAGAACTTACGTAAGAAGAATTATCTTTAAAGGAAACAAAAGAACTCATGATATTGTTCTGAGAAGAGAGATGAGGCAGATGGAGGGAGCTTGGGCTTCAAACAATTTAATCGAGAATTCTAAACTTAGGCTTGAAAGGTTAGGTTATTTTAAAGAAGTTGAGTCTGAAACGATACCTGTTCCAGGATCAAATGATCTTATCGACGTAGAATTTACTGTAGAAGAAGAGTATTCAGGCTCTATTGGCGGCAGTCTTGGCTATGGAGCTTATGGTTTAGTATTAGGGCTTAACTACAATGAAAATAATGCTTTTGGAACAGGTAAGGCCATAGGAGTGGGCATTAATGATAGTACTTGGCAGAGGAGTTATTCCTTTAATTATGGAGAACCTTACTTCACAATAGATGGAGTCAGTAGAGGTTATAGTGCTTATTTTAGAGAATCTGATTATGGCCAATTCAATATATCAAGTTACACCTCTGACTCTTTTGGTGCAGGTATACAGTTCGGACTTCCGATCAGCGATATTGAAAGAATAGGGCTTAATCTTAATTACGACAATACAAGTATTGATGCCGGTGCTACACCAGCCTCTCAAATCCTTGCCTTTACTCAATCTGAAGGTACTAAGTTTGAAGTCCTTAAAACACAATTTCTCTGGTCTAAAGTTACGCTTAATAGAGGTTTATTTCCCACGGCAGGACAGTCCCAATCTTTTGCTTTACAGATAGCTGTACCAGGAAGCTCTTTAACTTACACAAAAGCTACCTATAGGCATAAATACTTTAAACCTATTATGGGAGGTAGGTTCGTCTTAGGTTTTAGAGGCGAAATAGGTGTGCTAGAAGCGTATGGTGACACAGAGGTAGCTCCGTTTTTTGAACATTTTTATTCAGGAGGAATAAGCTCTGTAAGAGGTTTTAAACAAAATACTCTTGGTCCAAGAGCAATCCCTTCACCTTATTTTACTGATAACGAAGGAAACCAGATCTTAGACGAGGAAGGAAATCCTATAGCTAATCCTTATGCCTACTATAACGATGATAGGTCAATAGGAGGTGCTTATCTAATTGAAGGCGGTTTTGATTTTATATTTCCGTTGCCTTTTGTTGAGGACCAAAGATCTATGAGAAGTTCATTCTTTGTAGATATAGGTAATGTTTTTTCCAAAGATTGTGGAGATACTCAGATCAATATCAATTGTAGCGAGTTGGACTTAGGCGAGCTCAGATATTCTTATGGAGTAGGAGTTACTTGGATTACTCAACTAGGCCCTATGTCTTTAGCTCTTTCTTCTCCAACTAACCAAGGGCCTCTAGATAAGACAGAAAATTTTCAATTCGAGATAGGTACTCAGTTTTAATTAACCTTAAGGCTACTAAATGTGTTCACAAAAATGTAAACTTCCCCAACTGGATATTAATTAGGAAAGAATATGAAACTTATTAGACGCACTTTATTAACTATATCTGCATTTTTGCTATTGTCCTTGCCTGTTTCTGCTGCAGATTTAAATATTGCAACGCTGGATCCGCAAGCAGCTTTATTTAGCACAAACGTTGCCAAACAAGAATTAGAAGAGCTGGAAAATTCTGATGAATGGAAAGAAGTAGTGGAAGAGTTGCAAGCTAAAGCAGCAGAAGCTAGGGATATCCAAGAAAAAGCTCAAAAAGACGGACCGACAATGTCTGATCAAGAAAAGCAAGAAGCTGCTCAAAAACTTCAATCCTTGCAACAAGATCTTAACTTCTTACAAGAGAAGACAAATCAATTTAGAAATCAGACACTTCAACTTATTTCACAAGAACAAGCAGAAAAATTTCAAGTAATAGTTACTGAGCTTATTAGAAGCAAAGGCATTACATTGTTAATAAATAGTGGTGGTCAACAAGGGACTTTATTGCACGCTGATCAGAGCTTTGACATAACTCAAGAAGTTATAGATGCAATGAATGAGAAGGAAGACTAATTTTTTGTGCCTCTTGTTTCAGGAATCTCTTTAAAGGAATTAGCTCATAAAATAGGAGCTGATCTTGAAGGTGATCCTAAAAAAGAAGTATTAGGTCTAAATACTTTGCATTCAGCCTCTAGTGATGAAGTATCTTTTATCGCGAGAAAGTCTTTTCTGTCTTCATTGTCCTCATCAAAAGCAGGAGCTTTAATTTGCTCTAATGACTTATCTGAAGGTTATTCAGGTAATAAATTAATTGGTGAAGACCCTTATCTTTTATATGCAAGATGTACAAAAGTTTTTAAGGAATTAACAAATAAAAGCCCTAATCTTGGTATTTCTGAATTAGCCCACGTAGGAAACAATGTTTCTATATCAAAGAAATCTAGCGTGGCAAACTTCGTTCATATCTCTGACGGAGCGATTTTAGAAGATGATGTTTTTATTGGGCCTGGAGTAGTTGTAGGAGAAAACTCAGTTATAGGACGCGGTTCGAAGATTTATCCTAACGTAACTATTTATGATTCTGTAGAAATAGGTGCTAATTGTATTATCCATAGTGGAACAGTAATAGGATCTGATGGATTAGGGTTTGCTAAACATAAAGGGGAATGGTTAAAAATTGAACATTTAGGAAAGGTAATAATAGGAGATAATGTTGAGATTGGATCTAATACTTCTATTGATAGAGGCTCAGTTGGAGACACCCTTGTAGAAGATAATGTAAAAATAGATAACCTTGTCCATTTAGCTCACAATGTGAAAATTGGATCTGGAACTGCCATTGCTGCTAATAGCGCCGTTGCTGGAAGCTCTTCAATTGGCAAGAATTGTACTTTAGCTGGATGTTGTGCTGTAGTTGATAATATTGAAGTAGCTGATGAAGTCCATATAACTGCCAAGTCTCTAATTACTAAATCTATAAAAGAAAAAGGAGTTTACTCTTCAGGCACCCCGTTTATGAAAAATGATGATTGGAGAAAGAATGCGGTGAGTTTCAAGAAACTTCACAAGCTTATAAAAAATAAATAAATATGAAAGTAGATATAAAGATAGAAGAAATTCAGGAATTTTTACCCCACAGATATCCAATGCTATTGGTTGATAGAGTAATAGAGATGGAGTTAGGAGATAACATCATTGCCTATAAAAACATTACAACCAATGAACCTTACTTGATTGGTCATTTTCCAGGTAAACAAATTATGCCAGGGGTTCTCATTGTTGAAGCTATGGCACAAGCTTCAGGTATATTAGGCTTTAAAACCATGGACAAAAAACCAGAGGATGGTTCTATATATTATTTTGTAGGTGCAGATAATTTAAGATTTAAAAGACCTGCTGTTCCTGGAGATCAACTTATCCTCTCTTCCAGAGTAATTACTAACAAGAAAGGAATCTGGAAATTTGATTGTAAAGCGACTGTTGAAGAAGAATTGGTAGCACAGGCTACTATACTTTGTGCAGATAGACCAAAATAAGGCATGCATCATCCTTCTGCTATTATTGACCCTTCTGCCAAAATAGATGAATCTGTAGACATTGGTCCTTTTTCTTTAATTGGACCCGATGTAACTATAGGAAAAGATACTAAGATTGAATCCCACGTTATCCTAAAAGGCCCCACAATTATTGGTGAAAGAAACCGTATATTCCAATTTTCTACAATAGGTGACGGCAGTCCTGATAAGAAATACAAGAATGAACCTACTCTACTAAAAATAGGAGATGACAATATAATTAGAGAAGGAGTTACTATTCATAGAGGAACTGTTCAAGACCAAGGGGAGACTATTATTGGTAACAGAAACCTAATAATGGCTTATTCTCACATAGCGCATGATTGTATTTTAGGAGATGATATTGTGCTTACTAATCAAGCAGCGCTAGCAGGATCTGTAAAGGTAGGTAATGGTGCTATTCTAGGGGGATACGCAATTGTTCATCAATTTTGTTCTATAGGTAGTTATAGTTTTTGTGCTATGGGAAGTTCAGTTAATAAGGATGTTCCTGCTTATGTAAAAGTAAGGGGGAACCCTGCTAAACCCTTTGGAATCAATACCACAGGGATAAAGCGTTTAGGGTATTCTAAAGAAGTAATTGAATCTCTTCGATCTGCTTACAGATCAATTTATAGACAAAAGTTAACTGTAGAAGAAGCTCTATCTACATTATCTGATTTGAGAGCTGAACATGATGAGGTAAATATCTTCTTGGCATCAATTGAAGAATCCACGAGAGGTATTTCTCGTTGATGTTAGAACCTTTAAATTCAAAGAAAATAAAAATAGCGATTGTTGCCGGTGAAAAATCTGGAGATGAGTTAGGAGGCCCTTTAATGGAATCCTTGAAAACGCATTTTCAAGATATTACCTTTATAGGGGTTGGAGGTGAGAAGATGCAGGCTCAAGGACTTCTTCCCTTATTCCCCATGGATAAAATATCTGTAATGGGAATTATTGAACCATTACTAAAATTGAAAGAATTACTATCTTTAAGAAAGGATTTAAAAAAATTCTTTATAAAAGAGAAGCCAGATATTTTTATTGGAATAGATTCCCCTGACTTTAACCTTCCTTTATCTAAATTCTTAAAGAAAGAATTGGGATTAAAGACAGTTCAATATGTCAGCCCCTCTGTTTGGGCTTGGAGGAAAGGAAGAATTAAATCAATTGAAAAGTCGGTAGACAGTGTAATTACTTTATTTCCTTTTGAAGAAGGTGCTTATAAGAATTCAAATGTAAGAATCTGTTATGCAGGACACCCAATAGCCTATAGATTAAATCGAGATCAGGAGGAACTGATTAAAAGAAAAGAACCAAAAAGTGTAGCTTTACTTCCTGGTAGTAGAAAATCTGAGATTTCTCTGCTCGCCGATGAAATGATTAAAGCAGCTAAAGAATTAAGAAGAAATAATGAATCTTATAAATTTTACATGCCTTTATCAGAAAAGAAACATCTAGATCTAATAAATGAACCTTTAGAAGGTCTAGTAAAGGTTTCTTTTAATAATTCTCAAGAAGTCCTATCTAATTGTGAGATTGGAATTATCACTTCAGGCACTGCGACATTGGAGGCTGCATTATTAAGGACACCATGTGTAACTCTTTATAAGACTGGCTGGTTGAGCTTTAGATTAATTAAACCGTTACTTAGGATAGATAATTTCTCTTTACCTAATCTTTTAGCTGGCAGAGAGCTTTTACCTGAATTGCTTCAAAATGAAGTTAACGTAAAAAATATAATTAATGCTATAGAAAAGATAAGCCTTAAGGGTTTGGATTATTACTATAAAGAATTTCACGCTATCCATGAAAATTTAAAAGCCGGGAGTTCTGAAACCGCCGCTAAAGAAATATCTCATTTAATAGATTGATAATAGCAGGGGTAGATGAAGCAGGAAGGGGCCCTTTAGCCGGTCCAGTAGTATCAGCTGCAGTTATACTTAGCCCCCAAGCTATTTTAATAGGTTTAAATGATTCTAAAAAGCTTTCTGCACACAAAAGGGAGTCTCTATCTAATGAAATTAAGGTTCACTCAGTAAGTTGGTCAATTGGAGTAGCTACTGTCCAAGAAATTGATGATATTAATATCTTAAGAGCTTCATTACTGTCTATGGCAAGGGCAATAAAAAACTTATCAGAAGTTCCAGAAAAAGTTATAGTTGATGGACAATATACGCCTGAAATTGATGTTCCATGTGAGGCTATAATAAGAGGAGATTCTCTAGAAGAAAGTATCATGGCAGCATCAATCTTAGCTAAGGTAGAAAGAGATAAAATAATGTTAGAGCTAGATAAAAAATATCCAAATTACAGGTTTGGTCAGCACAAAGGCTATCCTACAAAGATTCACATGGATGCCTTAAGGGAATTTGGACCTTGTATAGAACACAGGCAATCGTTTAAACCTATAAAGAACTATTCAAATTAAATTATTGAACATGGAAAGACCTGATTTTGTTCATCTGCATTTACACTCAGAATACTCTTTATCTGATGGAATAATAAGAATAAAGGAGCTAGTTTCTAGGGCATCATCTTTGCAATATAGTGCTGTGGGATTAACGGATTTAACGAATCTCTTTGGGCTTTTAGAATTCTATAGGAGCTCTAGAGAAAAAGGGATAAAACCTATTGTGGGTGCGGAGGTAAATGTTATTAAGGATAAAGATTCCTTACCTGCTCCAGTTGTTTTATTAGTAAAAGACAAGCAGGGGTATATTAATCTAACTAAAATTGTTTCAAAAGCGTATGTAGATGGTCAAGTAAATGGAGAGCCAATGGTAGAGCTCTCTTTACTTCAGAAGTATTCAGAAGGGTTAATTGCTTTATCAGGTGGTATGGAAGGACATGTAGGTCAATCTATATTAGCAGGAAACATTCCTTTAACTGAGTCGAGAATTAAATTTTTTAAAAGTATATTTGATGAAGACTTTTTTATAGAAGTTCATAGACTAGGCAAAACAAACGAAGAAGAATACAACAATGCCGCTGTAGATATTGCAACAAAAATGGACGTCCCTATTGTCGCTACTAATAATGTCAGATTTCTTATGCCCATTGACCCAGAAGTTAGCCCCTCTGACTTTGAAGCACATGAAGCAAGGGTCTGCATTCAAAGAGGTGAGATTTTAGACGACCCTAGAAGATCTAAAGATTACATAGAAACTCAGTACTTCAGAACGAAAGAAGAGATGATAGAGTTATTCTCTGATCTACCTGAAGCACTTCTAAACTCTGTAAAAATTGCAGAAAAATGTAATCTTGATTTGGAATTAGGGAAGTTTTACTTACCAGATTTTGAAGTACCTAAAGGTCAAACAAGAGAAGATCATTTAAGGAGTATATCTAAAGAAGGACTTAAGAAAAGAATTGAAAATATAAAAGGCTCTGTAAATTCTTATGAAGTAAATAATGATTTTTATTTTAAGAGACTGGATTATGAGTTGGACATGATATGTAAACTAGACTTCGCAGGTTATTTTTTAATTGTTGCTGATTTTGTTAATTGGGCGCAACAAAATAATATTCCTGTTGGTCCTGGAAGAGGTTCAGGTGCCGGTTCTATAACTGCTTACGCTTTAGGTATAACAGCAATAGACCCTATTAAATACGATCTACTATTTGAAAGATTCTTGAATCCAGAGAGAGTAAGTAATCCGGACTTTGATATAGATTTTTGTATTGAAGGAAGAGATAAAGTTTTAGATTACGTTACCAACAAATATGGAAAAGAATCAGTTGCTCAGATTAGTACAAGAGGAACAATGGCCGCAAGGGCTGTATTGAGAGATGTAGTTAGGGTCCTAGGTAAGCCCTATGGTTTTGGAGACAGATTAGCTAAAGCCATTCCCGATGTTTTAGGAATTTCACTTGAGGAAGCTTATGAGGAAAAACAATTTAAAGAAACTATAGAAGAGTCAGAAGAATCAAGAGAAGTTTATGATATGGCCTTGAAGCTAGAAGGCTTATCAAGGAGTGTGGGAACGCATGCAGCAGGAGTTGTAATAGCTCCAACTGCACTTACTGATTTCACTCCTTTAATACTAGATTCTGATAAGGGCACTGTTGCTTCACAATTTGATATGGGCGATGTCGAGTCAGCTGGCCTCGTAAAATTTGATTTTCTAGGCCTTAAGACCTTAACAATTCTTGATCAGGCAGTGGATAGAGTTAATTCTAAATTAGAAGACAAAAGTAAATGTATAGACATTGAAGACTTGCCACTAAACGATTCGAAAACTTTTGCGCTTTTGCAGAGAGCAGAAACTACGGGAGTTTTTCAATTAGAGTCTAGAGGAATGAGAGATTACTTAAGGCAATTAGTCCCAAGTGACTTTGAGGATATTGTGAGTATGAATGCTCTTTATAGACCAGGAGCATTGGGAATGAACATGGTGGACTCATATATAAATCGTAAGCATGGACGTGAAGAAGTAACTTATGGCCATGAAGCGGTTGAAAAGATACTCAGCACAACATATGGGGTAATAGTGTACCAAGAGCAAGTTATGCAGATTGCTCAAGACCTGTCAGGTTTTAGTTTAGGACAAGCAGATATATTAAGAAGAGCAATGGGAAAGAAGAAAAAAGAAGAAATGGAGAGATTGCGTTCAACATTTATTGAAGGAGCGGTAAAGAAAAAAGTTAATGAAAGATACGCAGCTAATTTATTTGATCAGATAGAACAGTTTGCTGGTTATGGATTTAATAGATCGCACTCTGTAGGCTACGCGTTAATTGCTTACCAGACTGCCTGGTTAAAAGCTCATTTTCCTTCAGAATTTATGGCTTCAGTAATGTCTTGTGACTTAGGTAATACAGATAGTATCCAAATATTCGTTGATGATTGTAGAAACATAGGCCTCAAGGTCATGAAACCCGACATAAACAAAAGCTCTTATCGATTTGAAGATATAGATTCATCTACTATTTTATATGGACTAGGAGCTATAAAGGGTATTGGAGAATCTTTGGTAGATAAAATAGTCGAAGAAAGAGAAAAAAAAGAATATAAAGATTTATTAGATTTTTGTATAAGAGTAGGGTTTAACAGGGTTAATAAAAGAATCTTAACTGCATTAATTGGATCGGGTGCTATGGATTGTTTGGGAGAAAGAAACTATTTATTCAATATAATTGAAAGTTGTTTAAGGAATTCCGAACAAGCTGCTGAAAGAGACAAGAGTAATATAAAGGATTTCTTTGGAGATGAGGTTAATCCAGATCTTGTCGAAATAGAGAGTATACAAGAGATTGAATTTGATCACGTTTCTGCTGAGTGGAGTGC
>Ga0208894_1001153_pt1 | contig 16250 bp, 10 predicted proteins | sample ETNtaG_12_FD_185752 | JGI IMG/M metagenome (GOLD analysis project Ga0208894, IMG submission 185752) | Marine microbial and viral communities from oxygen minimum zone, Eastern Pacific Ocean - ETNP201306SV49 (SPAdes) (version 2) | ecosystem: Environmental > Aquatic > Marine > Oceanic ... | reverse complement strand
ACTGAGAGGCATCCGCATCTGCTTCACTAGGCAGGGCGGGTGCATTTGGATGCGTGTGTAACCAATGTGTGAAGCGCCCTCCTCTCAAACCTCGTTCATCCGAGAAGAATTCATCCACCCATTCTTCTGGAACATGATGTACTTCAAACGAATCACCTCGATTGACTAGATGTGGTTCCCCTAGAACATACCCCTGTCCTTCAAACAAATTCACCTCTGGTTGAACTCCTGAGTATTTTTCTTCAACTTCATTTGGATTGGGGCATTGAGGGTTAGGGTCCATTCCAACAAGAATTTCATCTGGTAGTGATTTGAAGGTCCAGTCAATAATGGTGTCAAGATTATCAACAGGCATCAGAAGAACAGCAGCGTACGAATCCCTATTCCTCAGAGATTCAGCATTGTATTCTCTTGCGGCCTGAATCAGCCAAGGATGAATCATTTTTTCCACACCTCGAGATCAGGGAGTCGGAATTTCACAACTACTTCATCAGCCCCTGCATACATCATATCTTGATTCGCAGACTCTGAACTGCTAATTCCAATAATATTCTCAGGCCGAGTTAATTGTCCTGATGCGACTAAATCTAGCAAGCCTTTCAGAACGTCCAAGCCTTTAATTGGCGGAATATAGTGATCGAGAAGTAGTACATCAGGCTCGAATTCTTGAATCCGTTCATAACAATCCTTTGTATTCCAGTGTTGATGGAATTCTATATCAGAGAAATTGACACCGGCTTCGCGAAGAAGCATCTCAATATCATAGGAATCTTCGAAGGCAAGCACCCTCATTTTCACATCTCCTGATGTTCCCATCACTCGGCTGATACCATGCTAACACATGAGACTGATGCTTCTATGAAGCATCACGCACGAGGGCTTAATTCTAGGTCTAAGACAATATGATCCCAATGTGGTGCATAGGATTTTACTCGAACTCGTCCAGCCTCTTTCACTACGAAATCTTCTGAAATTTTTGAAATTGAAGCAATAGTTTCATCAATCCATGAATCATGATTTTTGGCTGGAACGACTCCATGAATATGGAGCACTCCGCCACTCGTTTTTAGACAATCTACAGCTAGGCTGAATCCTTCTTCTGCGGAAGGTAATAATCCTAGAATTACTCTGTCAGCAGTTCCCTGTAAATTAGGAGCAGTGACTCGATTATCACCTAGATGAATTGTGCATCTATTGACCACATTATTATGTTTGAGATTCCACTCTAAAGCCTCTATTGCATTAGGGTTCCATTCACAACTGTGGACATGCTCGACTTTGGAGTGAATTAGCATGGGTAAAGTGTAGTATCCAATACCACAGAATAGGTCAACAACAGTTTCTCCTGATTTTCCCACTTCTCCCATACGGCGACGTTCGTTGACATTACCTGCTGAGAACATGCATTTGGTAAATTTGTAGCCAAAATCAACACCATTCTCTCGTCTTACTACCCAATCCTCATTTCCTAATAGTAACTCAACACTTGACTCGCGTCGTTCACCAATAATTTCACCAATTCTTCCAAGTCGTTGTACGGATAGTCCCCGAGCTATTGCATTCCATAGTTCAGCCCCAATATGTTCAGCCCACAGATCACTAGAGAATGCCCCTCGTTGTAAGAGTGCAACATCTGCGAAGCGTTCCCAACGCTTCGGTAGTTCATCAAGAAGGCGCTCATCTGCCCCTCTAATCTCAAGTAACCTAGCCACCTCCTCGCGCACGCGGCGATGTGGGTCCTCCCTGTGCATCAGTATGATTCACGACGCGTGTCGGATTCAGACTTATGGTAGGTGGCTGCACATACGCGCGACATGCGTCGCGCGGCGGTAGCAATGGTAGTGGTACTTCTTTGCCAAATTGTTGCCGCAGCCCCACCTCCTGGAGACCCCGAAGTTTCCAATGACATATGCTCTACATGGGAGGGGGGAAATGGAATCTGTGATGATTATTCTTCCTTATTGGACGAGACTGCTTCCGATGAATGGGTTGAGGGTGTAGTTGAGATTAGAATGGAGAGTGCTGAAACTGTTGAAATGACAATCACTTTAGCAATTAGAGAACTTCCTAGAAGCGATTTAGATTTATTAGATTTAGATTTACAAGGTGATAGTAATCCTGCTGATGGAATACCTGCAGACTATATCCGAAATTATCGCTCTCTTAGTAGAACAGGCACTAAATCAATTGAGGACATGATGATTGAGAGTATAGAAGATACAGTTCAACAGATTATCGAAGAGAATTTTCCAGATGCAAGTCCTGGTGATATTCAACCTACCAACAATATTGACTTCATTGATAGAGCGGGTATCTCTTGTTCTTATAATCCAGATATAGATTCTATAGACGAACAAAATGGGCGAGAAAACAATCCATTTGATCCTCCCATTTGTATGCGTTCAGTTCTCACTTTGAACATCGATCCAACCAATATTGGTATTGATTCTGACACAGGGGATATTGACAGAATGATGCAGGGTTTGATGGTTATGGGGGGCGAAGTAGTTTCTAACTTCACAACCATTGCAACACCCGGTCAGTACCTCGAATATGTGATGATACCTCCTTCCTATTCTAGTGTTAGAGAGGTCAACGCTCCTGGCGAGTTATTCAGACAGGGCCAACAAGTATCTTCTGGAGCTTGGATAGGGCTGAACAATCTCGCAGGTTCTTCCCTATCACCTGCAACATCCGTTGACTTAGTTGCAGTGTTAGGGAGTGGCACTAATCCGCCAGATTGGCAAAACGATGCGGGGTCTTCATTGAGTCTAGAGTTATTTATTGATGTCAGTGATCGAATGAATAGCCGAATAGATATGGAGATAGGTGTTCACCATCTAAGCGCAGATACTTTAGCAGATTGGGGACTAAATTTTGAATCTTCGACAATAAAACTGGATTCTGTAACCTCAGACGGAATTAGAATGTTTGATTCCGAGATGGATATTGATACAGAAGAACTGCTAACCTCAATTCCAATTGACTCACTCTCCGATACATTTTCTGAAGCCTTAGGTGTAGATGTTCTGTTCCAGACCCCTACTTTTGCACCATCTCATGAATCTGGAGGATTAATGTTTCAACACAATCCAGGTGTGACATGTGAGGAGAATCTAGCATACAGATACTGTTTGGGAAATAGCGGCGCAATGGCGAGTACTTACCCAGTTCTACTTCAAGCTAGTACTGTGTCATCTGAGATGCAAATATCAAATATCGTTAGCCAATTGATTCAGCATGTTGAGGGCGATATTTCAACAATAGATTTGTCAATTATGACTGACGAAGATCTTGCCGCAATTATGAGTGTACTCGAAATAGAGATAGAAACCGATCTTTCATGGATTCAGGATTCTTTACCCGCAGATTTTCCCACTTCAGATGTTAGGATAGTGATGCAATTACCAGATTGGATTGACTCGACCAATGGAGACCCCAATACTATTGTCCTTGAGGCACCATATGTTGGAACTAGCAGTGGTGAACTTGGATTCAAAGGCGCAAGACCATTCGACTGGCAGCACGCAATATGTCTTGAAAATGGAAGAGGAGGACCTGGCGATCCAACTGAATGTACTGACCATAGCCCGGACTTAATCTGCGGCTCTAATCAGAAAACTTGCCTTTCTATGGATAGTAGGATAGAGGTGCGGAAAGTTGCACTAAGAGAGACTTCTGCTGCAGTTGAAATTGAATTTTCGGCCGAAATAACACTTGAGATATATCGCCTTGGCTTGATTGAGGGTGAAGACGGAATAGAGATTGAACCGATACCTTCTGATTTGATTCGACGAGTCATTGCAGTTGGCGACCGTAGAGAAGGTGGTCTTCTAATCGGATCAGAGCAGAAAGCAATTATTCCATTCACCAATGAAGACTACGAACTTGAAATTTCAAATGCAGGTTTGTTGGATTTGGCTTCCGCACTCACTGAAGAGGTAGAATCATCATTCACCCAAATAGAAGAAATGAGTGCTCAGAAAATAATCTTTGGAGACAATACTTACACCTCCTCATTAGACATAGGAGCAATCTCCTTTGACATAGAAATGCCTTGGGTTGATATGCCTGCTGATATGGAGCCAACCGATACTAATCCTATTCGATTATCTGTTAATGTTCAACCTTCATCAATGATGCTAGCATTGAGGGATGATGAAGTAAGTTTCAGTGTTGGTCCAGCATATTACTCGGCTAGCATCACAGATAGACTGGGAGAAATGCTAGGATTGGAATTTTCCGATACAGGAGTAAGCGTTGATGGACTAATTTTCGAATCATTTGTCCCTCCAATTATGGAACACACTTTGTGGGGTACAATCCGTTCCTCAGCTAGAGCTGAAGTCGTCCTTCCTGAAAATGTGAGATTACTATCCTTTGAGTCTGAACTCGGGTTATCTGAACTTACAGAGGAGTCTGGCCAACAAATTTTGAGTTATAGGACTCCAGTATGTCCGAAAGCGGATACATGGCCGGAATGTTACAAAGAGAAAGACACAGTAACTTGGGAAGTTGAGATTGGGTACATGCTTATTCTAGGAGAACTCGCTCCCTATCTATTCCTGCTTACCTCGCTCTTCTTATTGCTAGTCAGTCGAAAAATTAGGAAAAGAAATGAATTAAAGAAGGAAAAAATAGATGCTCAAAGTGCATTTGAAGAGCAATTATTAGAGTTGGAATTTGCCGCTCAAATGGGCGAATTGGAAGAGAAAATAGTCATAGAAAGTGAAGTAGTTGAAGATGAATGGTGGGAGGAGCAGAAATAGCCCCTACCAATCAATAATTTCCTATTGTAATTTCAATGAAGATGCTCGTAAATCCTAGCCGCGAGAGACTTGCCGATTCCGGGAGCAATTGCTAATTCAGCAATTGTTGCATGTTCAATTCCTTTCATCCCACCAAAGTGTCGAAGTAACGACTGAATCTTCTTTGCTCCAAGCCCCTCAACCTCTTCCAGAGGGCTCTTCAACCCACCTTTTGAACGTCTTTTTCGATGGTACGTATTGACGAATCTATGTGCTTCATCGCGTGCATGAATAAGCACTCTTGATCGTCGATCTAGAACAACAGGTTCAGCATCAAGACGCCAAAGAGTCTCTTCTTTCTTGGCTAATGCTGCTACAGGGAATCTTCCTGATACACCATTTTCTTCCAGTGTTGAATTGACGTGTGAGAGGTGAACTTTTCCTCCATCTAGGAGCAATAAATCCGGCCATTCTTCTTGTCGTTTTAGCCAACGCTGAACAACCTCCTGCATCATTCTCAGGTCATCCACAGCCTCAGTTTTAATTCGATAAGTTCTGTATTCTTTCTTTGCTGGTCTTCCATTGCGTAGAACAACTGCTGCGCCAACCCTCTCATTTCCTTGCAGTTGGGCCATGTCGAAGCAGACTATGTGGTCTAGAGAGTCAAATCCGTGTAACTTAGCTGCTTCATTTGCCGCAGTCTGTTCTAAACTACCTGAGCGTCTAGTGGTTTGACGTTGGGCTTGAATTTCTGCATTTTTATCTGCCATGCCTCGTAAATTGGCTAATTCACCACGTTGTGGATTACGAACCTCAACTTTGGTCCCTCTCCGCTCTTTCAACCAATCAGTCAATGAATCGGAAAGAGGTGCTGGAACGAGGAGAGTTTTGGGTGGACGACGATTCGAGTAGTGTTCGGATAGAACTAGAGAAACTGAAGCAACTACATCTCCTCGATGAATCAGTGGATAACTGACCTGACCTTGGATAATTCCGTCTTTGGTGTACAGAATCACTACTACAGCAATATCAGCAACTGAAGCAAAGCCCACTGCATCGCAGTCTTGGTAGAATCGGCTATGAATTACCTGTTGAGAAACTGTAGTGTTAACTGCCGCAATTAGATCCCTTTTGTTTGCGGCAGTTTCGTAATCTAAATCTTCAGAAGCAGCATCCATTTCCTCCTGTAGTGCCTCAATTAGTACACTTGCATCTCCGTTGAGGACACTTTCTGCTGCACGAACCTGTTCATTGTATCCCTTAGGCTGGACACAAGGAGCTGTACATAAGCCGATATGCATAGCAAGACACCCCTTTGGTAATAATTCAGGGCAGTCTCTAATTCCAAATTGTCTTCGTAGTAATTTTATCACTTGTTTAGCAGCACTAGCGTCTGGAAAGGGTCCCCAAAGGTGGGCTCCCTTTGGGGGATGTCTTGTGTATAGTACTCGAGGAAATTCGTGGTCAGTAAAAGCGATGAAAGGGTAAGATTTGTCATCCATTAACATAGAATTGTAGCGAGGTTTGTGTTTACGAATTAGTTGCCTCTCGAGAATTAATGCTTCGGACGGAGACTGCGTTACTATGAATTCGACATCATCAGAGCTAGCCACAAGTTCTGGAATTTTGTCCCTATCAGGATTTTTGGCGAAATAGGATTTAACACGATTATGAAGATTAGTCGCCTTTCCGACGTACTGGACCCTACCATCTGAACGTCGGAAGAGATAGACTCCGGGCTTGTTCGGTAGGTCGAGTAAGGCCTGATTCACTGGCATGGGGGTGAATCGGTAGAGGTCAACGCCCATGAACTGATAGCCTCGCTCACCCAACATGCTGAGCGAGACCCAGGTCCGACTTCTGCTCCGATTGGCAGAGTTTGGTGCCGAAATGGAGACTTCTTGGGATGTACCTCGAAGTTTGTCTCTACCAGGTTTAGCAGAACATTTAGGGCTAGTACGTTCAGCAATACATTCACCTCTCAAGGAGTTGGAATCATCTGGTTTGATTTCTACTCGTTCAGCCCATGTAATTGGAGGGGGCTCACGCCGCCGTACTGTTGTTCATCTAACCTCAATAGGGCGGGAAAGAGCTGAATCATTGTCTAAGGAGGAACACAAATCTGAGGATTTTGGACGAGTGGTTGGACCTATACCAGATTCAATACATCTTCATGGAAGAGAAGAAGTTGCGATTTCTATTGCTGAATCATTATCTTCGGGCTCACGAATTCACCTAAGTGGATTGCCCGGTATTGGTAAAACCAGTCTTGCTCGTTCAATTGCTGGAAAGTTGTTAGAGAAAGGTTGGAGAGTTAGGTGGTCAACTTGTCATGCTGATGCTGACGCGCAAAGTATTGGTAGAATGTGGATGGATGGTGACTCTCCTTCTGATCCAACTGCTATTGCATTGGCAGCCTCTGGAAAGAAGACCCTCATTGTTCTGGATGAAGTACAGGAATTGAGCCCACGTCATCTAGAATCCATTTCAAAAATTCTCAGTTCTTGTACTGAAATTGGTGCTACAGTACTTATTGCCGTTCGTGCACCAAGTCCCTTTACTGAAATATCCGGATTTGAAGAAATCCGTATTGAGGGATTAGATATTCAAGATGCTATCGAATTACTTCCTGAGAATACCGAGTTAGAATTAGCAAAGCAGGTTGCTGATGCATTTGGAGGGCACCCCTTAGCCCTTCGTCTGTGGTCTCCTGAAGATGAGGCACCGGGTGAAGGACAAGAGGTTCAGGATTATGTTGAACAGACAGTAATTCGTCGCTTAAGCGGAGAGGGAACTAGTACTCTAGATGAATTGAGTTTAGCTCCAATACCAATTGAGATATCTGAACTTTCAGATGATTCAGGAACTGCTGAACTAGATGATGCCGCTGTATTGCGTTGGGCCGAGAGTCTCGTCGAACCCCACCATCTAATTCGTAATGTTCGTAGGGCATCTTTGAATGAAAATGAAATTCGTTCAATCCACTCCCGTGTTGCTGAATTCTGGTCTGAAAGAGAGGGTTCTAGAGCTCGCCGAATAGAGGCACATCATCGAATTAAATCAGGTGAAGAGCCAGATATTAAGTGGCTTCTACAAAGTATTTCGATGGTGGCCAAAGAAGATAATGCTGCGGCCGCAGTTTTGATGGAAGACGCGGTCGTAGTTAGCGATGACGAGTCTATTCGACTAGCAGCAGTTGACCTCGCATTAGAAAGGGGTGATACCTCGATTGCTGAGAATCACATCAAGGAAGTATCACCGAGTCCACAGAGTATTATCCGACAAGCTCGAATAGCGCGATTGAAAGGTGATTCAAATCTGGCTTCGGAACTTGAATTACAAGCTTTAGAAGACCTTCCTCCTGCTGATTTAGTAAGACATCAGATTTCCACCTTGGTGAGAAATCATGATGACCGTTTACCCGGCACGTTGACAATTATCTCAACGGCTGAAATAGATGGAATAGATATTTCACGACTTCCCGATTCAGATAAATCAGCAGCATCTTTGGCTCTCAACTTGCTACGTCATGCTGTGGCAATAGAGAAAGGAAATGTAGAGTTGGCTGTAAATACTCGCTCAGCCCTTGCTACAGTACTAAGTGAGGGTCACCCTAGACTTGCTTTGATTGATCTTAGAACACGACTCGCAACTGAATCATTGGGTGCAATAGAGGCGGCTCAAGTATTCATCACCGACGAAGACAATGGTCCAGCAAAAGTTCGAGCAATTCACGCAACTCTTGAAGCTACATATCCCGATTATCCTGATTGGTTAGTATCAGAGCATGCGAATCTCAGTGCCGAATCACTTCGTTCAGATGTTGCATCGCATCGACGTTTAATCGCACAGTATTGGTATTGGCGCGGCATGCTTGAGCCGAGTATGAGACTCTCCCATTGGCGAGAGGCAATTAGTCGCTTCAAAACAGCCGAATGCAGCAATGCCGCGGCAGAACTTCTGATTAGATTGACTCAATCACTATGAAAACAGTCAGATTTCAGTACCAATTAGAGTGCGAGTTTCGGCAATTCCAGAAACTGAACGAACTTCTTTGACAATGCATCGAGTTAGTTCCGCTTCATCCTCAGCCTCAACCTTCACGAAAAGATCGTGGATACCAAATACAATCCATTGTCCCGTTACACAATCGAATTGAGAAACTGCATCTCGCACAGCAACTTCTTTCCCAGGCTCGGTAGTAATTAGAACAAATCCGACAGCCATAATTAGACCTCCACAGCGATTAGTGTCTCGGTTTGCTCAACTCCGGGGATCTTTCTGAATTCACCCATGAGGACCTTTGCCATCTCCTTTTCATCACTAAAATCGATTCGGGCTGCAAGGTCATATTCACCATAGACAACATGTGTTTCAACAACGTTATCTATTGACAGAAGTGCTCTGTATACCTCTGCTTCCATCATTGGTTTTGTCTTGATAAGAACGAAAGCAGTACTCATTCCAAAGTCCTCTATTCAGTCCCGCCTTATTGCCTGTTTATGACACCTACTATCATAGAATCCGATTCACCCAATAGAGGGGAAATAATACAACGGAAGGAGTGAGCCGCCCGTTATGAACTGGAGGCGGAAGGCAAGGTTCCCCCTTGCCATAGCTCTGGTTTTATTGATGCTAACTTCAATTGCAGTACCACTTGCTGCTAATGCCTCATCAATTCGTTCTACTACTGTTTGGTCTGGAACTGTGACTTTACCTGACGGATATATTGTAGGTGCTCAGGACATACTTGTTGTTCAGGCGGGTACAACAATTCAGTTGGGCTCAGACGAGGATATCACAGTAGATGGCCGAATTACTATACAGGGTACTAATTCCAATCCTGTTCTATTGGAATCGATTATTGGGAAACACGATGGGATAGTCTTCAATCAATCAAGTCAGGGATTAGGTTCATCTATTGAGAATATTACAATCAATGATTCCGAATACGGAATCACAGTGTATGGTAGCAATCCTGTATTGACAGATGTTATTGTAAACAATGCAGATCTAGTTGCAGTGGATTTATTCGATGGTGCAACTGCACGAATCTATAATCTAACTATCAATGGTGGCGGTCAAGACGTACACGGGTTTTCAACTGGTTGGAGATATGGTGTAGGCCTATCAGTTGGAGCATATTCAGCCCCGATTGTCGATGGTATGGTTGCTAATGGTCTAATTACACGAGCCGTGAACTATTGGGGTAATTCTGGAGGTTTGGTATCTAATCTTGAGATTTCTAATGTATCTGGTGCTACGCTTTCGGTAGCCGCTGGTATTTGGGTTGAGGACTCTATACCTCTAATCACCGATGTTAACGTTCAGAGGTGTGACAATGGTATATTTGTTCGGCACATCACAGAAGGTTGGCAGACTCGTCCAACATTCCATAGAGCAGTTGTTGAGAATAGCATGTATCGAGGAGTGATGGTCGAACAGTACAATCACAGTATGTATTTGAATATCCCTGCAAATGCCATTTTTGAGGATTTAGAGATTAGGGGAACTGGAGGTCCAGATGCAAAAACACCAGGTCTTGGGTTTGCGGCCTTTGAGTTGAATACTAGCGGTGTTGTTCTTGACAATGCCCTAATCGAAGACAATCCTGTAGTTGGATTCAAGGCTTATCTAATCGGTTCTTCAACTATAATCAATGGTTTAACTCTAGATAATAATGGTAAATCATCCTTGACTGCACCAATAAATGACCGCGCTGGCCTATTCATGCGTAGTGTCAACTGGGCTCCTGTCGTGAACGACCTCATAGTAACCAACTCTAGTGGAATTGGAGCTCTATTGTGGAAAGGAGGTGTGATGGGTCATGATTGGTACATCGCAAATAACTCAGGTAATGGTGCCGACTTCCGCGAATTTCACCCTGCTATCACTATTCTTCGAAGTCGCGACAATTCTGGGCACGGAGTTTCGGTACGTGACTCAAGCAATGTGGAGTTAGAATTTGTTCTTACTTCAGGTAATGGAATTGGAGCAACATCTCCTTTACTCGGGTCTGGGATATATTTCAATGAGGCAAATGATATCATGAGTGGGGGAAAGAATGTCTCTTGCTTTACTTGTATTTCTAACTCTGACCAGCATGGTGTAATTGTTCGAAATAGCATTGATTTGCAATTAATTTCGGTTGAAATTCATGACCCTTTGAGTGGCCCGGGATTGGATATTGACAATAGTGGCCTTGCTCGTGATGGTCACGTGATAATGGATGATTTACGAGTCGACTTAAACTCAAGTGGGTACGCAGTAGAGATGACAGATACGAATGCCTTCATTTCCGGACTGGACTTATCGGGAGATAATGGAGGCGTCTATTGGAAAGCAGGTGACTCACTGACTTCGAGTATCTATAACAGCATTATTTCGGGAAGTGGTGGAACGTGTTTCGATATTATAGATCATCATGAATTGATAGGCGACAACATTGGGCTTTCGTGTGGCAATGGCTCAAAACCCTCAATCGAATCTAGTTTTGTCAATTTCACTGACTCTGGATTTATCCCTAGTAATGGCTCTGAGTCTTCATTCCACCTAATCGAAGATAGTCACTTACGTTGGATTTCTTCCAATTCAATTAGCACTCCAAGTTATTCCTCAATAGACAATATTGTCGATATAATGTGGTTCGTTGACGTCCATGCAATAAATCAGATATCTCGTCATATCCCATTTGCTCAGGTCAATCTTTCCTTCGATGCCTTTGAGTCTTCAGATAATTACACACTTCCATATTCTGGTTTCGACACATTTGGCCCTTACATTGGAGCCCGTTGGCTTCCCTCCCAAGGCTGGTCTTCTGAGAACCAAGTCAATGTGGGGTGTGATTATGATGGTGTTCACAATGACTCAGTAGTAGCAATACTAAGTAATGACTTGACCGTTTATTGCCGACTTGAGTTAACTAACCAACCACCTTTCATTATTTGGGATTCACCAGAAGCTGATGCTGAATATCCAAGTGGTTCTGCTGTGATTTTCAATGCAAACGAGTCATGGGATCTTGATGATGACCCCCTAACTTATTCATGGACAAGTAATGTTGATGGAGATTTGTACCAGTCTTGTATGCAAGGTTTGGGTGTGGAAGGTAACAAATCTTACCTGATGACAAATAATCCACCTTTTTCTAATGATGGTTGCCTTTCTGATGGAGAACAGGAGATTACCTTGGAGGTGTGTGATGGTACCCATTGTGTCAATGAAACTCGAACAATTGTCTTATTCAATCAACCACCCTCATTATCCGTATCAACTTCACCAGGAATCTCATCATGGGGAATTATGCATCTTGGTCGCACTGCCAATGCAACTATCTCACTAGATGGCAGTAGCGACCCAGAGAATGACCCCTTGACTTGCTGGGTCGTAACAAATTATGGTTTTTCAACACCGACAGATCAAGGGTGCCCGATGATATTTGATATCAACTTCCCCGGTGCTCCAACGGACTTCTCCATTACAGTGCATCTTTCTGATGGAAACAATCCAGATGTAACTTGGAGTTTTAATGTTAGGCTATTCAATGAAATTCCTGATGCCGAATTCGATGTACTAAGAGCAGGTGAAGAATCTTCTTCGTTAGTTACTCTAGACGGCACTATGGTAACTGACCCGGAAGGAGATGAAGTACGGTTTGAATTTTGGAGCGACCTAGATGGAATGTTGGTATCAAGTGTAACTCCTGATGATATTATTCAATGGCAGGGGTGGTTGAGTAAAGGAATCCATACGATTACGATGTATGTTAGTGACGATCGTTCAGGCCACGCTACCAATTGGAATTCCATCCAAACCCTCGTCCATGTCAACAACTCCGCTCCCTTCGCGGTCATTGCCAATCCATTAGATCAAACATTAACCGATTCTGGCACATTGATTAGATTCGATGCTACTGGTTCTGGAGACTGGGATCTTTCTTGTTTGGATTTGCCAGATAATGGTTCAGGCTTCATCTGTAATCCTACTACGGAATCAAGTAATGACTTGGTTAGTGTAATATGGGAAAGTGATAGATTGGTAGACCCATTTGCTAACGGTTGGATCGTTGATTCTAGATTGCCGAAGGGATATCATACCATTACTGTAACAGTTGATGATGGTTCAGGAGAATCCAGTTCTAATTCTATAGTGATACGAGTAGAAGAAGCAGCTCCTGTATTGATTCTAGATTCTCCAGTCCCTGACGCAGAAGTATTTTCCAATGCTCCAGTCCTTTTCGATTTCCGTCGCTCATTCGATCCTGACGGAGATGATTTCACTGTAACTGTGACATCAAATCTAATGCTTGAGCCAATCCTTGAAGCCAAGACAAATGAATACTGGTACAACGATTATCTTCCAGCAGGTGAGCATGAGTTAACCTTTGAACTGCGTGATTCTACAAATCGTGTGATTACCCATACTCAGATGTTGTATGTGATGCAAACAGGCCCTGTAGCTGTAATTAGTGGATTACTAGATGGTCAATATATACCTCCTGGGACTGAATTAACTCTCGATGGTTCTCAATCATATGACTATGATGATGATATCGTACTCTATCAATGGACTACAGGTGATGGAACCATGCTTGGCGACAAGTCAGTTCTCGAAGTCACCTTTCCTCCAGGTAGTGTAAAAATTAATCTTCTAATCAAAGATTCAAGAGGCGCTTCCTCAACAACCTCTGTTAATCTAACAATTGGCTCCTCTTCGCCTTCCCTTTCAAATTTACAAATCACACCGAACTCAATAAATGCCGATGAACCAACTATGATGAGACTGACTGTGGCTCTTGACGACCCAGATGGTACCGCACAGTCTGTTATTGGTGAGATGATGGCTGGCGGTGAGTTGATGAGTTTACAATTCTATGATAATGGAATGGATGGAGACGAAGTCGCAGGAGATGGTATTTGGACCTATATTGGTACATGGTTAGTATCTGAAGGAAATTCAGTTCGCGTCGAGGTATGGGCTATTGATGGCAGTTTAGTGAGTCCTGCACAGATTCAGAATGTTGAAATTGTCAAACCTGAGAATACCAATCTTTTCACGTGGATTTCAGGTAGTGGCCTTCCTTACTTTATCGCACTATTAGTAATCCTAACAATTGGTGGTATGGGTATACAAAAGCAGCGTAATGAAGCGATTAAGAGAGATCTTGAGATGATTGAATCTTGGTCTACTTTTGACTCTAGAGAGTTAGATGATGATTTCGATGCTGACTAAAGATTGAAAGTTAGTACCCTTCCTCCTTTGATTATGCATGTTATGACTAAGGCCACCTTGGGTGTAGGCGGCGTTCTATTTTTGATTAGCACAGCAGCTATTGTAATAGGAGGGGTATCATTGGATAATGCCCTTTCTGAAGATTCAATGAATCCTCATGGTGATGAATATTGGACTGGAAATACTCCTACAACATTTTCCGGAGAATTAAAGTGGGATTCGTATTATTATGTATTTGTTGAAGAAGGCAGATCTGTTTCTGTGGAAGTAATAGACGGTGATGAGTATAGTCGCTTCATGCCATGTGAGGAGGACAATTCATGCGACTTTTTCTATGAGCCGGGGTACACATATGTTGGTGATATCTATGTGGAATCCTCAGGCATTTGGGAAGTAAAATTCTCTGGAGACGTCGTTGGAGGTAGCGACGTCATGATTCGAGAAGAAACAATCCCAATCGACGGTTTAATGGGACTGGGTGGTGGATGCTGTGGCCTATGCGGTGCGCTTTTGTTCCTAATTATTGGAGGCATCATGGCCTTTACACTGAAGGACAAACCTAAGGTTCAAACCACAATTCAAGTATATGATAGTGGAAATGTTGTTGTTAAAGACGAATCTAATGAGACGTTGTATGACCAAGATGGAACTGCTTAATCATCACTGAGAGTCCAAGATTCAGTCCAACCCATAGAGCGTCCAAGTAATTTCTCAAGTTGAGCAACTTTGGGAGCAAAGTGTGCTGCTAGGCGCTTGCGTAATTCTTTCTCTGCAGGGTCACTAGCCTGAACTGTAGTTGCGTTGAGCACAGGGAAGTCTCCTAAATCGACTTGAGGAAGTTCAAGGAAGTCAAAGAAATCTGACATTACTTCTCTCGGTCTCTCAAACAAATCCTCACTGCGGATTATGTGCAACTGTGAGTGGTCGAACTTAGCTAGCCAGCGCTCCAGTTGCGGCGCATAGTCACCACGTGCGGTGTATGAGAAGCGATTGTGAGCCTCATCGTAAACAGTATCACCCGAGGATAGACGTTCTTCGGCCCCTGATAGACGCTCGGTCTCCAATTCCCAAGCCGTCTCGAAGTCCGATACCGTTTCTGAACCATTTCTGCGCTCGTGTCGGAAGTGAGATAGCGCTCGTTCTATGGGATCTCGCAGAAGTACGACAAGGCGAGTATCAGGTAGAACCTCATGGACACGTTCTGGAACTGTGGGGTGGAAAAGGTAGTATGGGCTCCCTTCTCCTATTGCGATATCATATCCAAGGTTACGTGAACGTCTCTCCACCCAACTCTTAGTGGGGAAGTTAGAGCGATACCAGTCTAGTCCTTGATCCTGATAATTGTCAAAATAGTGAACTTCTTTTGTACGCGATAGACAAATTCCGGGGTGCATACCCATGTGTGCGTACAGACTTGTTGTCCCGGCGCGCTGAGCACCCAATAAAATCAGATTAGGAAGAACCCGCTGGCTTGCAGTGACTCGTTGTGGCCAAGTGAGGATATCACGGCGCAGACGTCTCCAAGGTGTGAGTGGAGGCATTTCTCGTGCATCAGGACGGGGGTTTTTCATACGATTCATCTCCATCTTTACCCATTTAATTACCTAAATCGAAAATGAAGCCTATCATGAAAACGAGACCGAAGAAAACCAAAGGCAAAATTGTCAACCAAACCAATACCCTCTCATTATAATCCATACACATCGATACTAGAGGGGCTTTATGATGAATACGCCCAACTTCCTACCCTCTATGACTCTGCAATAACCGTTCCTCAAGGCGTACATACAAGGTGATTACGGTCAATATTCAATGTGTTGTTTGTCTGCCAACGTTCAAAAACAGAGAGAGAGAGGCATTCATATGAGCAGACCCAATTCTGTTAGAGTTCTGGTTGCACTCCTTCTTTTTTCTTGTATGTCAGGTTTAGTAGTAGCGAACGACGCAGGAACTGGTGGCGATGCAGGTGATGGAATTACCAGCGCAGCATGGCTACCTGCTACCAACAGCACCTACTACGGCAATTTATCAAATAACGATTCAAATGACTACTATGGTATCAACATGACCAGTGGCACAGGCATCGCTGTCGGACTGACTTCACCAGTAGCTACTAACTTCGATCTCATACTCTCCAATCACAACAATAGCACGCTTGATTCTAGTTACAACGGTGGTTCATCGAATTCAACAACATACGATAGTGTCACCACGAATGGGACAAATGCAAGTGGAGCTGGAATCACACTCTTTGTGAGAGTACAAAAGTTC
>Ga0208894_1001144_pt1 | contig 16363 bp, 16 predicted proteins | sample ETNtaG_12_FD_185752 | JGI IMG/M metagenome (GOLD analysis project Ga0208894, IMG submission 185752) | Marine microbial and viral communities from oxygen minimum zone, Eastern Pacific Ocean - ETNP201306SV49 (SPAdes) (version 2) | ecosystem: Environmental > Aquatic > Marine > Oceanic ... | reverse complement strand
GGCATAGCGCTGGCCAGTTTTTTCACGATAGATTTCTGTATCTCTATCCATGAATGACCCATCCATACCAATTGAATAATAGTAATGATTGCTGCAAGGATAAAAGTAATCTCCAGAGGCAGCGCATCTTGTCCCAGAAATTGAGGGCGAAGGATTAATCCATAGACCACCAAAACAATGAGGAATATAATGGGAGTGAGAGCGGATTTAAATGAGATTTTGGCTTGATTCATTATCAATTTTAATAAAAGGAAAGAAAGAATTGAGTATTAAACCAAAAATATAATGCATACCAATAATCTCTCTATCCAAAGTGAAATTTAGGGGTTCTAAAAATGTATGAATATTGTTATTAGGATTTTATTATTTGTTATTAAGTAGCATTTTTCAAAAATAGTATTTCCAAAAACTTTGTGCCTAATGGGCATTCAATCATTGAATAATCCATACCACCGGGAATTGTAATTGAGTCACCTGTATTGAGTGAAAAAGTATTTTTTTGATCAATTTGTATGTTCAATTTTCCGTTTATAAGAAAAATAAAATGAAATTCTCCATTTTGAGTTTCTAAAGTTGATTTAATTTGTTCTAGTGATCTCACTACTGAAACACGGGCTAATCCATTCGTGGCAGAATAAAATCCAAAATCCTGTTTTTCAAATCCTGGATATCGGCACGGACGCCATTTTGCCTTTTTCGCAATATGATGAATAAAATTTTGTCCATTATAATTTCGATCAGGTTTTGTTTCACCAGTAGGAAGATCCAACTTAGGATCGGTACAGGTCATGTGACTTGCTGGTGAACTTATCTCCACTACTTCAAACCCATCCGAATTTTCAAGTACTTGATGTCGGATTTCAGGTGGCTGCAACACGCAGTCACCCGCTTGAAAAATAAATGGACTGCCTTGGTCTTCATAAACCAATTTTGCCCAGCCTTTATTACAAAAGATCATTTGAAACCGGATTTTATGAAAATGGACATAATCTGATACAGGCCCTGCTTTTAGAATTCTGATATGAGATGCAATAAATCGTCCGCCGTATCGATCCGGGATGAGGTCTCGATATTCCATTCCGGCCCGGCCGATTTTCCATTGTCCTTCCATCAATTTTGAATATTGGATGGATTGATTTCCTTCTGGAAGGATATAGGAACCATTTGGTTCATGAAACTGAATTAAAGTTCCATTTGGTGCTGTTAGATTTTTAGATTTGGCTCCGGTAATAGAAATGGTTCCAGAATGAATTGAATCATCCTTTTTGAAATGGATTCTTAATCCAAATCCATACATTATAGCTTCAATGGGATCATCCGCCGGGTAAATTGATTCCAATTGAAATCCCAGTTCCTCCGAAAAAAATGTTACGGTTTCATTTATATTCCTAGAGGGGAGAACAATTTCAGCAGTTTGAATTTTGGAACCAGACATTATTCCATTTCATTTTCAAGGTCAACGCCTAATCCTTCTGCTATCCGGTTGATATAATTAAAATAGGAAACAACTTGAGCTGCATCGCTAATTGCATCTTCAGAAAATCCAATTTCCGTAAGGGCATCAATATCTAATTTTTGCATATCGCCTGGCGACAGGGTCAATTTTTCTGCCCAGCCACAGAGTGCTTTATCTTTCGCAGATAGATCTGCCTTTTTCCAATCTTTCTTTAATTGGGTAGCTAATTCCTTATTACCGACTTCATCCCGGAAGTCATTCCCGTGGGCTTCGATTCAGTATTTGCAATGATTCACTTGGGAAACGACTGTGGCAATCATTTCTCGCTGTGCCCGGGACAGTTTCGATTCGCCAAACATGATTGCGAGATACAGCCGCATGGATTCTTTCAATGCAGCTGGACTTTGGCTCATAATCTTTAAAATATTAAAAACACGTCCTGATCGCCGAATCCCTTTATCGTATTCATTTTTGACAATCCCCTCAGCTTGATCAATATCAATTGTTTTTATAAATGTCATTATTATTCTATTTCCTCAATAAGGTCTTGATTCATCCTTGCTTCATAATCGAATCCTTCTTTCTTCCCTTGAGATTTCCCCATCCAATAGATCCCAGTTCCAATAAGCCCTCCAATCAAGACCCAAAGAAATACATTCGGCAGAGTTGTGAATGTAAAATATCCCATGGTGAGTATAACAATTCCACCTATGAGCCAAAGGGCAGGGATTGATGGCTTGAAATTAGCAGATTCATACAATGATGGGTTTACATAGGGAAGGCTAATTAATGCGATACCCTGGATCAAATAAATAATGAAAATTCCAACCAATCCTGTATTCAACAGGAAGATTGCAGATTTTGACCAGATGAGTGCAATGCAAATCACAGCGCTAATGATTAAACTAATATAGGGTGTCCGCCAGGTGGGATGAATTTTCGATAAAATGGGAGGCATAAGCCGATCTTCGCTGAATACAAAGAACATTCTGGAAGGAACAAGGATGGACCCGTTGATACTGGTTAAGAAAGCACTCATGGCGCCAATGGCGACAATGCCCGATCCCCACTTTGGTAAATAAACACCTGCCGCATCCGCCATGGCAGATTGTGATGTTGCCAGGGATTCTGCCGGAAGGACACCAAAAGCAACAAATGACATGAGCACGAAGATCACAACCGAAATCAAAACACCGCGAATAAAGATCATGGGCAATGTTCGGGTGGGATCTTTCGTTTCACCTGCAATCTGGGAGAGGGTCTCGAATCCTGCATAACTGAAAAACAACATGGGCATAGCTTTCATGAGTCCACCAATTCCTTTGGGTAAAATCGGATCATAATAGGAAAGATCGACGGCGAATAAACCGGGAAGTACCAATACCAGAATGCTGATGATTAAAATTCCCAACATGAAAGTTTGGATATTACCATAATGTTTGATTCCAACCATATTTATACCATAGAAAAAAATGAGTGCGATCGAAGCCCACACTTTTGGATCTGCGGTGGGATAAAAATAAGTCAAATATTCCCCAAAACTTGTAGACATGAAAGCAATGGCACCAATGAAGGCAAGGAGCTTCATCCACATGGCAATAAACCCCAGATAATAACTTTTGAAGGTTCTGGAAATATGAATATAGGCACCTCCAGGACGATTGCCAAGAGGTGTGGAAACAAATATACTATACGTCAGGGCTGTGCAAATAATAATAGGTGCAAAAAGAAGGTAAGCCAAAGGGACAGAAGATCCTGCAACCGCACCGGCTTCACCCGTAACCCTGAATATACCCGCACCCACCAAAATTCCAATTATGGTGGCATATCCAGAAAGTGAGCCTAAGTCCCGGCGGAGTTTGATTTGTTTATTTATCATTCAAGTATTTTATATAAATCGTCTCAGAAGATATTGGAATCCATTGATAAGTTTTCTTTTAAAAGGAGATGAAATAAGGGTAGTATAAAATCAGAATTTCCATATCGAGTGGATATGAATTTATAAAGGAATTTAGATAATTATTGAAACAACTTCCTCATCTGATTCACCCCATTCCGAACACAGATTTCCATGGCACGGTGGAGTTCAAGACTGCTGTACCAATAGGAATTGGACCACACCAATGCTTCAGAATCTGCATCAATCATTTTGAGCATAATCCCGACTCTGGCACTTGTATAATTCACTTTACTCCCAGAAGAAATAGCGCCACCATCAGTTTTGGTAGTTGTGGATGATGATGTTTTTGCATTATCTGTGTCTGCATCGGCTGAAGCAGATTGGCTCACAGTGGTGGTGGTAGAACCATGGTCTTCGTATCGATAGGGAACAATAATTATTTCTGAATCAGTGAATTCTGTAATAATGCAAGAGAGTTCAAGGGTTTTCCCTCCATGTCCAAGGGTTATTGTGGGAAAATCACTTGATAATTCATTCACATTAAATCCATATTTCAGGAAACTATGGGAAAGGCTAGTCTCAACCATTTCACCAGAGCCGGAAATATAGGCATGATCATTAACTGGGATAATTTTGATGTAACTCACAGTGGTAAAATCATAACTCTCATTCACAGCGGGGCCGTTCCAGCAGGAAGAAAATAAGAAAATTATTGAAATAGAAATAAATGGTTTTATCATTCCTGGCTCAAGCTTTGGATGTGCACCTTGGCTTCGCGACTTAAATTTTCATTTTTAGAATATTTTAAGCAATATTGCCATGCTATCAACGCATGATTGGGTTCATCCAAGGCCTCATGAAGTAAAGCTTTCATGCGATAGATATCTGGATTGGTCATATCACTTTGTTGGGAAACAGAAATATGGCCTAAAGCTTCCTTGTACATGCCAGCTTTCATTGCAGCGGATGCTTTGGATAGGGCATCATTTGAGCCTGCTAACAATAGTCCGGATAAAATAAAGATCCGTAATATTTTCATGATGATTGTTCCTCATTTGAAAGTTGATGAATGGCACGCAATACATCTCGTCGGCTGATTTGTCCCACTAATTTGTCTCCTTCTAAGATAGGGAATCTTCTAAATCGGGATTTCATGAAACTATCAGCCACATTTGAAAGGGTATCATTCACGTCAATTGTAGTGATCTTTGTGGACATATATTCTTTCACATATCCACCAAGATTGTTGTAATAGGAGGCCTCAAAGAGAGTTTTCATACAATCTTTCTCAGAAAGGATCCCTACCAACTTACCCGAAATATCTACAACAGGTGCCCCTGATATTTTATGAGTTAAAAAAGACTCAATGGCTGTTTCAATTGGTGTATCAGGAGAGAAAGTTATAAGGTTGGTAGCCATAAATTTATGAATAGCATAATGTATATTCATTTGAGAGTTCCTTATCAAGTTTAATCGAAATTAGAGCCATCAAGACCATAAAACAACCACAGGAGTAAATTGTTTCAATCACTCATTTGTTTATTGTGTTTGTCGAAATAATCGTGGAATTAATAATCTATTTTCCATCGTCTTAAAAAAATCTTTCCGATCTTCATTCTTTAAATATGTGATATTTTATTCAAACAAAGAAGATTCTTTAGAAAGGAGCCATCGAGCCCGATCTTGATAAAATAAATTTTCTGCTATAACATCGGGGTTGGCTGAAAAATCAGCCTTTACTACATTAGTGAGCATTGTATGGAACTGCTCTCGATTTCCTGCTTTTTGGTGATAGAATTCTGCCATATGAACCGCATTGCCGAGATAATCCGGATTAGCAGAAAGTGCCTGATTAAAATAAGTTTCTGATTGGGATAATTCTACCCCAGGAATTCGAGTATAAAAAGATCCAAAGAACCGATAAGGGCCGCTATAAAAAAAACCTGGCTCCAATGACAAGATTCGATGCATCAAAACCTCTAATATCTCCCGATGGTTTAATCGTTCGATTACTGGTCTTGTATTTAGATATCGTGCCAGATTTGTGGCCCACCAGAATAAACCGGGAACAACAGAAATAGGTACGTCTGCTATTGCAGTAAGCATTTTAAAGGTGCTGTCACCTTGAGCATTATTATAGATCACAGAAAAATCCTGGTGATTTAATACTGCATCTTGACAAAGTTGGCTTGCCTGTAAAAATAAACTATTCTGGGTCTCACCATCTTTTTCAAAAAATAATCCACGGGTGTACAGAATTTGTGCATATAAAATAGCGATATCGAATTGGCCGGGACGTTGTTGACAGGCAAGGCTGATAAAATGTTCAGCTTTTTTCAGGGTTAAAGAGTCTGATCTCTGTTGCCAAAATAATTCTCCTTGCTCAATCAGAAATTCTACATTTTGAGTTTTGGCAATCGAATCTTGCTGGGTGCCGGCACAATCCAGTAAAATGAATCCTAAAAATATAATAGAAAATAGAATGTATTTTTGTTTCAAGTTATGAAGGTTCCTTTAGCCTAAATTTCGAGGGATGAAATTACAGCCTACATTGGAATATGGAAAAGGTCATTGAACTAAAAACGCTTGAGCCCATAGCATTGCTAGGTGTGGCTGATACCCATATAAAACTCATCGAAGCAGCAATTCCTGCAACCATTATTGCCCGAGGTGAAACGATCAAGATTCGGGGAGAAAACCCTGATGTTGAACATATCCACCAAATTCTCCATGAAATGATGGAAACTCTTTCAGAAAAAGGTAGTCTTACCGTAAGAGATGTACAAAATCTTATTGCCCTTATTACCTCGGACAATGAAAATTCAAATGGTGAAATACGAGTACCGGAAATTGTAATCCATTATGGTAATAAAGGTGCAATAGTACCGAAAACAAAGGGTCAAGAAGCTTATGTAAAAATAGTTCGAAAAAATGATGTGGTTTTCTGTATAGGTCCTGCAGGTACCGGAAAAACGTTTCTCGCTGTGGCTCTTGCAGTGGCGGCATTGGAAAACCATGAAGTGGATCGAATCATCCTGTGTAGACCAGCAGTTGAAGCAGGAGAGAGCCTTGGGTTTCTTCCTGGCGATTTGCACGAAAAAGTTGATCCTTATTTAGCTCCTTTATATGATTCACTCCGAAGGATGCTTCCTGAAAATAAATTGATAAAACTTCTTGAAAAAAAGACTATAGAAGTTATTCCCCTAGCGTATATGCGGGGCAGGACATTGGATAGCGCATACATGATTCTAGATGAAGCGCAAAATGCCACTGTGATGCAAATGAAAATGTTTCTCACCAGACTTGGCATTGGTTCCCGAGCCATTGTAACAGGAGATATTACACAAATCGATCTCCAAAGACGAACCGATTCAGGATTAGTCCAAGTTTCAAATATCTTGAAAAATGTAGAAGGTATTGGATTTGCCACCTTAGATTGTAATGATGTGGTACGACACTCACTTGTAATGAAAATAATCCAAGCTTATGACGAAAATTCTTCCATTGAGAAAAATATAGAATAATTAAAATAATAGAGGTTTTCTATCTAAAAATACTTTCATCTATTTTCAAAGCAAATATTGGAATTATTTTTTAATTTCAAGACTCTCGTATACACGCTTTTTAAAGGAATACAATGCAACGGCAATCAGTTATTGTTGCGGCGAAACGGACACCCATCGGCGCATTTCAAGGTAATTTATCATCCGTATTGGCTCCAAAGCTTGGAGCAATTGCGATTAAAGCAGTAGTGGAAGAAACTGGCATCGATAAATCCCAAATAAATGAAGTCATCATGGGAAATGTTTTATCAGCTGGAATCGGACAAGCCCCGGCAAGGCAGGCAAGCATTCAAGCAGGATTACCCAATTCGGTAGAAGCATTAACCATCAATAAAATGTGCGGCTCTGGATTAAAAGCTTTGATGTTGGCAGATCAGGCTATTCGGTGTGGTGATACAGAAGTAGTAATCGCTGGTGGTATGGAAAGTATGTCCAACGCACCCTATCTTTTGAAAAATGCACGATCTGGCCAACGACTAGGCCATGGGAAAATGATAGATAGTTTGATTCATGATGGACTATGGGATGCCTACAATGATACCCATATGGGGAATTGCGCAGAAATGCTTTCGAAAGAACGGAATTATAGTCGTGAAGCCCAGGATGAATTTGCAATAACTTCATACAAACGTGCCCAATCAGCACAAGGGGAAGGTGTCTTCGATTCTGAAATTGTTCCGGTAAAAATCCCACAAAGAAAGGGGGATTCCCTATTTATTTCGGAAGATGAAGAACCGGGTAAGGCCAGGTTTGATAAAATTCCTACACTAAGGCCAGCTTTTGAAAAAGACGGTGCTATTACTGCAGCCAATGCTTCCAAACTGAACGATGGGGCCGCTGCTGTTTTAATTATGAGTGCAGAAAAAGCCAATGAATTGGGACTCTCTCCGATAGCACGTATTGTGGCTCAAGCTTCTGCAGCGCATGAACCAGAATGGTTTACCACTGCGCCGGGTAAAGCCATTGGCAAGGTATTAGAAAAAGCGAATCTATCAGCAAATGATATAGATCTTTGGGAGATCAATGAAGCATTTTCCGTAGTTACTATGGCAGCTATTGATGATTTTAAAATTGATTCAACAAAAGTGAATATTTATGGTGGTGCTGTGGCTATCGGGCACCCCATCGGTGCTTCCGGAGCACGGATATTTACAACTTTGATGAATGGCATGACCCGAACTAATGCGAAATATGGACTGGCAACTCTTTGTATTGGCGGTGGAGAAGCATCCGCTTTGATCGTGGAAAAAATATGATTGATTTCACCCTAACGTCTGAACAGGAACTCGTCCAAAAAACTGCCCGGGAATTTGCAAAAGAACATTTAGCACCCGGTGTAATTGAACGGGATGATAAAGCTGAATTTCCTACTGAACAAATTAAAATGATGGGTGAATTAGGCTTTATGGGCATGATGGTTCCGGAAGAATGGGGCGGTGCAGGTTTTGATACATTAACCTATGTAATCGCTATGGAAGAGATCGCTGCTATTGAACTTGCAACATCTACAGTCATGTCTGTAAATAATTCTCTAGTTTGTCAACTATTTGTGGATTATGGTACCGAAGATCAAAAAGAAAAGTATTTAAAACCACTGGCAATAGGTGAAAAACTAGGTGCCTATAGTTTAAGCGAACCCCAATCAGGTTCTGATGCCAGTAATATGAGAACGTTCGCAAAAAAAGAAGGGGATCATTATGTGATCAATGGGACCAAGAATTGGGTTACAAATGGGATTAGCAGTGATATTGTTGCTCTATTTTGTGTAACAGAAAAAGGAGCTGGCTACAAAGGAATTTCTGCATTTGCTGTTGAAAAAGGGACACTTGGACTATCTACTGGAAAAAAAGAAAACAAATTGGGAATTCGTGCGTCGGACACGTGTGAACTCTATTTTGAGAATTGTCGGATTCCTGGTGAGAATATGATTGGTGAAGAAGGTCAGGGATTCAAAGTAGCTATGAAAGCATTGGGCGGTGGACGAATCGGAATTGCTGCACAGGCGCTTGGATTAGCTCGTGGTGCATTGGATGCAAGTATATCATATGCAAAAGAACGAAAACAGTTTGGAAAAACCATTGGCGAATTTGGTGCGATCCAAAATAAGTTGGCCGATATAGCTACAGAAATTGATGCTGCACGAATGCTGGTATGGCGTGCTGCAAAATTAAAAGACGACGGTAAAAATTATTATCGAGAAAGTTCCATGGCAAAACTTTATGCATCATCCACAGCCATGAAAGCAGCGACAGAATGTGTGCAAATTCATGGTGGGTATGGATACATGCAGGAATATGGTGTGGAACGACTCATGAGGGATGCGAAGATTACACAGATCTATGAGGGCACATCCGAAATCCAACAACTTGTTATTGGCAGAGATTTATTAAAATGAGTTTAAATACAAAACCAAATATTGATTGGGATTCCTTGGGGTTTAACGTTACGGAAACAAAAAGTATGTTTCGCTCCACCTGTGCCATAGGCGAGAAATGGTCTGGCGGTGATTTAATTCCTTACAGCGATATTTCTTTGTCTCCTTTTGCAGGTGTCCTGAATTATGGACAAGGTGTTTTTGAGGGGGTTAAAGCATTTCGCTCATCGAAAGGGAATGTGGTGCTTTTTCGGGCCGATATGAATGGAAAAAGAATGGCTTTTTCAACCCGACGAATTTGTATGCCAGAAATGGATCCAGACTTTTTTGTGGACGCTGTGATTAAAACAGTCAAAGATAATATAGATTATGTTCCTCCCTATGGACGGGGAAGTCTTTATATTCGTCCGGTTGTTTGGGGAACAGCGCCTATTCTTGGCGTGAGTCCAACATCTGAATATACTTTTATGGTTATCGTTTCACCGGTGGGTTCTTATTTTAAAGGAGGCATTAAACCGCTTAATTTAAAAGTGAATACTGATTACCATCGTGCAGCACCCAAAGGGATTGGGAATGCAAAAGCAATTGGAAATTATTCTGCGTCTCTTTTCTCTCTTATGGAGGCCAAGGCAGAAGGTTTTGATGAAAATATTTATTTAGATGCAAAAGATGAAAAGTTTGTAGAAGAATTAGGGTCTGCAAATGTGTTTATTTACAAAGATGGAGTATTAAAAACACCTGCTTTGAATGGGTCAATCCTAGGTGGAATCACACGACAATCAGTATGCCAGGTTGCATCGGATATTTTTGGAATTACCGTGAAAGAAACTGAGATCATAGTTGATGATCTTTTAGGCGCAGAAGAAGTTTTTTGTACGGGTACAGCTGTGGTTGTTACACCAGTTGGGAAAATAACCTACCAAGGGAAGACTACTGAGATAAACAAAAATAAAATGGGACCAATAGCAAAGAAAATTAGGGAAATGCTTGTGAGAATTCAGCGTGAAGAAATTGAAGATCCATTCGGTTGGGTTCTGCCAGTAAACTAAATAAATCAATGATAAATTCAAAAATACATCCACGAAGGATCGCACGTGAAGGTGTACTGCAAGCATTGTATGCCCAACAGTTTTCTGAGGATGAGCCCACCATTGTTTTAAACAGAATAATGGCTTTATATCCTGAAAAGAAAAAAAATACCAAATTTATTTCATCTCTTTTTCAGTGTGTATTAGATCATATGGACTGGGCAAATGATATGATTAAAAGTCACCTCCAAAATTGGGAATTTGACAGAGTGGCACAAATAGATAGGGTTTTGTTAAGAATGGGCATCTGCGAGATCTTTTACATGGATGATATTCCACCCAAGGTTTCCATTAGCGAAATGGTGGAAATCTCCAAAGTGTACAGCACAGAAGAAAGTTCAGGATTCATCAATGGGATTCTGGATTCGGTTTATAAAGAATTTCAACAAAAACAAAAGAATTAATTAAAATGATACTAGCAAAATTTTTTGGTACAAAATCTGATCGGGAGATGAAAAAACTCCATCCTACCTTGGACAAGATAAACCAATTATATAAGACACTTTCTTCCAAAACGGATGAAGATCTGGTTACTCGAACACAAGAATTGAAAGAGTTTGTGATCAATCAGCGTTTAGAGAAAGCTCAATCTCTCCATGCAGATATGGATCAACAGGAGCGAGAAGCAGAGATCTTAAAAGCAGAGCAGGGTGCTCTCGATTTTATTATGGTTGAAGCTTTTGCCATCGTGAAAGAAACGTGCCGTAGAATTTGTGGGTCTTCTTGGCGTGTCTCAGGTCAAGAAACACTCTGGGAAATGGTTCCATATGATGTTCAGCTATTGGGCGCCATCACACTTCATTCCGGTAAAGTCTCTGAAATGAAAACCGGTGAAGGAAAAACACTTGTTTCCACCATGCCCATATATTTGAATGCACTTTCCGGCAGGGGTGTTCACGTGATAACTGTGAATGATTATCTCGCTCAACGTGATGCAGAATGGATGGGAGAAGTGTACAAACGATTGGGACTTACTGTCGGATTTATTTTGAATTCAATGGACAATGTTCAACGTAGAGAAATGTATGATCGGGATATTACTTATGGTACCAATAACGAATTTGGTTTCGATTATCTTCGTGACAACATGGCACTTCAGAAAGAAGATAAGGTTCAGCGCGGTCATGCTTTTGCAGTTGTTGATGAGGTAGATAGTGTTCTTATTGATGAAGCCCGAACACCTTTGATCATTTCCGGTGCTGTGGACGCCCCTGTAGATGAAACGTTTACCACTCTAAAACCTGGTGTTCAACAATTGGTGAAAAAACAAACTACTCTTGTCTCCGAGCTTGTCCAGGAAGCCAAAAAATTATTGAAAAATGATGATGAGGATACTGCCGGATTAAAACTGCTCCAAGCACAACGAGGCATGCCAAAACATCGGCAGGTCATGAAGATATTCCAGGAAACAGGCATGTTAAAGTTGGCTCAGGATATAGAATCCATCTATATCCGTGATAAGAAAATGCATGAGGTAGATGACGACCTTTATTTTGCTATTGAAGAAAAAAGTCATGTCATGGATTTGACCGATAAGGGCCGAAACTTACTGGCACCAGATAACCCTGAGACATTTATAATTCCGGACTTGGGTGAAATGCTTTTAGAGATTGATGAGATGGGTGACCTTTCTTCAGTTCAAAAGGAACAGGAAAAAGAAAAAGCCCATCAACTCCATGCGCAGCGAAGCGGGACTATTCATAATTTTAATCAATTGCTCCGTGCTTTCACCATGTATGAAAAAGATGTGGAATATGTTCTACAGGATGGGAAGGTAATGATTGTGGATGAATTCACGGGTCGGGTTCTTCCAGGTCGTCGTTATTCCGATGGACTTCACCAGGCTCTGGAAGCAAAAGAAAATGTCCGAATTGAAAGAGAAACCCAAACATTGGCCACCATCACCATCCAAAATTATTTCAGGCTCTATGATAAATTAGCAGGCATGACAGGAACTGCAGACACTGAAGCAGAAGAATTGGGATCCATCTATGGATTAGATGTGACTGTGGTACCAACTCATCGAGATATTATCCGGGATGATCGGGAAGATCTGGTTTATAAAACAAAACGTGAAAAATATAATGCCGCTATTAATGAAATCTCTGAATGCCATCATCGCGGTCAACCTGTATTAGTTGGAACAATTTCAGTAGAAATTTCTGAATTATTAGCACGTATGCTAAAACGGAATAATATACCCCATAATGTTTTGAACGCAAAACAGCATCAAAGTGAGGCTGAAGTTGTGGCTCGTGCCGGTCAACGAGGTGCTGTCACAATTGCAACCAATATGGCTGGTCGGGGAACCGATATTAAACTGGGTGAAGGGATTAAGGAATTAGGTGGGCTCCATATTATTGGAACAGAACGCCATGAATCGCGTCGAATTGATTTACAGTTACGGGGACGAAGCGGTCGACAAGGTGACCCAGGCTCATCCCGTTTTTATTTATCACTTGAAGATGATTTGATGCGTCTATTTAGTTCAGATCGCGTGGCAAGCATTATGGATAAAATGGGAATAGAAGAAGGTGAGGTCATTTCTGCAAAAATGGTCACACGAGCCATTTCTAATGCGCAAAAAAAAGTGGAGGTTCGAAATTTTGGTATTCGGAAACATCTTCTTGAATATGATGATGTGATGAATCAACAACGACAAGTGGTTTATGATATTCGTAACCAGGCGTTATCCGGAGAAGATATGTACGGGACAACCGAGCAGATCTTGGATGATTTTATCATGGATGAAATTGAAGCCCAATCTGTAATGGGAACACCGGATATGTGGGATTGGGATCATTTGAAACAATCTTTTGCTTCTCATATCCTGGTAGATGCATCTTTAGAGCAGATCCATACGTCAACTGGGAATTTAGATTTAACTGCAAACGATATTGCAGATTGGGTCGTAGAAAATGCAAAATCCATTTATAAAGCAAGGGAATCCTTGTTACCGGAAGATGCGTTGCGCGGGTTCGAACGATTTGTGATTCTGAGAACTATCGACGATAAATGGAAAGATCACCTCTATGCCATGGATCAGCTGAGAGAAGGGATCAATCTTCGTGCGTATGGGCAGAAGAATCCACTTTTAGAATACAAATCAGAAGGATTCAAAATGTTTCAGGAAATGATGACAGACATGAATTCTGTTACGGTTCAACGTTTATTCAGAACACAACTTCAAGGGATGGAACAACCACAGGGTGTTCAGGAACGATCCGTCAGAAACGTCCAGACATCTCATCAAGATACAACTGGTATGGGATTTCAGGGGCAGCCAGATGGGCAAAAAGCAAACAAGCCCCAACAGGTTCGAACACCGATCCAAGTCGGAGAAAAACATGGCCGGAATGAAAAAGTAACCGTTCAAGGTCCCGATGGAAAACAAATTGAGATTAAATATAAAAAACTCCAGAATTATTTAAATAGAGGATATACTCAGGTGTCATAATGTCGGAAAAATTACGGTTCGAAACTAAAGCGATTCATGTTGGAAATATACCGGATGAAGAAACTGGAGCTGTGTCGCCTCCGATTCACTTTACATCAACATATCAGCAAAGTGGTGTGGGCAAAAACCGTGGTTTTGATTATTCACGTGCAGCCAATCCAACTCGACAGCGATATGAAGAAAATATTGCATCGTTGGAAAGTGGGAATTATGGAATTGCATTTGCCAGTGGGATGGCCGCCACAACAGCTCTATTCCAAACCTTGACCCATGGAGATCATGTTATTATTGGTAGGAATACTTATGGTGGTACCTACCGAATGGCGGTTGAAGTTTTATCCAAACATGGTTTTTATTTTGAGTTTGTAGATACGAAGTTTTTGGATCAAGTTGAAAATGTAATCAAGCCAAATACAAAATGGATCTTTCTTGAAACACCAACTAATCCGTTATTGGAATTATGTGATATAAAAGCAATTGCACAGTTATGCAAATCGCATAATGTTAAGTTGGCTGTTGATAACACTTTTATGAGTCCTTATGGACAAAACCCTTTAGCGTTTGGTGCAGATTTGGTCATGCACAGTGCCACAAAATCTATTGGTGGGCATAGTGATTTGCTAGGTGGGGTATTAATAACAAATGAAAAAGAATTGGCAGACCAACTTTATTTTATCCAAAAATCTGGTGGAGCTGTGCCGAGTCCATTTGATTGTTGGATGTTGCTTCGTAGCACAAAAACCATGGGGCTTCGTGTTCAGAAACAATCGGATAATGCCATGACATTAGCACATCGGTTAGAATCTCATCCATCCATTGAATCAATCATGTATCCCGGTCTTGAATCTCACCCTCAGTTTGAATTGGCAAAGTGTCAGCAACTTAATTCAGACGGTGTACCCATCTTTGGTAGCATCATTTCTATGGAGTTGGGATCGGTGGAAGCACGTGATTATTTTTTATCAAAAATTCAATTATTTACCTTAGCAGAAAGTCTTGGTGGTGTAGAAAGTTTGGTATGTGTTCCATTTGGCATGACTCATGGATCCGTGCCAGTGGAAATCAAAAATGAAATAGGGCTCACGGAGTGCCTAATTCGTTTATCGGTTGGTATTGAACATGTTGAAGATTTATATGTCGATATTACCCAAGCATTGAAAAAATAAATTATGAGTGAATTATCGGTAGAAAATCGTTATTTTAATGAAAGACATTTGGCTCAATCTTCGAGAATATTAAAGGAGATTTGTCTAATTAATTATTTTCACCTTATAAATTTTCAAAATTGTCGGAGGACAATATGATTTTATTGCGAAAAAATTTTAATCCATTAACCCTTTTAATGGTACTGGTTGGATTTGCATTTTCAAATGTTACGGTATCATTGAGTGATGTAGTGGTGGATGGATATACTGCGGACATTATTGTCCCAGTGAACCTGAGCAATCCCAACGATGGCGTCGGAGGGTTCCAATTCGACGTAATTGCTGTGCCTGCATTAGTTCAACTTTCAGATGTAACGCCATCTGATGAAGAAAATTTCAGTGCAGATTATACTGTTTTTGAAGACGGATCCGGTCGCGTTGTTTTTTATTCAAATAATGCCACGGGTATTGGCGTAGGTGGTAACGCTGTCGTTTTAAATCTTCATTTTGATGGATCAGCCATCTTATCAGCGTCATTGGATTTGGATATGTTTTCATTGGCTGTAAGTGATGAGGATGGAAACGTATTAGAAAGCAGTGCAGAGGGCGGATCAATTACTATTGGGAATGTTGTTACAATAAGTGCAACATCTGATACGGGCGATGTGAATGAAGAAGTTTTTCTTGATATTAATTTAGATAATCCAGGGGTTGTCGGGGGCCTCCAGTTTGATCTTTATGATACACCCGACTATCTTGATGTATCTGGTTTTACTACCACAGATCGTTCAAGCGGATTTTCTGTGGATTATACCCAATTAGACAACGGGATGACTCGTGTTATCATGTATGACGGCAACAATGGGAATATTGCTCCAGGTGAAGGTGCAATTTTAAATATGACCATGACTATTCATACAAATGCTTACAATTCAAATGTTGGTGTGAATTTTGATAATGCGATTGTCACGGATGAAATTGGTGGAACTTATTGGGTCGCTGGTACAGATTCCGGAACAGTTACAGTTACCCCAGGTTATATTGAAGAGCCACATAATTTAGAAGCACAAGATGGAATGGATGCACAGGTCCTATTATCGTGGGATCCTCCTTATGGGCCAATCCCTGAGGATTTTGAAGAAGATTTTGAAGAAGGTGAAATTCCTGAAAATTGGACGATGACCACCAACTCTGCCCAGGGCTGGTTCATTACGCAGGATGGTTCAAGTGCATTCTGGCCCGTCCCCTCTCACACCTGGTATATGTGCTCCAATGATGATATGGCTGATGATGATGGTTCCGTCGATTATTTGATTACACCACCCATCAATGTTAGCGGCGCAGAAAATATCATTTTGAATTTTGCATCTTATTATGATG
>Ga0208894_1001137_pt1 | contig 16417 bp, 8 predicted proteins | sample ETNtaG_12_FD_185752 | JGI IMG/M metagenome (GOLD analysis project Ga0208894, IMG submission 185752) | Marine microbial and viral communities from oxygen minimum zone, Eastern Pacific Ocean - ETNP201306SV49 (SPAdes) (version 2) | ecosystem: Environmental > Aquatic > Marine > Oceanic ... | reverse complement strand
CGCTTGAAGCATCTGAAGGGTCGTTTGGATCAAGACCATACTGGCTCTCCCACGCATCGGGCATGCCATCCCCGTCTAAATCATATGCGTACTCGCCATTATTTGGATAGACGTCTGAGTTATCGCCTACTCCGTCAGAATCACTATCCACAGTCTCTGTGGGATCTAGCGGAAAAGGGTCAAGATTATTGGCAACCCCATCACCATCACTATCATTGCTAGGATCTAGAGGTAGTGTATCAGCGCCATCACTCACGCCATCGCCATCATCGTCATCGTCAGCATTGTTACCAATACCATCTGAATCCGTATCTAAATATTCTGCTGGATCCAGTGGTAACGCGTCATCGACATCAACAATTCCGTCGTTATCATCATCTGGATCAGCATTGTTACCAATACCGTCTAAATCAGTATCTGAGCTTTCAGATGAATCCCACGGGAAGACGTCTAACTCATCACCGACACCGTCCCCATCATCGTCAGTATCCGCATTATTTCCTATACCATCTAAATCAAGGTCTTCCCATTCAGCTGAATCTAGAGGAAAATCGTCAGAATCATTAGGAACTCCGTCACCATCTGTATCTAAAAGAATGGTGATATCCACAATTGCACTTTCACTATCCAAGCGACCATCGTTTACTTTGAAGCTAAAGCTATCAGAGGTCGCATCAGGTTCAGAACTTATGTAGGTTAATATCTGAGAGATTTGGTCGCCAACCTGAATGCTAGAAATACTTGCATCAATGATAACTAACCCGCTTTCCTCGGCAATGTAAGCGGTATTATCATCGCTTGATAGAGCTACTCCACGCGAAGCACTAGTACTGAAGACTCCCTTAGATTTAGGCTGTAATTTATCGCTGACATCAATCACTTGAAGGCTTGTTAAATCAGCTATGTAAGCATAATTGCCATTTGAGGATAAGCCTAAACCCCAACTGCTACCGTCCGTATCAAGACTGCTGAGTATCATTGGATTCGCCGATTCTGTAATGTCCGCAATCTGCAGTCCAAAGGTATCGTCGGTAATATAGGCCGTAGCATCATCACTGGATAACTTTACCGCGGATGCACTACCAGGGGTATCGAGAGTGCTCACAAGAGCTGGGTATGCAGGATTGCTAATATCAATAATATCTAAACCGGATTCACTCACCGCAACGTAAGCCATACTCTCATCTGAAGATAAGGCCGTTCCATAGGCTGAACCGGAGGTGTTAAGAGATCCCAACAACCTTGGATTTTGGGTATCACTAACGTCTATTATCTCCAAAGAATAGATGTCGGCAACATAAGCAATCAAGCCATCATCCGATAAAGTAACACCCACAGAGTAACCCTCAGTATCAAACGTACTTAACAAGCTCGGGTTGGACGAATCACTCACATCAACAATCTGAAGGCCTGCACTCTCATCGGCTATATAAATCGTACTACCGTCAGAGGACACGGCCACGTTATAAGCAAGCCCGTTGGTGTCAAGTCTGCTCAGTGTGATTGGATTTAAGGCATCGCTAGTATCCACAATCTGCAAACCAGCCTGATAATCCGCAATGTAAGCTCTAGCACCATCCTGTGAAACAACAACATCTAAGCCAATACTATTATTAGCTACTGAGCCCAGCAAACTAGGATTAAACGCTACTGCAAAATTTCCTTTGGTAGGCTCAGAAGCTAGATAATAAGTTAGCTCTTCGTTCTCCGGATCTGTGCCAGATAAAGTAATGTCTGTTGGTACTTTTTCAATTAAAGTAATCTGTTGCGCACGGGCCGAAGGCTTCACATTAGGATAGTCACCTACATTAACTGCCCCTTGGCCTTGGCCGCCAGAATTAAGCGTTTGGGTGACAACAATCTCTCCTGCTGTTGTCAGTAATAAGAAGTCCGCGCCATTCCATCCATCGCCATAGGAATCAGACATTTTCAATGTATAGCGAGCATCCCCCAAACACATCATTCCGCTAAAAGGTGCTATGCCTTCGTACAAAACCGCACCGGCGGCATTTTCGAGCGTCCAACTTACCTCTTCAGGGTAACTCCCGGAGGTAACGTTCACAAAATAAGGAGTCGAGGAACAAGATAATATCCCAGCATTAACTTCATCAATAAGTGCTTGAACTTCATTTAATTGGTCGAGATTAGCTCCACTATTTAGCAAACTAATAGCGGTCTGATAGGCCACAAGATTTTCAGCATTAATATTGACAAGCCCGATAATAGCATTCAAATCAGCAGTTAAGACTTCGCTGGCATCTCCAGAATCCGCAGCGAATAGCAATTTGTTAAGAGCGGCACTATTCCGATTAACCGCGTCACAATCCTCTATGGGACTTACATCAGCTGACCCCACAGAAATAGAAGTCCCAGGCCAACCTGATTTGCCTTCGCAGTAACTTAAAAGCTCTAGATTTCTATTGCCAAAAAAACTTTCACTCCCCAACAAAGGCCTATCACCCAAAAAACTAGCTGCGATGAGATTATTGTAACTAAACGCTCCTTCCCCAATTTCGGTGACGCTATCAGCAATTGTGATTGATCTAAGAGAGTTACTGGTGAAAGCATAATCTTCAATGGAGGAAACACTATTGGGAATAGTCACTGAGGTAATACCTTGACTAGCAAAAGCACCCTCGCCAATTGCTACAACTGGAGATGAGAAAAAGCCTAGTGTTTCCGGAATCTCCAAATTAGTGGCACAAATGTTAACACACCCAGTGAGGGTCAACCGGCCATCAGAGGTGCGCACATAGGTCCATGTGCCATTATCAGTGATTGAAGTATCCATCCAAATATCAACTGGAGCCACATTACTATCAAGCTCTCCATCATTAGCTTTGAAGGTAAAATTATCGGTTGGTGCATCGGTCACAACATCTTGTGATGTATGGGTATAAATCACAGTTTGAGGAATGTTATCTCCAGCGGAAAATGTAGTAGGCTCTACGTCGATAATCTGCATCCCGTTGAAACTATCCGCTGCGTAAACCTTAGCACCATCAGCAGCCAAAACAACATTCAAGGTGTTTGATTCTAAGTCGGAGCTGAGACGGAAATTTCCTAATACAGGACTTGAGAGACTTGCTATATCAACAATTTGTATGCCCGACTCACCATTGGCAATATAAGCCTTGGTGCCATCAGATGACAATGACAAGCCAAACGCAGAGCCACCTGTATTTTGCGTACCCAGCAAGAGCGGCTCAAAGGAATAACGCACATCAACAATCTGCAAGCCTGCAGAGCCGCTAGCAAGGTAAACGGTATCCTCATCTAACGACAGCACCACACCTTGGACTGACGCGGCAGTATTTAATGAACCATACACATAAAGGTCGCTTGCATCACTTACATTAACAATGGCTAGTCCTGATATGCCGTTGGCTACATAAGCCTTAATACCGCTGCTCGACAATGCTACACCAAGCGCCTCACCCCCAGTGTCGAGGGATCCCCACAAGCTCAGATTTTCAGTGTTAGTTATATCAATAATCTGTAGCCCAGAAGTACCTCCTGAGATATAAGCCTTTGTACCATCCGAGGACAATGTAACGTCGGACGCATAGCCATCGGTATCAAATGTTCCTATCAAAGACGGACTGCTCACATCACTGATGTCAACGATTTGAAGCCCCGAAGCTCCATCAGCGATATAGGCATAATTCCCTCGTACCGCTACTCCCAGAGCCTCTCCAGTTGTGTCCATGTAAATTGGCACTCCGAGGTTAGAGGGATCGGAGATATCAATAATAGCAAGACCAGCATCATAATCTGCTACATAGGCATAATTATCATTGATGGCAACTTTTCTTGCCCCCCCATCTGTTGAGACACTCCCAAGCAAGCTGGGCTCCAAAACACTCACCTGCCCCCGGCCTGGAGCATCTACCAAAGAAAATGTAAGCGCTTGATTCTCAGGATCAACTGCACCTAAGCTAACTTCGATAGAGTTTTGTGGAGACCCTTCAACTGTTTGAGCTAAAGCGATAGGAGCCTTATTAACATAAGTACCATCAGTACTAATTTCTAGGGTAAAGTTATCGAGACTACCACCATCTCCAGAATAGATGTCTGTAATAGATAAAACCCAATCTCCTTGCGAGCTTTGATTATTAAGAATATCAAGGGAGCCTTGTTGCGGCCTTATAATTCCTGAAACTACTGGGCTAGAAGAAGCACAGACTAGATCTGAACCATCATCATCAAATACAACATTTATATCTGAGCCCGAAGAATAATCAGGATTTAAACAGGTATCTTGCGAAAGCAGCGTTATGACCGTTCCTGAGGGGGATTCCAGCGTAATGATCAACTCTGCTACATAGGTATGAGACACATCAACGCCAACGTTGACGTCAGTGATAACTAGGTCTTCGGAAATAGATAAAGTTGAAGACACTGAGGTTGGCTCATCAGAGCGTATCGTGATTGGTAGATTTTCGGCTTGGAATAAGTTTGGTGTAATGAACTTAAATGGAGCACTCGCAGCAGCAACACCGCAACTGTTCATAGGTGTGACACGCCAGTAGTACTGCGTCTCACGCTGTAAACCAGCAATCGTAGTAGACCTAGTATCTACGGTAGATCTGAGGAAAATTTCATTAAAGCTTTCATCGGTAGCTACCTCAACTAAATAGCTGACTGCATTATTCTGTTTTTGCCATTCTAATTTAGAGGTTAAGCTACTAAGCACACTTTCGTTGGTTGGCAACGCCAAGATAACAGGCTCAAATATCGAACTATAGGCCGAAACATTAAATGTAACGGATTGCGCGCGGATGTCTGATGTTGCAACAATCTCAACTGGATAGGTATCGGGTACAATATCGTCTGTGGCTGAGAAGGTTACCTCAACCGCAGTACTGTTCGCTGAGGCACTTAGCGGGGAAAAGCCAACTGATATCCCAGATGGCGCATTTAGCGACGAGAAATAGGCCGTATCAGTAAACGACGATGAAGTTTCATAGATCAACGATGCTGTAGCACTTTCATTATTGCACACCGCATAATCAAGCTCATCATAGGTTAAAACAATGTCATCTCGGGTTATGCTAAAATCTCGGGCGTTTATCGCGTAAAAAACATTATCAACCGCATCAACACGCACTCTTGCTGTAGAAGTAACCACATCAGGCAGATCGACTTTATGACTGCCATCATTATTAACGTTTTCAGCCAATGTGTAGGGGTAGGTCAACCCTCCATCAACCGATAATCTAATATTCACAGACTCGGTAAGAATGGGTGTAACGTCTGTTCCTGCTACAGCCCAGGTGATTGTTTGCTCCGAGTCCGCCAAATACAGCTGTCCATCGCCCTGAGATGTAACCGAGAACGCACCATCACTATCTATAACCGTAATCTTTGTTCTTGTCGATGCCACACCACCGCCACCCGTCGCATTATCTCTCGCCGTGAAAGCAAAGTTAAACTCACGAGGCACCAAAGATAAGGTTTCCCAAGTCGAGCCCACATAAGGGCTTGATAGGGTTAAATCGCCAGAAATTACACTGGTTAAAAGAGGGAAGTATCGTGTCGGATTTTCAGAGGGCGGTAAGGATCTGAAGTTCGCACCTTGGATATTTTCTGGACCAAATACGCTACTGGGCACTAAACCATTGTCAACTTGCTCCCAGGTATAGGTAAGAACATCATTCTCATCGACGTCTGTGGCAGATCCTGTTAGTACAAAAGGTGTGCCCACCGGAATGGTATAGTTTGCGAGCGCTGTGACCGTTGGCACGGTATTATCAATATTTTCATTAACGTGGCATGACTGGGCTTTTAGGTAGTCCAAACCCTGCAAAATACTGACGTTGTGGTAATAATTGTCTGCAAAAAAAGCTACGTTATCTTCTCCTGTGCCTGCATAACTCATAATAGTTGTGCCGCTGGCAGGCTCCACATTGACGCCTGTGCCCTCTGTGCGCATAGAGAAGGTGTGGTTAGCTCCCAATTGGTGTCCCATTTCATGAGCAACAAGGTTAATAAACTCGCTACCCTCCGGTTGACTTGATGCGGACCAAGCACTTCCTTTTACTTCGTCATCACAAAAGGCACCAATCGCTCCGGCATTACCTCCACCACCGATCCCACTAAAGATATGACCAACATCATAATTTTCGCTACCGATCACTGAATCCAAAACACCTTGGAGTTCAGCATTCATTGTGCCATTCAAATTGTTAGGGTCATCCTGAAACGGATCAGTCTCAGAATCGGTAAAGACTATGAGATCATTATTATCTATCAGTTCTAAACGCAAGCCAAGATCGGTCTCAAAGATAAAGTTGAGTCCTGTCAATGTCGTATTAATAGCAGCTAAAGCAGACTCAACTGTGCCACCATGAAATTCTGTATATTGTCCGTTAACTGCAACTGCCAAGCGGTAATTGGTAAGGGTACTTTCATCAGAGAACCGTAGCAAAGAAGATGTCTTTTCAGTCAAATCAACTAATGACTTAGCACCTTTTGTAACTTTAAAGGTAGACTTTGAAGGCTGTGGCGTTGAACATGACAGCGATTCTTTAGGCTTAGTAGCGCTTAATCTTGAATACGCTATATAACTGTCGGATGTTCCAGATATGCTCTTTATAATCGTTTTGGTTCTGGTTGCTGTATCAACAATAGTTGCCTCCAACTCAGAGCCCGAGTAACTAAAATAAACCTTCATCTGCGGGTAGTCTAGAGAGTAACCGCGATACGCTTTAATATCGGGAAATTTCGCCGCAAGCGCCGATGAGAAGTTTGATTTTTCTCTCACTTGAAAACGAATCATCTTCCCTTCTGTGCTAGGAAAATAAACAACCTCACTACTTGGCCCTCTCATTTGACCGAGATCGAGAGATTGAATAAAACGCGGTTTATCCAGAGAAAAAATAACGGAAGACCCTAAGTCTGCATCAAAGGCCTCATTTGCTAGATGATCAGAGGCTTTCCCCTGATATTCCCAATAATGATCTGCGTCGACATGCAGCTTATCAACGGTGTTTTTCTCTTCTAAGGAAAAGACAGTTGGCACAAAAAGCGATAAGGTTAGTAAAACTAGATGTATCCACTTAGACATATTTTCCCTCTATTATTCGACCAATCGTACTAATCGCATGACTGCCCACTGTCTAAAAATGGCGTGCGGGAAAGTCTAGGATGAACTCTTAGCTTCTTATTATATTTAACGAGAAATATTAATTATGCAATATTAAATCGATGCGACAACGATACTAAGTTAACTATCAAAATGCAATATCAATATCCGCGCCTAAATGTGGTGTAACCAACTCTGCTTTACCATGATTTTGATATCCACTAAAAGGCGTGTTTTAAGACAATCGTCTCAACCCGATCTGGTCCTGTGGAAACCACGTCTACAGGTGCCCCTATGAGCTCTTCAATACGGCCAATATAATTTTTGGCTGCTTCAGGCAAATCCTCTAACTTTTGAACACCAACGGTAACTGCGGACCATCCTGGCATAGTTTCATAAACTGGAGTGATGTTTTCGAAGTCATCAGCATGCATTGGCACACCTGCGTCACTACCATCAGCATCTTGGTAACCAATGCATACTTTTATCTCATCTAGGCCATCCAACACATCAAGTTTGGTTAAGCAAATTCCCGATATACTGTTTACTCGCACTGCCTGGCGCAAAGCAACAGCATCAAACCAACCACAGCGTCTTTCCCGGCCAGTGGTAGTACCAAACTCATGGCCTTTTTCACCCAAATAACGACCTATTTCACAATGCAACTCGGTAGGAAATGGGCCCGAACCTACTCGAGTAGTGTAGGCCTTAGTAATCCCTAAGACATAATCCAAATATAGAGGGCCGAAGCCACTACCAGTGGCGGTGCTTCCAGCAGTTGTATTAGAGGAGGTGACAAAGGGATAGGTACCATGATCAATATCCAAAAGAGACCCTTGAGCGCCCTCAAATAGAATATTCTCACCTGCTTCCCTTGCATCATGCAAAATTTTGGTTACATCCGCCTTCATCGGCAACAAAGCTTGGGCCCACTCTTTGGCCAAGGCTAACGTTTGATCAAAATCAACGGGATCAGCCTTGTAATACTCGGTCAATGCAAAATTATGATAATCCACCACATCTTTCAACTTTTCAGCAAAGCGTTCGATATTAGCAAGATCGCTAAGTCGAAGACCTCGACGCGCCACTTTGTCTTCATACGCGGGCCCTATACCGCGCCCAGTGGTTCCTATCTTGGCGTTGCCCCGAGCTGCTTCTCGAGCCTGATCAAGAGCAATATGGTAAGGAAGGATCAGGGGGCATGATCCTGATACTTTGAGGCGGCCTCTTACCTTCACTCCGCGCTCCTCCAGCATCTGAATTTCTTTAAGCAAAGCATCAGGTGCAACCACCACGCCATTCCCAATAACACAGTTCACATGACTGCGCAGAATACCTGAGGGTATGAGGTGTAAGGCTGTTTTTTTACCATCTATAACAAGAGTGTGACCGGCATTGTGGCCTCCTTGAAAGCGAGCAACAACAGATGCTTTGTCTGTTAGTAAATCAACAATCTTTCCTTTTCCTTCATCTCCCCATTGAGAACCCAGAATAACGACGTTTTTACCCATAAGATTTTCTACTCGACTGTATTAAATAACCTAACCCTGAGTGTTAGGACAAACTCTGAACAATATATTTACTATCAACTTTTATGATTTGGCGATCGCATTTCATCTCTTGAAAATCAATTTTTTGACCTTCAAATCCCTGTACCACTCGGTTTCCTTGACTTCGTAAGATCCTAACCTGATCGTGACTTTCGCTATCTGTTGTAAAAGGCGCGAAAATACCACCTCCTGAAATAGCTTCGTTCTGGCCTCGAATCATGAGCGACTTGAGATCAAAAGCAAAGCCAGTCGCCGGTCGTGCGCGACCAAAAGCCTCTCCGACATGATCATAACGACCACCATTACCCAGAGCTTTTCCGTAGCCTTCAACATAGCCAGCAAAAACGATTCCAGTATGATAGTGATAGCCTGGCATCTCACCCAAATCTATGTACACAGTGACTCCCATCTCTGTAATGGAATCAACAACAACCTCCAATTGATCGACAGCCTCATGTATCTCTGTTGGAGCTCCAACAAGAGCCTCCCTAGCAGCACCTAATACTTCGACACTTCCCATGAGCGTTGGCAGGACATTTAACCATTGCCCCAATTTCTCATCTTCGATATTCACCATTATCCAGTCTTTTAATTCATCTCTGGCCTTGCGCTGTAAAAGCTCACAAAGCTGGGCTTCAAGAAAATCATCAAGATTAGCTTGACTAAGCAGCCCTCGGAGAATATCCACGTGCCCTAAGTCAAGATGAACATCCGTAACACCGGAAGTTTTAAGCGTATGGAGAAAAATCTCAATAACTTCAATATCTGCCGAAATGGATGCTTCTCCAAATAGCTCAAGGCCTACTGATATAGGTGCGCGAGACTCTAAAGGCCCTCTAGGGCGGGTATGTAAAACTGTTCCTGCATAGCAAAGGCGGCTAGGCCCCTCACGACGTAAACTATGAGCGTCCATTCTAGCTGTTTGCGGAGTGATATCCGCACGAATGCCCATCATGCGACCACTGAGTTGGTCGGTAACCCTAAAGGTCATTAGGTCGAGATCACTGCCAGAACCACTAAGCAGTGATTCAGTAAACTCTACCATTGGCGGTATGACTAAGTCATAGCCCCAATTGTGGTATAAATCGAGGATTTGGCGACGCAAATGTTCGGCCAAATGAGCCTGTTCCGGCAATACTTCGTCAATACCATCTGGCAATAACCATCGATCTACATTAGTCACAAGAACCTCTTAATTTGTGTCACTATTATTTTTAACGCCACATCCACAGTAACAACAAACCGATTACCATGCTGAATAGTCCTATCAAACGCATAGATCTCTCGTTGACTGTCGCAAGCATTTTTGCCATCTCCCGCCACCTGTTAGGCGCGGTAAAAGGCATAATCCCCTCAAATATGAGCATCAGGGCTATAGCACGCCCTATATCTTCTAGCATTCCCAGTCCTACAGCCCAAATAAAAAAACCGGGTTTCCCCGGTTTTAGAATTTTAGCAAAACCTCAGCCAATGTGGCAGAAATTTGTGAACTAAATCACCATCTCTAAATATTAGGGCTCAACTACTGACCCTTTTGCTGGTTTAAATACTTGAAAAAATCGCTGTCTGGCTCAACTAACAAGATATCCCCTTTGTTAGAGAACGAGGATTTATAAGCATTTAAACTACGCACAAATGCGTAAAACTCAGGGTCCTGCTCATAGGCTTCGGCGTAAATTCGAGCCGCATCTGCATCACCCTGTCCGCGCAATTCTTCAGCATCTCTATAGGCATTAGCTAGCTCAATAGTTCTTTCACGATCCGCCGATGCGCGAATTTTTTCAGCTTTCTCTTTACCAGTTGATCGCAACTCTTGAGCTTCCTTATCCCGCTCTGCAGTCATTCGGCGGAAAACCTGGCTGCTAACTTCATTTGGTAAATCAATTCGCTTTACTCGTATATCAACCACTTCAATACCAAGTTCGTCTAGTACCGTGCTATTGAGCGACCGAGTGATATTTTTCATCAACATATCACGCTCTCCGGAGACCACCTCATGCAAGGTTCTGGTACCAAACTGGTTTCTCAATCCATCGTTGACTCGTTTTGCAAGGCGGTTTTCTGCCACTCGCTCAACTCCACCGGTTGCTTTGTAGTAGATTTCAACATCAGCAATCTTCCATTTAGCATAAGAGTCAACGATCAGTCGCTTTTTCTCAATTGTGAAGAAGCTAGCAGGTTGAGCATCCACCGTAAGTATACGGGCATCAAACCGACGGACATCATCCACAAAAGGTACCTTGATATGAATCCCTGGCCTTATGTCAGCTTCAATCATCTCACCAAAACGCAGTGCAACGCCTCGCTCAACCTCACTAATCACATACACAGCGTTACTAGCCACAACAAACAAAAGAATCAGAATGGTGAAAATTGGTTTAGATAAATTTTTCATCGACGTCTCTCCGATTGGGCTTGGTTGCTGCTGCGTTGAAGCTTTTCTATTACTTCATTGGCAACGCGATCAATCAACTGATTGTTACTTTCATCACTGCGATTAGATGGGCTCCCGCCTTGCTGCACCAATTTGTCTAATGGGAGGTAAAGCATGTTATTACCTCCTTCGGTATCCATTAGCACCTTGGTGCTATCGGTCATAACCTGCTCAATAGCATCAATATAGAGACGCTCGCGAGTAACTTCTGGTGCTTTTTGATATTCCCTAAGCAATGCAGAGAAGCGATTCGCCTCACCCATGGACTTAGAGACTACTTGCGATAAATAAGCCTGCGCTTCTTCACGCAACCGTTGAGCCTCACCACGTGCTTCCGGAATGATTCCGTTAGAGTAAGCTTGTGCCTCATTAACCAAACGCTCCAGATCTTCTCGAGCTTTGATAACGTCATCATAAGCGGCTTTCACTTCGTTTGGCGGTCTTGCGTCTTCAATATTAATTTTGACAACATTAATACCACTAGAATACAAGTTGAGAAGGTCCTGCAGTTTCTCTGCAGTCGCAATCGCCACCTGTTCTCTCTCGGTGGAAATAACACCGTCGAGCCCCGTGCTACCAACTACATGACGCAACGCACTGTCAGTTGCTTGTTTGAGCGTAATTTCAGGAGATCTAATACTCAAAATAAAGTCTTTCGCACTAGCAATGTTGTATTGCACAGACAGAGCCACCTCTACGATATTTTCATCTTGAGTTAACATCAGACCGCGGGTTGAATACTGCCGCTCCTCTGTAACGCCGACGGTATATACTTTATCCACCAAGGGTGGATTCCATTTCAAACCAGCGTTTAATGTATCTTTGTATTCGCCAAGCCGAAGAACAACCGCCTGCTCCTTTTCATCAATCTGGTAGACTCCAAGGAAACCCCAGATTAACAGTAACCCAAGAAAAATCATGGGTATCAGACTTTTGAGGCTTCCTCCTCCAGAACTGCCTGAATTAGATCCTCCTCCGCCACCAAAGATCCCTAACTTTTCTTTAAGCTTCTTTAATGCTTCATCAATATCAGGCGGCCCTTGATTATTTCGGTTACCACCCCAAGGGTCTTTGCCACCACCCGGCTCATTCCAAGCCATAATATTCTCCAGTTTCAATTAGCGTCTTTCACAGACGAAATTTAATCAATGTTCTTGTACAAACACGATTACTTTACCACTACCCTCTTATAATGTGACCAAATCTTGCAATTTCAAGTTCACATTCTTTAAAATGCGGAAAAAATCACCTTCCGGTAACTTAATTTCCAACTCTATCATGCCTTGATCATCAATCTTCTCTGAAACAATCGCCTTGTGACTGTACAGAGCCGCTCTAAAAGCACCATGAGAAGGTTGTAACCGCAAGTGCTTATGTATCGTTTCTGTGGGTAATTTTTCCACAACAGCAGCTAGGAGTTGCTCCAAACCATAATCTTGCAACGCTGAAACCCACACAGCCGTTATCACTCCATCTGAGTTACGTTCTACTCTTGGCTTTGGCTCATCTAAAAGATCAACCTTGTTATAGACCATAAGCGTTGGCAGCTTATAAGCATCAATCTCTTTTAACACCTCATCTACACGCGCAATATTGGTCGCTCGATCTTCAGCGCTAGCATCTATAACATGCAATAGTAAATCAGCGGAAGCCGCTTCTTCGAGTGTAGCTCTGAATGCATCCACAAGACGGTGCGGAAGATGACTAATAAATCCTACCGTATCAGCAAATATGACCGACCCAAGATCATGCACCTCGACACGACGCATAGTAGGATCTAAAGTTGCAAAAAGTTGATCTGCAACAAACACATCAGCCTCGGTGACCGCATTAAACAGAGTGGATTTGCCTGCATTGGTATACCCTACCAATGACACGGTAGGAGTTTCGGATCGCTTTCTACTGCGACGCCCCTGATCTCTCTGTTTGCGGACCTTCTCCAATCGCTTTTCAATAGATTTAATACGGTCTCTGACCATCCGCCGATCAGACTCAAGTTGGGTCTCGCCTGGTCCTCGCATGCCTATTCCGCCTTTCTGGCGCTCAAGGTGCGTCCAACCTCGAACTAACCGAGAGGACAAATGCTGTAATTGGGCCAATTCTACCTGTAGCTTTCCCTCATGAGTACGTGCTCGTTGAGCAAAAATATCAAGAATCAAACCAGTCCTATCAAGGACTCTACACTGTAACTCCGCTTCAATATTCCGCTCCTGACTGGGAGACAAATTGTGGTTGAATATAACTAGCTCTGCCCCAGTGCGTTGCACTGTGGTTTTAATCTCATCTAGCTTTCCACTGCCAACGAAAAACTTTGCACTAGGGGACTGGCGCGATCCTGTGATGAACTCTACAGGATCCCCTCCAGCGGCAATGACTAGTTCCTCGAACTCTCTTGGATCTTCGGGTTCGGACTCGCTATTAAGTTTAATGTGCACCAGAACCGCCGTTTCGCCTGACTCTGGTCGCTCAAAAAATAAAGCCACAGTTTAGTAGTTTTCGTCGCCGTAGTTGCCCGAATCATCATTAGATTCATCTTGCTCGCTACCACTGGATGGTAAGCGCACAGCTCGAGAAGGCACCACTGTAGAAATGGCATGTTTGTATACCATTTGACTAACAGTGTTCTTCAGTAGAACCACAAATTGATCGAATGACTCGACATGGCCTTGAAGTTTGATGCCATTAACAAGAAATATAGATACTGGAATTCTCTCTTTTCTTAAAGCATTAAGAAAAGGGTCTTGTAAGTTATGCCCTTTTGACATGAGTACTTCTCCTTATTGAATATTCAATAAACGCTGCAAGTTCGCAGCAAAAATAGCGGGATTGCGATCCGCTCTAAGACACAGGTTCCCTGTGATCTTATTTTAATATGGGGACATCCTCGAGTATTTTCAAGCACTGTTTACATAAATTTTTAGAACTTAAAAATTCTTTGCCGTTATCTATATATATTTGATGTGCATCAGACCACTTTCGCAGCCAAGTTATCTGCCTCTTGGCCAACTGCCGACTGGTCGTAATCGCGCTATCTATGGACTGATCCAAGCTGAGATCTCCATCAAAATACTGCCAAAGTTGTCGATAACCTGCTGAACGCATAGCAGGTAGATCTAAGTTAAGATCATTACGTTGATAAAGCGCTTTTACCTCTAACTCGAAACCCTGCTCCATCATTTGGTGGAACCTTGTCTTTATACGTTGATGCAGCAAACTCCGACTATTAACTAATAAAGCTATTTGAATAATTTCATAGTCACTCTCTATACCATTATCACCAGATCTAGCCTGTAACTTCGACATAGACTCCCCAGTCAATTGATATACCTCCAGCGCTCGCTGAATACGTTGCGAGTGATTAGGGTGGAGTCGTGCTGCCGTCTTAGGATCAATTTGGCGCAGTTCTTCATACAAACTTGGCCAACCTGCTGTATCTGCACGTTGTTGGATTTTTTTTCTTACATTTTGGTCCGCTTCTGGAAGGTCCGAGAGTCCTTCGAGCAATATTTTAAAATAAAGCATAGAGCCCCCAACTAACAGAGGTATTCTTCCAGAAGCCGCGATCTCGGTCATCTGAATGCGAGCATCATTAATAAAGTCTGCAACACTATATGACTCAGCGGGGTCGCGTATATCAATGAGTCGATGTGGATGCCTAGAGAGCGTTTGCGCATCAGGCTTTGCGCTCCCAATGTTTAGGTGTCGATATATCTGTGCGGAGTCCACACTAATAATCTCTAAAGGGAGATGTTTTCGCAGGGCAATGGCTAAATCTGTTTTACCTGACGCGGTGGGTCCCATTAAGAAGATGGCTGTAGGTAATTTTGGGAAGCTCATTACCAATACACCTAACGACCACGTAGGAACAGTTTATCTAGTTCCTCTACAGTCAACTGAGACCAGGTTGGGCGGCCATGATTGCACTGACCACTTCGCTCAGTGATCTCCATATCTCTCAGCAGCGCATTCATTTCTGGTATTGTCAGTTTTCGATGTGCTCGTACTGACCCATGGCAAGCCATGGTCGACAAGATCTCATTGATGTGATTTTTTATTCGCTCTGAACTACCATGCTGTAAGAGATCTGACAGCACATCTCTCAACAATCTCTCGACTTCAGAACCCCGGAGTATTGCTGGCATCTCTCGGACAATAATACTTTCACTACCAGCGCGCTCTACCGCAAAACCAAGCTTACTAAATACAGCTTGATGGGCATCTACTGCATCCGCCTCACGCTGACTAACTGCCAAATTCTCTGGGACCAGTAATGGTTGTGCAACCAAACCTTGCTCATCAAATGCATTTTTCATACGTTCATAAGTAATCCGCTCATGGGCCGCATGCATATCAATAATAATCAAACCATGACTGTTTTCAGCGAGAATAAAAATACCTTTTAACTGAGCGATAGCAAACCCTAGCGGCGGGATCTCGCCGTCATTGTTTTCGCCATCCTGTAGCTGGGATGAATAAAGATTTTGATAACTGCTCACAGGGGCATTTACACTGGCCGATTGCAGCGAGGGCCAGGATGATGAATAACTATTCGGGGAATTTCCCACTAACGGCAAAGGTTTTTGATCTGGAAAAATCGGATTATGGTCAGCAATTTCTTGACTCTCACTGCCGCGAATATGATCCTGAGGACGATCAGTCGCCAAAGCCTTTTGTAAAGTACTGGAAACAAAACTATGGACGCTACCTCCCTCCCTAAACCTCACTTCATGCTTCGTAGGGTGCACATTAACATCCACATCGCCAGGCTCAATTTCCAAAAACAATACATACGCCGGATGGCGTCCGTGATAGAGAACGTCTTGATAAGCTTGTCGTATAGCATGGGAGACTATCTTATCTCTAATAGAGCGTCCATTAACGAAAAAGTACTGCAGGTCTGCCTGACTGCGCGAAAAAGTGGGTAACCCAATCCAGCCCCACAAACGAATTCGGGCGCGATTATTGTCCACAAAAAGAGCTTGCTCCATAAATACCGGGCCGCATATGTCTGCCACTCTCTTTTCTTGCTCCAATTGGCTATTTGCGGAACGAAGATTGAACTGAATTTTTTGATTATGTTTTAGGCTAAAAGCAACGTCCATGCGGCTCAATGCTAATTTTTTAAGTCCATCACCGATACGCTTGTACTCAGTATTTTCAGTGCGCAAAAATTTTCGGCGAGCTGGCGTATTAAAAAATAGATCACGTACTTCTACACTTGTACCAACCGGATGAGGAGCAGGCTCCAACTCAACCTCCATATCCCGTCCTTCAGAGACTGCTTTCCAGCCAACGCTAGCACCAGAATTTGAAGTAAGTGCTAAACGCGAAACTGATGCAATACTT
>Ga0208894_1001135_pt1 | contig 16432 bp, 13 predicted proteins | sample ETNtaG_12_FD_185752 | JGI IMG/M metagenome (GOLD analysis project Ga0208894, IMG submission 185752) | Marine microbial and viral communities from oxygen minimum zone, Eastern Pacific Ocean - ETNP201306SV49 (SPAdes) (version 2) | ecosystem: Environmental > Aquatic > Marine > Oceanic ... | reverse complement strand
AGCACCGTCCATCTGAGCTGCACCGGTAATCATATTTTTAATATAGTCTGCGTGACCGGGGCAATCCACGTGCGCATAATGACGATTATCTGTCTCATACTCAACGTGAGCAGTCTGAATTGTAATCCCACGCTCACGTTCTTCTGGAGCGTTATCAATGCTATCAAAAGCCATTGCTTCTGCAAAACCACGAGCACTCTGCACCATTGTGATTGCAGCTGTGAGGGTGGTCTTACCATGATCTACGTGACCAATCGTACCGATGTTCACGTGAGGTTTTGTTCTTTCAAATTTTTGTTTAGCCATGACTTAAAAACTCCAAAAGTATTTTGATTAAGATGCTTTTCCGTGCACTTTTTCCAGGATCTCTGTTTCAATACTGGCAGGCACTTGTTGATATTTTGCAAATTCCATGTGAAAGACAGCCCGACCTTGGGTTATTGAACGAAGATCAGTCACATAGCCAAACATACTACTTAGCGGTACAAATGCCCTAACTACTTGTGCTTCCTTCCGCTGGTCCATGCCATCTATTTTCCCACGACGCGAACTTAAATCACCCATCACATCACCCAGATATTCATCTGGGACAATGACTTCAACTTTCATAATCGGTTCCATCAATTTTGGTGATGCTTTTTTACATGCGTCCTGAATCGCCATAGATCCGGCTATCTTGAAGGCCATTTCAGATGAATCGACATCATGGTAAGATCCAAAAACCAACTCAACACGAATATCTTCAATTGGGTAACCGGCAATCACACCATTCTTGATGGCTTCTTTCATACCCGCATCTACAGAAGGGATGTATTCACGAGGAATGACACCTCCAACAATCTTATTTTCAAAATGATATCCTTTCCCAGGTTCATTTGGCTCAACATTAATCACTACATGAGCATATTGTCCACGACCACCAGACTGACGAACAAATTTCATAGTTAATTCAGATACTGCCTTGGTTATTGCTTCACGATAAGCAACCATAGGTTGCCCAATATTTGCCTGAACTTTGAATTCACGAAGAAGTCGGTCTACCAGAATTTCCAAGTGGAGTTCACCCATTCCCGCAATAATAGTCTGCCCTGTTTCTTCATCTGTCGAAACACGGAAAGTAGGGTCTTCTTCTCCTAATTTTTGCAAACCTTTGTAAAGAGAATCTTGATCTCCTTTACTTACAGGCTCAACTGAAACAGCCACAACTGGCTCAGGAAAATCCATCGATTCTAGTAGAATTGGATTTTTTTCATCACAGAGCGTATGTCCTGTTTTGACATTTTTCAATCCAACGGCAGCAATAATTTCACCGGTCGAAACCGCATCGCGATCTTCACGCTTATTAGAATGCATCAAAAGAACTCTACTAATTCTTTCTCGTTTCCCCGTAGTAGGATTATAAACATATGAACCCGCATCTAATCTACCAGAATAAACACGCATATAAGTCAATTTTCCAACATAAGGGTCAGTCATAATTTTGAAAGCAAGCGCACTAAAAGGTTCTTTATCGCTTGGCTCTCGAGTTAATTGAGTGTCAGAATTTCTAGTATCTACTCCATTGATAGCACCAATATCAAGCGGTGATGGCAATAGATTAAGAATTGCATCTAAAAGTCGTTGAACACCCTTGTTTTTAAATGCAGACCCACAAAGTGTGGGAATAAAAGTATTATCCAAACATCCTTTCCGAATTGCAGCTTTCAATTCAGCAACAGTGATTTCTTCATCTCCGAGGTATTTTTCCATCAAATGTTCATCGTACGTAGCTGTTTCTTCAATCAAATGATGGCGCCATTTTTCTGCTTCTTCCTTTAAGTCAGCAGGAATTTCACCATATTCAAAGCGGGAGCCTAATGCGCTTTCATTATAAAGAATGGATTTCATTTCCATCAAGTCGATTATCCCAGTAAACATTTCTCCGCCACCTATTGGAATAACCAGCGGTAAAGGGGTTGCTCCGAGGCGATCCTTGATCATTTCAACTACATGGTAAAAATCAGCACCCACACGGTCCATTTTATTTACAAATGCGATACGAGGAACATTGTATTTATCAGCTTGCCGCCAAACGGTTTCACTCTGTGGCTCAACACCACCTACAGCACAAAAAACAGCAACTGCACCATCTAGAACTCGCAATGACCTTTCCACTTCAACGGTGAAATCAACGTGACCCGGAGTATCAATAATATTTATACGATGGTCTTCCCACATACACGTGGTTGCAGCTGATGTGATAGTAATACCACGCTCCTGCTCTTGTTCCATCCAATCCATAGTAGCTGCACCATCATGCACCTCGCCAATACGATGGGTACGGCCGGTATAATACAGAACACGTTCTGTCAATGTCGTTTTACCAGCATCAATGTGCGCCATAATACCAATATTTCTTACTTGTTCTAAATTTGTCTGTTTCAACTTACTACTCTAATTCAATAATTAACGGAAATGAGCAAATGCTTTGTTCGCGTCTGCCATCCTATGCGTATCATCTTTCTTTTTGACAGCGCCACCTTCACCATTAGCTGCAGAGATCAACTCGGATGCTAATTTTTCTGACATAGGTTTACCAGACCGTCCCACTGCCGCATTAATAAGCCAATGTGATGCCAGGTAAAAACGACGTCCTTTTGGTACTTCGATAGGAACCTGGTATGTCGCCCCGCCAATTCTGCGAGATTTAACTTCCACTGAAGGAGATACATTTTCAATTGCCTTTTCAAAAATCTTCAGACCATCTGTTTTAGTACGCTGCTTTATGTGATTCATTGCACCATAAAATATTTTTTCAGCTATACCTTTTTTACCCTTATCCATGATATAATTCACAAATTTAGCAACCAGTTTATCATTATAAACCGGGTCAGGTAATATTTGTCTACGTTCTGGTCGTCTTCGTCTCATTATATAATCTTTTAATTTGGCTTTTTAGCACCGTAACGGGAGCGACTTGTTTTCCGATCACTCACACCAGCTGTATCTAATGTACCGCGAACAACGTGATAGCGAACACCCGGCAAATCCTTAACTCGGCCTCCCTCTATAAGAACAATACTATGTTCCTGCAGATTGTGCCCTTCACCTGGAATATAAGCCGCAACTTCCATCCCATTGGTTAATCGTACACGTGCCACTTTCCGTAGTGCAGAATTCGGCTTTTTAGGTGTAGTTGTATAAACACGAGTACATACTCCCCGTTTTTGAGGATTACTCATAAGTGCCGGCGTGCTTGTTTTCTTTGAAACGCGCTTCCGGCCTTTTCTAACTAATTGATTTATCGTCGGCATATCGTTTTATCTAGAGCCTATAAAATTACGGATAAAATAGAAAATACTGCAATAAACATTTTGAATATTTTCCTCATTATTATGCTACTGCATCGCCCACTTCAGATAGGGCGTCTTCATCAGTATCATGTGCGCCTACAAGAACATCTCGAATGCCAGGAGTTCCTGTTCCAGCCGGGATCAGGCGACCCACAGCAACATTCTCTTTTAATCCTTGGAGGTAATCAGTTTTCCCAGCAGTGGATGCATCGGTCAATACACGAGTTGTCTCTTGAAAGGATGCAGCAGAAATGAAACTTTCAGTGTTCAATGATGCGCGGGTAATACCCATCAAAATTGGTTCAAATGTAGCTGGTTTCGGCTTTCGATATGTAGCTAATTCCTTCCCATCGGCCTTCAAATCTTTATTGATCTCAAGAAATTCAGTACGATCTATCATGGAATCCTCTTCCAGATCAGAATCACCCACTTCATTCACAATAATCATTTTGGATATACGATCATTTTCAGTAAAAAAGTCACGTTTTGCAATTCGATCTTCTTCAAGAAACCGCGTATCGCCTGTATCTTTTACACTAACCTTTAACATCATTTGACCCACAATAACTTCAATATGTTTGTCATTAATCTTAACACCTTGTAATCGATATACTTCCTGAATCTCATTTACTAGATAATCTCGAACTGCTGCAGGTCCCAAAACATGGAGAATATCTCCAGGAGAAATGGCCCCTTCACAAAGGTTTGTTCCTGCATTAATAAAATCGCCGTCATGAACAATTACATGCTTACCATAAGGTATTGAATACTTTCTTTCTTCTCCATCAACGCCCTTCACGTGGATCTTGCGAACACCACGTTTAGTATCACCAAAACTAACAGTGCCATTAATCTCTGTCATGACTGCAGGATTTGAAGGTTTTCGAGCTTCAAATAATTCCGCAACTCTAGGCAGCCCCCCTGTTATATCACGGGTTTTACCAATTTCTTTAGGAATTTTCACCAAAGTTTGTCCACGATTTACTTTTTGCTTATTGGTAACAACCAAAGTTGCTTTCACGGGCAATATGGTACCACCAGCAAGAATCTTTTCCGCCTTATCAACAATTTCGATATGAGGACTCAATTTCCTATCTCTGGCTTCCACAACAACCATTTGCTTTTTTCCACCTTCAACAGATTCAACCGCATAGGTCTCACCTTCTATGAAATCTTTCAAAGAAACTAAACCAGTTTCACGTGCTAATATTATATCTGTATACGGGTCCCACTGAATCAAGGTTGTTTTTGCTGCAATCTCATCACCCTCAGCCACAAATAGATTTGAACCGTAAGGGACATTAAATGATGCATTTTCCTTCCCTTCTTTATCTATGATAAAGAGTTTTGCATGGCGAGCCATACAACGTCGAACTTTTGTTCCAGATTCATCTACCGTATCAGCAAAATCATAATTGTCAGAAAATTTGACAGTCCCTGGACGCTTTGTAATCATTTCTGATTGTTCAATAATTCTTGTTGCGGTACCTCCAATATGGAAAGTGCGAAGTGTTAACTGTGTTCCAGGCTCACCAATACTTTGAGCAGCGCGAATTCCAACAGCTGTTCCGATATCAACTAATTGATGAGTTGATAAATCCCAGCCATAGCATTTCGCACAACACCCTCTTTTTGCTTCACACGTAAGGATTGAACGAATACGAATATTTTCTACACCACTATCTCCGATTATTTCAGCTTCGTCATCTTCAATTACAGATCCTGCTTTTACAACAACTTCACCTTTCACAATAAAGTCATCTACCACAGTTCTCCCAAGAATCCTATCTGACAAGGACTCAATGAGTTCTTCACCTTCTTTTAAATCAGCAATCAAAATACCATTAATTGTACTACAATCTGTTATATAAACAACCACATCCTGTGCTACATCAACCAGTCGACGAGTTAAATATCCAGCGTCCGCGGTTTTTAGCGCAGTATCAGCTAAGCCTTTTCTGGCTCCGTGAGTTGAGATAAAGTACTCAAAGACAGATAATCCTTCCTTAAAATTTGATGTAATGGGCGATTCAATAATTTCACCCACACCCCCTTTCATGGATTTTTGTGGTTTAGCCATCAATCCACGCATTCCAGCCAACTGCTTGATCTGATCTTGTGAACCACGAGCACCAGAATCTGCCATCATATAGACTGGATTAAATCCTTGTCTATCTTCTCGTATAGAATCCATCATGGAACCAGCAACACGATTTGTTGCATGTGTCCAAATGTCAATTACTTTATTATATCGCTCTCCATCCGTTAAAATATGACGATCATACTTACTTTTAATTTCATCAACTTCTTGTTGAGCAAGTCCCAATATCTCATCTTTCGCATCAGGAATCAATACATCACTGATTGCAATCGAAGCTCCACTAACAGTCGCCATCCTAAATCCAAGATCTTTTAACTGATCTAAGAATATAACAGTTTGGAAATTCCCAGCAAGAAAATAAGTATTACTAACAACTTGAGTTAATTTTTTCTTATTGATTAGCTCATTAACAAATTCAACACCTTCCGGTATAATTGAATTAAAAATAATCCGCCCGACGGTAGTATTTTTAATCCACTTACCGTTATGACGAACATTGACTATTGCATGTAAACCCACAGCCTTATTTTCATATGCAATCAATCCTTCTTCGATAGAACTGAATAATTTTCCTTCTCCTTTATCGCCTTCTTTTGGAAGAGTCAGGTAATAGCACCCCAACACCATATCCTGAGAAGGAACGGCAATGGGTTGGCCATTTGCCGGATGAAGGATATTATGACTTGCCAGCATCAGCATCCGTGATTCCATTTGGGCTTCTAGAGAAAGTGGGAGGTGGACTGCCATCTGATCACCATCAAAGTCAGCATTAAATGCTGAACAAACTAATGGATGTAATTGGAGCGCCTTACCATCTACCAGAACTGGCTGAAAGGCCTGGATTCCAAGACGGTGCAACGTTGGCGCACGATTGAGAAGGACCGGATGGTCCTGTACAACATATTCTAAAACTTTATAAACCACTGGTTCACGATTTTCCACCATGAGCTTTGCACTTCTTGGAGTTTGGGTATACCCACGAGCCATTAGTTCATGTATCATATGAGGCTTGAATAACTCTAAGGCCATGTTTTTCGGCATCCCGCATTCATGAAGTTTGAGGTTAGGCCCTACAACTATCACAGAACGACCGGAATAGTCGACACGTTTTCCAAGGAGATTTTGACGGAAACGTCCAGTTTTACCACGAAGCATATCCGAGAGAGATTTTAATGGACGCCGAGATCCACTTCGAATTGCAGTTTTTCGTCTGTTATTATCAAATAAAGCGTCAACAGCTTCCTGAAGCATCCTTTTTTCATTTCTTAAAATGACATCAGGGGCATTTATTTCCATTAATTGTTTTAGACGATTGTTACGAATAATGATCCGTCGATAAAGATCATTCAAATCAGATGCAGCAAAACGACCGCCTTCGAGTGGGACCAGTGGTCGTAACTCTGGTGGGATTACTGGCAGAATAGATACAATCATCCACTCTGGCTTGTTAAGCTTCTTTTTCGTTGGATCGGGAACAAACGATTGTACAACTTTCAAGCGCTTTAATGCGTCAGCTCGTTTTTGCTTTGACTTGGATGTCTTAACAATATCGACTAGTTCTCTTTTTAATTCGATAATATTTAACTTTGAGAGCAATTCTTTCATGGCATCGCCACCCATTGTTGCATGAAAATAATTTTCATTATCTCTGTCTTCTTCAGAAACAGCCATATATCCGAATTGTTGTTCGAGTTCTAGATATTCATCTTCCTCGATTAATTCAAACCTTTCGATGCCACTTTCGCCTGGCTCAATTACCATGAACATTTCATAATAGATCACACGCTCAAGGTCCTTGGTGCTTTTTCCCGCAAGATAACTCAATTTACTCGGAATGGACCGTAAGTACCATATATGCACAACAGGAACCGCCAACGTTATATGTCCCATTCGTTCCCGACGAACTTTTTTACGGGTGACTTCTACGCCACAACGATCACAAATAATGCCACGGTACCGAATCCCTTTGTATTTGCCACAATGACATTCATAGTCTTTAACAGGTCCGAAAATCTTTTCACAAAAAAGACCATCTTTTTCTGGTTTGTATGAACGGTAATTAATGGTTTCCGGTTTTAAGACTTCCCCGTAGGAACGGGCAAGGGTCATTTCCGGAGAAGATAATCCAATGGTGATTGAATTATATTTTTTTGATGTATCAATAGTGGTTGATTGGATGTAAGTCAAAGCATAGTCTCCTTACGCTAATCCAGCTCTACATCAATGCAAAGACCTTGTAGTTCTTTAATCATTACATTGAAGGATTCAGGTGATGAAAATTCAGGCATTTGTTCGCCTCGAACGATTGAGTTATAGACCTTTGATCGGCCTTCAACGTCATCGGATTTAACAGTCAATAATTCATGAAGTGTATGCGCTGCGCCATAGGCTTGCAAGGCCCAAACCTCCATCTCACCAAAACGCTGTCCACCAAACTGAGCTTTACCGCCCAGAGGCTGCTGTGTAATTAGTGAATAGGGTCCCGTAGAACGCGCATGCATCTTATCATCAACCATGTGACTCAATTTCATCATGTATATATTTCCAACGGTGACAGGATTATCGAAGTATTCTCCTGTTTTCCCATCGATCAGCCGTTGTTTCCCAGATGCAGGAAGCCCAGCTTCCTTCATCTCTTTTGCAACTTCTTCTGGAGTTGCGCCATCAAATACAGGTGTGGAAAATTTCCTGCCGGTAATTTCACCGACCCACCCAAGCATGGTTTCATATAACTGACCAAGATTCATACGAGAAGGAACACCCAGTGGATTCAGTACAACATCAACAGGTTTTCCATCTTCCATGTATGGCATATCTTCTTCAGGAACAATTGTAGCAACAATACCTTTGTTCCCATGACGGCCAGCCATTTTATCACCAACAGAAATTTTACGTTTCTGAGCCACAAAAACTTTTGCCAATTTTAAAATGCCAGGTTGAAGTTCATCTCCGACACGAAGTTTAAATATCTTACGCTCTAGTTTGGTCTCAATACCAACCCATTCTACTCTGAATGAACGCCATACTGCTTTAATCTTTTTCCAAACTGCTTTATCTTCGACCCACGCCTCATCTTGGGCAAATCGCTCCATATCAAAACTATTTAAACGTTTCAAAGTTAATTTTGTGGATTTCTTGATCAAGGTTTTACTGGAAGTAAGATCGCGAATACCATTTGATATCTGATCTTTCAAAAGATTCGTTAATTTCTCATCACGAGATTCTTTAAGATGTTTTTTCTTTTCAGCAGCATTTTTTTGGTAAAGCAAAATCTGCACACGCTCTTCTTTCTTAGTACGCTTTGCCTGCTTTTCAAAAAGCTGTGTTTTAATAACCACTCCCCTTATACCAGGTTCGGCACGTTTTGAAGCATCTTTAACTTCACCCGCTTTTTCACCAAAAATTGCTCTGAGAAGTTTTTCTTCCGGCGTTGGGTCTGTTTCACCTTTTGGCGTAACTTTTCCAATCAGAATATCTCCTTCTTTTACACGAGCACCTACGCGAATAATTCCGGATTCATCCAAATCTTTAGTTGCATCTTCACTTACATTAGGAATTTCGGATGTTAGTTCTTCTTGGCCCCGTTTAGTATCTCGGACCTCAAGCTCCACTTCATTACAATGAACAGAACTAAATACATCATCTTTGACCAAACGTTCACTTAAAACAATTGCATCTTCAAAATTGTAACCGCGCCAAGGCATAAATGCAACTCGGATATTAGACCCAAGGGCAAGCTCACCATGTTCAGTTGCCGCACCATCAGCGATAATATCGCCTTCTTTAATATGCGTCCCTACTCCTAGAAGTGGCCGTTGGTTATGAACAGTATTTTGGTTTGTACGGTGGAATTTCTTCAGTTTGATCTCTATAATATTTTCACCCTCGTAAAGCGCTAGAGAATCCATAACATCTTTTCTCTTTATGAGAATTTTTTGAGAATCAACATAAGTAATTCTACCATCAACAGGTGAAGTAATAGCAGACCGTGAATCCACGGCCACTTTAGCTTCAATTCCAGTTCCCACGATAGGCGATCGAGGTTTCATCAAGGGTACTGCCTGGCGTTGCATATTAGACCCCATCAAAGCTCGGTTTGCATCATCATGTTCGAGAAACGGAATTAATGCAGCAGCTACACTCAAAATCTGGTTAGGTGAGACTTCAACATATTGAACATCTTCCGGACTTACTATCGGAAAATCCCCTTTAACACGAGCACGAATTTTTTCTTCTATCAAATTACCTTTATCATTTCGTTTCGTGGATGCCTGAGCTACAAGTACACGATCTTCATCATCAGCTGATAAATATTCAATACTATTAGTAACGACAGATTCTCCCAAAAGCTTTCTGATTTTACGATAGGGCGATTCAATAAAACCGTGATCATTTACTTCAGCAAACATAGCCAAAGATGAAATCAAACCAATATTGGGACCTTCAGGTGTTTCAATAGGACAAAGACGACCATAATGAGTATAGTGAACATCACGGACTTCAAAACCAGCTCTTTCTCGGGTTAAACCACCTGGTCCTAATGCAGAAATACGACGCTTATGAGTGATTTCGGCTAAAGGATTCGTTTGGTCTCCGAATTGTGAAAGCTGTGATGTGCCAAAGAATGTATTAATTACGGTAGTTACCACTCGGGAATTAATCAAATCCTGCGGCGTAATACTTTCAGACTCTCTCAAATTCATTCTTTCATGAATAGTGCGAATCATCCTACTCAACGCAACGCTAAACTGATTGGTTAACTGTTCACCTATGGTTTTTACGCGACGATTGCCCAAATGATCAATATCATCAACACCTCGTTCACCCTTTCGCATTTCAATTAAAAATTTGATGACCTGAATAATATCATCCATTGTAAGAACAGTATCTTCTACGGGCACATTCAAATTGAACTGCTGATTCAATCGATATCGCCCTACCTGCCCTAGATCATATTTTTTCGGACTAAAGAAAATTCGCTCAATAAATTTTTGAGCAGTTTCCAAATTAGGAGGCTCGCTAGAACGAATAAGTTGGTAAACAACTGCTAGCGCTTCTTCCGTACTTGCTGTTGGATCTTTCTCAATTGTATTTAACAGCAGCATGGAATGAAAACTTTTATTACCATCAACGACTCGAATCTCCTTAATACCTGCTTCTTTTAATGATTCTGTATGTTCAATTGTGAGTTCTGTCCCGCTTTCGAAGAAGATTTCACCCGTACGAGTATTTACAACATCTTCTGTCACAGTAGCACCGATATATTTAGATAAATTATCTTTTTTTGGATTCAGAGATTTTAGTGAACCAAAAGCATTAAAAATATCAGTATTGGTTGAATATCCAAGTGCTCTCAACAACATCGTGACAGGAAATTTTCTCCTACGATCAATAATGACAAACAAACAATCATTAATGTCTGTTGTGAAATCTACCCAAGATCCCCTCGCTGGAATGATTCTAGCTTGAAACAGCTTCGTACCATTTGGGTGGGTTGATTCATCAAAGAATACACCAGGTGAACGTTGAAGCTGCGATACAATAACACGCTCGGCACCATTTATAATAAAAGTCCCTTTGTTAGTCATATATGGGATATTACCAAAATACACATCTTGCTCTATACTTTGCGCATATTCATTCTTATTATTTTCGTCTGTGATGTGCAAAGCCAAACGTACACGAAGAGGTGCAGAATATGTCACACCACGATCCATGCATTCGTCTGGAGTGTATTTAGGTTGACCTAAATAATAGGTCTTGTATTGTAGAATATAGTTCCGATGTGAATCTTCTATAGGAAATACATTATTAAAAACACCTTCAAGACCAATTTGCTCACGAGCTTCTTGCGGAATCCACTCCTGCAAAAATTGCTGGTAAGCCTTGGTTTGAATTGAAAGAAGATCTGGTACATCTACAAACGCAGGAATCTTTGAAAAAGACTCTCGTTCTAAGAATTGGTCCATAGTCATTGAAGCTCCCAATTAAGCCTCCCAATATTTATTTGTTAAAAGAATAAAAGAAATGATAATTGAACTTATGCCAGTTCAACTTCTGCACCTGCTTCTTCAAGCTGTGCTTTAATATCATTTGCTTCTGATTCAGAAATGCCTTCTTTTAAGGCTTTCGGCGCAGAATCAACAAGCGCTTTTGCTTCTTTCAATCCTAAATCGGTAATGCTGCGAACAATTTTAATAACATTGATCTTTGCTTGACCACATGATTTAAGAATAACATCAAATTCGGTTTTTACTTCAGCACTTGCATCACCTGCAGCCGGCGCGGCTGCGATGGCAACAGGGGCTGCTGCGGTTACACCAAATTTGTCTTCGATTTCACTAATGAGTTCTGAGATTTCAATCATATTTGATTCTTCAAGATATGAAAGAACATCTGCTCGAGTAACTGCCATTTGAACTACTCCTTATTGGTTTTTCAGAATTAAGATTTTTTTTCTTTTAAATTATTCAATACACTCACTGCATTTTGCATTGGCGCTATCAAAGTTGATGCCAATTTCTGCAACGGACTGTTTAGCATTGCAACCAATTGGGAAAGTAACTCTTCCTTGCTTGGCATGTCTGCTAATTTATTGAATTCTTCTCCGGGTAGGAATTCGCCATCGAACAAGATACCTTTTACCATGGGTAAATCGTTATCTTTTGTGAATTCCTTAATCACTTTAGCTGGTGCAACTGGTTCATTATAAGCAATTGCAATAGCAGTTGATCCTATTAAGACTTCGTCAAGTCCACTAACCTTATTTTGCTCTGCAGCTAATTTGATTAGGGTATTTTTTGCAACCTTATATTCAACATCGGCTTTAAAAAATTCACTGCGAAGTTTGGTGATATCACCAACATTAAGTCCGTGATATTCAGTAAAATAAATTGCCTTTGCCTTTGAAAAGGTTTCTTTCAATTCTTTCACTTGTTCGATATTTTTATTATTTGGCATAAGATTACCTTATAGACGCATGATCGATTTGGATGCCTGGTCCCATTGTAGACGATACGGACATTTTTTCCAAATACTGTCCTTTCACAGATGCCGGGCGAGCTTTCATAATCATATCATAAACGGTTTGAATATTTTCAACTAATTTTTCTGCACCAAATGAAATTTTTCCACATGAAACATGGATAATACCTGTTTTTTCAACTCGGAGTTCTACTTGTCCAGCTTTTAAATCTTTTACTGCTTTTGCTACATCCATCGTCACAGTACCACTTTTCGGATTAGGCATGAGACCTTTTGGTCCTAGAATCCGCCCCAATTTCCCCAATTCACCCATCATATCTGGTGTAGCTATAATTTTATCAACATCAGTCCAACCATTTTTAATTTTCGTCAAATAATCTTTATTCCCAACAAAATCTGCTCCTGCTTCCTGGCCTTCTTTCTCCTTGGGGCCTTGCGCCAAAACTAAAACAGTGACCGATTTCCCTGTTCCATGAGGCAAAGGCGTTGTGACACGAATATTTTCTTCCGCATGACGCGGATCCACATCAAGATTTATTGCCAAATCAACGCTCTCATCAAACTTTGAGAATTTGAATTCCAAAACCATATCTAACGCTTCTGCCAAAGGATATGATTTCATCTTATCATACCGTTCAGTTATAGTTTTTATATTTTTAGACAGACTCATATATTTATCCCTACCCCCTGACTTCAATGCCCATGGAAACACAAGTTCCTTTGATCATCAACATGGCTTGTTCAATTGTATTGGCATTCAGGTCTGGCATTTTCACTTCTGCGATCGAACGAATATCAGCTTCTGTCACAGTCCCAACTTTATCCCTATTGGGTTCGCCGGACCCTTTTTCAATTTTTGCAGCTTTCAAGATTAATCTTGCTGCTGGTGGTGTTTTGGTGATGAAAGTATAACTTCGATCTGCAAAAACAGTGATCTCAACAGGGATTACATTGCCCATTTTATCCTGAGTTGATGCATTAAATGATTTACAGAAATCCATAATATTTACGCCATGTTGGCCTAATGCGGGACCGACCGGTGGTGCAGGGTTTGCCTGACCTGCCTGAATTTGCAGTTTAATAAATCCAATGACCTTTTTTGCCATAATATTAAAAACCTATTTTAACTTTCCATTTTAACTTGAAGATAGTCTAACTCGACGGGAGTCTGACGACCAAAAATACTCACCAAAACCTTTAATTTTTGTTTATCATGGTTTACTTCCTGAACTGTTCCAGAAAAATCCATGAATGGACCATCAGTTACTTTTACTGAATCACCTACTTTAAAAGGCGCTGCCTCTGTTACACGAAGCGGACCGTCCCCACCATCAAAATCACCAAGAAATCTTTGCGCTTCATCTGGCCTTAGTGGTTGAGGATTCCCTTTGGAACCTACAAAAGAGATAACCCCGTTCACATTTTCAAGAAGATAGCGCGTCTCCTTATTCATCTCTAGCCGTACGAGTAAATAGCCAGGAAAGAATACACGTTCCTTAATTTTTTTCTTCCCATCACGCATTTCTACAATATTTTCTGAGGGCACCAAGACATCACTAATTTGCTCATCCATTTCAGATGTATTCACATCGAAAAGAATCGCTTCTTTTATTTTTTTTTCCTTACCGGAAATAACGCGTAATGTGTACCAATTCATTTCTACAGAATGAAATTTAAAATTTTTGATAGAAGCAGATCGACAAAGAATAAGAATAAGATTAAAATTAAGGATAAGGATAGAACAACATAAGTAGATCCTTTCAATTCATCCCAGTTTGGCCAAGAGACCTTACTCATTTCAAACTGAACATCAGCGGTAAATTGCTGAAGTTTTTTAATCATTTTTTTCCCTTACTTTTTACTCTTTAATAAAAAGAGATTTAATTATTACGGATGCTCAATTGACAGCCAACCATTTTTGCAGGAGAGACAGGACTTGAACCTGCAACCTACGGCTTTGGAGGCCGTTGCTCTACCAATTGAGCTACTCTCCTATTGGATAGCAGAAGCAAAATAATATTTCACTCCTAACGAATTATTTCGTTTCTTTGAAAACAACGTGTTTTCTAACAACAGGATCAAATTTTTTGTACTCTACACGACCAGGATGGAGTTTTTTACTCTTAGTAACCGTGTAACGGTAGCCTGTCCCGGCTGAACTTTCAATTTGGATAATTGTACGTTTGCTGTTACCAGCCATAATGATATATCCTATTCAACGATTTCAGTTACTACACCAGCGCCAACAGTATGGCCGCCTTCACGGATAGCAAAGCGAAGCTCTTTATCCATGGCGATTGGTGTGATCAATTCAACTTCAAATTCCACATTATCACCAGGCATAACCATCTCAGTACCACCCGGTAATGTTACTACACCAGTTACATCCGTTGTACGGAAGTAAAACTGAGGACGATAACCATTAAAAAACGGGGTATGACGTCCACCCTCTTCCTTCTTCAATACATATACACTGGCTTTAAACTTTGTATGAGGTGTAATACTGCCGGGCTTAGCCAATACCATTCCACGCCCCAGATCGTCCTTATCTACGCCACGAAGTAGTAATCCCGCATTGTCACCAGCCTGTCCTTCATCCAGAAGTTTTCTGAACATTTCAACGCCCGTTACTGTGGTTTTGGTATCTTTACCCATACCCAGTATGGAAACTTCATCTCCCACTTTAATGATACCGCGCTCAATACGACCTGTTCCAACGGTTCCACGACCTGTAATGGAAAAAACATCTTCAACAGGCATTAAAAAGGGCTTGTCAACATCACGTTCAGGCTCAGGAATAAAACTGTCACAAGCTGCCAAAAGATCGACAATACATTGGTTCGCCGTTTCATCGCCAGGAGAATTCAAGGCATTCAAAGCAGATCCCTTGATGATTGGAGTATCATCACCGGGAAACTCATATTCATTCAAGAGATCACGTAGTTCCATTTCTACCAGTTCAACCAGTTCTTCATCATCCACCTGATCTGTTTTATTCATAAAAACAACCATGGAAGGAACATTCACCTGCTTAGCCAAAAGTACGTGTTCACGTGTTTGAGGCATGGGACCATCTGCAGCGGATACAACCAATACAGCACCGTCCATCTGAGCTGCACCGGTAATCATATTTTTAATATAGTCTGCGTGACCGGGGCAATCCACGTGTGCATAATGACGATTATCTGTCTCATACTCAACGTGAGCAGTTTGAATTGTAATCCCACGCTCACGTTCTTCAGGAGCGTTATCAATGCTATCAAAAGCCATTGCTTCTGCAAAACCACGAGCACTCTGCACCATTGTGATTGCAGCTGTGAGGGTGGTCTTACCATGATCTACGTGACCAATCGTACCGATGTTTACGTGAGGTTTTGTTCTTTCAAATTTTTGTTTAGCCATGACTTAAAAACTCCTTATTTCATATTCTTACTTCATTTACTATTCGGCGAGCCTACGACCGGATTTGAACCGGTGACCTCTTCCTTACCAAGGAAACGCTCTACCGACTGAGCTACGTAGGCATCTCGAGCGAGTGATCGGGATCGAACCGACATCACCAGCTTGGAAGGCTGGGGTTCTACCATTGAACTACACTCGCGACGGTGGGGAGAGAAGGATTCGAACCTCCGAAGGCATACGCCGGCAGATTTACAGTCTGCTCCCTTTGGCCGCTCGGGCATCTCCCCGAAAACTTCTTTTTAATCAACAGCTCAATAGAGCCACCGGCAGGAGTCGAACCCGCGACATCCTCATTACAAGTGAGGCGCTCTACCAACTGAGCTACGGTGGCATAATGCACCATTACGAAAAAATAATATGACTTTCGTATTAATGAATTAAACTAATCCCCACTTAACGAAGATGTTAAACTCTTATGTACAGCCTCGTAATTTAATACTTATCTTAAAAACGATTCAATATATATTTTATACAAAAATGAAAAAAACAATTCTTGGCACAAAATTTGCTATTTATGCTTTTTTGATATACTGGCCGACGGGAGTGTCTTCGA
>Ga0208894_1001130_pt1 | contig 16508 bp, 21 predicted proteins | sample ETNtaG_12_FD_185752 | JGI IMG/M metagenome (GOLD analysis project Ga0208894, IMG submission 185752) | Marine microbial and viral communities from oxygen minimum zone, Eastern Pacific Ocean - ETNP201306SV49 (SPAdes) (version 2) | ecosystem: Environmental > Aquatic > Marine > Oceanic ... | reverse complement strand
GATTGTAAAACTTCATCTACAGATTTACCAGAAGCCTCAGCCCTTGCTTCAGCAGATCTTTGAACTAATTCCTCAGGTGCTTTGAGTAGTTCGGCTACTTTACTTAATAGTTCACTCATTGGATTCTCCTAAAGATAATAAATAAGTTATTAAGTAATCAAAGTCTTGTTTTTCTAGAAAATCATAATTCGGATGAGGTATGTCATCTCTTACAGATGAGGAGTCTTTTAAGTACCTAGAAAGCCATTGAGCATTATTTGTTGGTTCTCTAGATCCAGAACTTGAGAGATCTGGCCCTATTCTTATTAACCCTGTATTTAATACAATTGATTTTTCAGCATATTTATTTTTTAATACTTTTCCATTTTGAGAATCAGGAATTAATACTCTTACATTTTGAGTGTGGCAAGACTGACAATTCATCTGATTATAAATTTCAGCACCCTTTAAGACTTCATCAGTTACTGCAATAGTATTATTTAGTGATGCAGCGACTAAATCTTCGCTTTGTTGTTTAGGAAGTGAATAAGCAAAAACATAAGTAAATAACACAACTCCAAACACCCCAGCGATGAAAGCTAGAGAGCTTTCTTTTTTAATTTCAACAGGAGCTTCTTCCACAACTTCTTCAACAGGAGCTTCTTCCACAACTTCTTCAACAACTTCTTCAACAGGAGCTTCTTCCACAACTTCTTCAACAGGAGCTTCTTCCACAACTTCTTCAACAGGAGCACTTGACTCTATTGCTTCACCACCAGCCCAAGATTGTAAAACTTCATCTACAGATTTACCAGAAGCCTCAGCCCTTGCTTCAGCAGATCTTTGAACTAATTCCTCAGGTGCTTTGAGTAGTTCGGCTACTTTACTTAATAGTTCACTCATTGGATTCTTCCTCAATTAGTTCTACGGATTCAATTTCTGTTATTGGTCCACTAGATATTGCCCTAAATGTTGTTACGCTAAATAAAAGTACTCCAACTAACAAAAGCAAAGACAAGAATAAATTTATAGTATAGGGTGTTGAAACTAGAGACCAAGTTATTAAAAACCCCTCGCCAAAAATTGTTGGATTTCCTGCATTAGCACCAGCGTTCCATGAATAGCCAGAATTTATTCCAATTAATCCAGTAATAAAAAGAGACAAAAGAATAACGGACTTTAATAAGAAACTAGTTATAGATTCTATTCTTGTATAAACAACTTCTCTTCCAAAGATTCTTGGTATTAAGTAATAAACAAATGGAACAACAATTAAAACTAGACTGTATACATATCCATATCTAATGGCACTCTCAAAACTTGTAACACTTAATATTGGGATTAAGTTTGAAAATGAGCTTACAATTTGAAAAATGTTTGTAATAAAAAATACAATAAATGAAACATTTATAAGTTCATAAATTACTGAGTTATTATTTTCTCTTGTTGATATCGTTTTAAGGTAATTCACCAATAAAGAAAGTAAAGGGATTATAAGACCTAAAGAGAGGTACAGGGAAACGTTCTCTATCCAATCTGGTAAGACTGAACCATAATGGAATTTATAATTTGCCCAAGGCAGAAGGAATAGATATCCCCAAAAAGTAATAGAACTTAATGTTTGACTATATAAAGTAGCGTTGATTCCTTTTGTCATTAAAAAAAACAAAATTGATAAGAAGACAAAAGAAAACCCGACGTATATATGAGAGGAGATGTATAAAGAATGTATAAAAAAATTATCTGAAATTACAATATAGCTTTCTTGGTAAATAATTAAAGAGAGTGAATAAAACATCAAAGACCCGACTAGGAATTGACTACTGACAAATAGCGAAGCCTCTTTTTTAGCTAGAAGATTAAGAAAAACTAAGCTTAATAGACCAAGAACAACTAAAAGTTTAAACAACAACAATAATGTTGAATTTCCAAACGACATCATATTATTAGGAAAAATTAACCCCAGAATAATTTCTATTGATTCAAATCCGACTACCCCCAAACAAGACAAGAAGAAAAGAGGGAAAAGGACGAGCCTTCTTCCTATAGATTTAGATAGTAAATAAACAGTTACAAATACAAAAACAAATGCAAATAGTAAGTTGTAGGTAGCTTGATTTGAAATTTTATCAAGGACACCATAATTGAAGATTCGAGTATGAGGTAAAGCTCCAGAGAAGAGAAAATAGAAATCTCTTAATAAATTAATAGTTACGGCTAAAAGGATCACCAAAGGAGCAAATAGAATGAACAATTTTGATAAATCTTGTTCATTTTTTGGAATTAATTTTATCTTCATCTATCTATATAGTAATTAACAACTAAAATTTAGCGTCATTCAAATAAAATACTATTCATTCAAGCAAGTTTATAGTAAAAGTTATCTGATAAAATTTATATATCTATCGGAATAACGATAAAATATAGATATAAGGTTTTGAGGATATTTTGATAAATTTTGTTTTTAAGAACAGGTATAAAATTTCACCAGCTCTTATTGTTATGGGAATTGGAGGCATAACAATAGGTGTGATAATCGCACATTTTGCAGGTTTTCCTAAAGGTGAGGTAATTGATTATTTTAATTGGATGCCTAGAGGGTGGTTAATGCAAACCTTTGGGCAGCTTGTAGCATTTGGTGCTGGACAGTTATTTTTGCTTGGTTTAGCAATGCTAGCTTGGCAGGACACACCAATGACTTGGACGAGAGCAGCATATCTTTCATTATTAAGTTGGATTCAGTTAACTCTAATATTTGGAGTACTTCCATCAGAGTGGCTTAACTTAGCTCAAGGTCCTCTTGAGTGGACTAATCAAAGAGAGTTTATAAAATTTCCTCCTATTTTATTTCTAGGTAATGAAATTTCATTGAGCTTAGGTGCATTTAAAGACATAATTCAACTTGGAATATCTCAAGGTGCATTAGTTACTGTAATAGTTGGTGGCTATTTAATACAAGATTTAAATAACGCAAAAGAAAGAGGCAAAACAAGAATTTCTGACTATGGAAAGAAAGTAGTAAAAGCAGGTAATGATGGCTAAATCAGAAGTTCTAATTGAGATGCCAGATTTTCCAGAGAAATATAATCTTGGAATGGTTGAAGTAGAGAAAGTATCTTCAAGAGTTAGGCCAAAACAATTCCTCCATATTGATGAATCAGAATGTATTTTGTGTGAGGGCTGTGTAGATATATGTCCGTGGAAGTGTATTCATTATTTATCAAATGATGCAATAGAAGATTCAATAAATGTAGAATCTCCTGATGACAGTGAAGGAGCAGTCGGGTTCTTTGTTGTTGATGAAGAAGCATGTACAAGATGCGCTCTCTGTATTGACAGATGTCCAACAGGTGTTATTTCTTTAGGAAAATTTCAAGGATCATTAGCTGATCAAGCAGTAGAGAATGGAATCTACACTGCTCCATGGGAAGAAGATTCCGGAGCAAGAGATGACAGGCACGGCTATATATATGGAAGGCTATAGAATTAAATAATGCAAAAGTTAACTTTTAGAGAAAGAATTAAAGATACAGCTGTAGGATTAGGAGATTCTTTAAAAGGTAGTCAGTTTTGGTCAAGTATTTTCAGGCCTGGTTCTCCCTTTAGGAAAGGATATTCTGATAGTCCTAGAAATAGGTCCTATGTTGTAATGAACAATGTTTTGTATCATTTACATCCTGTAAAAGTTAAAAGACATGGAATCAGACTTTCTTATACTTTATGTTTAGGTGGCCTAAGTTTCTTTTTATTTATAGTCTTAACAATTACTGGAATTTGGCTAATGTTTTATTTTAGGCCAACGGGTGAACTTGCTTATATAGATATGGAAGCACTTCAGACAAGTATTGCTTTTGGGTCTTTAGTTAGAAATATGCACAGATGGGGAGCCCATTTAATGGTTTTAGTTGTATTCCTTCATATGTCTAGAGTTTTTTATCATGGAGCATATAAAGCCCCTAGAGAGTTCAACTGGGTAATAGGGGTAATACTTCTTTTTCTTACATTATTCCTCTCTTTTACAGGATATTTATTACCTTGGGACCAGCTGGCAATCTGGGCAGTTACGGTAGGTGGAAACATGGCAGGATATACTCCAGTATTTGGCGCCCAAGTTAAATTCATATTGTTTGCTGGTTTAGAAGCAACATCAGCAACCCTACTAAGATTCTATGTTTTACATGTATTATTTTTCCCATTCATAATTGTTATTTTTATGGCAATACACTTCTGGAGAGTTAGAAAAGATGGCGGAATTTCGGGACCACTCTAATGGTAGAGATTCCAGAACATTTACTTTTAAGATCAGCTGAAGCACGGGCAAAGGCTTTAGGAATATCTGTAGAGCAAGCTTTAGCTGAAATGAAAGGAGAGTCCGAACCGACTGTTGTTGCAAATGAACCTGAAATTGAAGAGATTACAGAAGCACCAGCAGCTGAAGTAAAGGAAGAAGCACCAGCAGCTGAAGTAAAGGAAGAAGCACCAGCAGCTGAAGTAAAGGAAGAAGCACCAGCAGCTGAAGTAAAGGAAGAAGCACCAGCAGCTGAAGTAAAGGAAGAAGCACCAGAAGAAGTTGATTTTGCCCCTGAAGTAAAAGTAACCCAAAGACTTTTAACAGTAGTCAAAGCTAAACCAATTCAAAAATCTGTTTCTGTTCCAGTTGATAAAGTTAATACATGGCCTCACTTAATGCTCCCAGAGCTTATTGCATTAATGGCAATGACTGCTTTTTTGATTTTAATAAGTGCAATATTACAAGCACCTCTTCTTGAAGAAGCAAACCCAAACATAACTCCAAACCCTGCAAAAGCACCTTGGTATTTTCTAGGGCTCCAAGAAGCATTGTCATATTGGGACCCTCAAATTGCAGGTGTGATGATTCCTCTAGTTGTTGGAATGATAGGTTTTATGGCGATACCGTATGTAGATAGAAATCCTGAAAATCATCCTTCAAAAAGAAAGTATGCAATTATGATGTTTACTTTCTTTCTTGCGGGAGCAGGCACCTTAACAATTATTGGTGTTCTCTTCAGAGGGCCTGGTTGGAACTGGACCTATCCTTGGGTTGACGGAATTTGGTTTGATGACTTATTAGACTGGGTTAACTTTTTGGGAGAAGGGCACTAATGAGCTTAGTCCAAGTATCGTTTATTGCCATTGGTGTAGTTGGGGTCTTAGGTGTTCTCGGTATGGTTGCTATTATTTCAGGTCGAACTCCAAAAAATCTAAATTGGAGAAAAAATGTTGATAAGAAAGCTCTAAAGGTAGATAAGTCAAAAACAAGCTTCCTTGCTCCTGATGAACCTACTGAAAAAGAAGAACCAAACATTACAGATGAAACAGAAGTAGACGAAGAGCAACAAGAAGAAACAGATGGTTCAATCAAAATTGAAGAAAAAGTTATTTATGAAGAGATATCAGAAGAAGAAGCTGGAATTACAAGGAGGCAATTTTTAACGAAGGCCTTAAGAGTTTCATTTGGGGCATTTGTAGGAATTCAAGCTATCTCATGGTTAGGATTCTTTTGGCCAAAAGTTTCAGGAGGATTTGGTGCAAAAGTTGACGCTGGAAAAGTTGAAGATTTAAAAAAACAAATTGTTCAATCAGATGGATCAGTTATCCCTGCATTTATTCCTGAAGCAAGAGCTTATGTACTACCTTTTGATTCATCTCAAGCAGCAGATTCACAATTTTCAGACGGAGCAACTATTGCAGAGGGGTTAGTTGCTATTTATCAGAGATGTGTTCATTTAGGATGTAGAGTTCCTTGGTGTAACTCCTCACAAGGTTTTGAATGTCCTTGTCATGGGTCAAAATATAATTTAGTAGGAGAATATTATGCTGGCCCAGCACCAAGGAATCTTGATAGATTTGTTGTAAGTGTGAATGCAGCTGGAAAATTTATCATTGATACTGGATCAATAATTGAATCACCAAGAGCATCAGGATTATCAGTTAAATACCCTCAAGGACTTTCATGTATTGCCTTAGCACCAGCGGATGAGTGAAAATGAATAGTTCAATTTTCATAACATTAATATCATTAACAATAATTGGAGCTTTAGCATTTTTTGCAGCAGTTGGTTTTAGAGGTTCAGGAAGAAATAAAGAAATTGCGCCTAACTTAGAAAAATATAAATCAGATGATGAACTTGAAACAAAACACATGGATAGAACTCTTTCAATAGCTGTTTTATTAGCTTCATTATTAACGATTATGATTCCTCTTTACTACTTAGGTGAACAGAATAGACAAGAAGAATTTGTTGAATACTTTGAAGAAGTTTCCATAGTAAGAGGAGAGCATCTTTATGAAGAGTTTGGATGTGGGAACTGTCATGGTGTCGATGGCTCTGGAGGAGCTGCTTCTTATGTTGAGAAAAGGAGCGGTGTAAGTGTTGTGTGGGCAGCTCCGGCTATCAATAATGTTTTCTATAGATATGAAGAAGAAGAAATAAGATATTGGTTAGTTTACGGAAGAGCAAACTCTCCAATGCCTGCCTGGGGTCTTGAAGGAGGAGGTCCTATGAATGATGGTCAGTTATCTGACTTACTTGAGTATCTCAGGTATTTTCAAATCTCTCAGCAAACAGAATTACAAAACATTGAATCAAATGTTAGTTCAGCGCTTTTAAGAATAGAGAATTCTGATCTACAAGTTGAAAGTGAGATTATTAAACAAAATCAATTAATTAAAGACATTGAAGATGCACCTTCAAAGTTACCTGTTGTAAAAGAAGCTGTCATAGTTGTTTCAGAATTAATTGAAAAAGAAACTGGGATTGATTCTGATGAGGATGGATTGTTTGATTCTGTAGAAATTGAACTCTCAACTTACAGTGCTTCAATAGCTGAGTCTTTAGGTTTACAAGCCCTAAATTTAAATCCCGAAGAAGAAGAGTCAACTCCAGGAAGGAAGGATTTAAGTACTGTAAAGGGCTATCTTTCACAGCTTAAATCAGATGAAATCAATCTTGGAATACTAGTTGAAGGTAAAGAAAAGTTTTTAAATGAAGCAATAGATGGCTTAGCTTTTCTAGAGCAAGCATTAGAAACTAAATTTTGGAATGTTGACTTTCAAGAAATTGCAGAAAGTACATTTGATGGTAATTATGATGAAGCTGTTAGATCAGTAGGTTTGTTTAATGCATATTGTGCAAGGTGTCATACAGCAGGATATTCAGCAGGGGCCGCGTATACAAAGAAGATAGCTTCAGGTGGATTAGGTCCTGCATTGAGGTCAGGCAGGGCAAACATACAATTTCAAGCAAGAGAAGATATGGTTGATTTTATTATTAATGGATCAGTAAATGGAATAGGTTATGGAATTAACGGTGTCGGAGGGGGAAAAATGCCTGGATTTGGAGCTGTTCTTCCCGAATCTGATATAGGATTGATAGTAGATTATTTGAGAGGAATGATGCCTGATGCGTGAAATAATGAGATCTCTCCTTTCAGCAAATCTAACAATTACTGGAATTCTTTTATTTATAGCTTCAATCCTCACATTCTATGGAACTACTTTCGTACTAAATGCAACAAACCTTGGGAAGCGACTAGCTTTTCTAGTTGTAGGTGCTGGAACATTTGGGTGGGGAATGATTAATTCTTTCTTGTTTATTCTATATGCACCACGAGGACCAAAACCTGCAGAAATAGATGGATTGAATGCACTTGAAATAAGAGTATTACCTATCACATTTTTTGTTGCTTCAACAATATTGTTTGTAATGTTTCTTCTTGCACTAAATCGTTTTGAACAGGAAAAAGAAGACGTAGAATAATCTTATACTTAAATTTGATTAGACCTATTTAATAATTAGTAATACAATATAAGCATGGAACAAGTATTTAGCTTAGTAAGAACTGTCATAACAATTGCAATAATTTTAAGTATTATATTTAGAATATTTAGGATTCTGAGACCCTTCGAAAGAGGTTTGGTAGAAAGATTTGGTAAATACAACAGGGAAGCATCTCCGGGATTAAATATAGTAATACCAGGAGTAGAAAAACTAGCAGTAATTGATATGAGGGAAGCCGTTATTGATGTCCCTCCTCAGGAAGTAATTACTAAAGATAATGTAACAATTACTGTAGATGCGGTTATTTATTATGAACCAACTGACCCTAAGAGCTTGGTTTACAATGTTGAAGATTTTATAACTGCAGCTACTAAATTAGCCCAAACAAACCTCAGGAATGTTATAGGAGATCTTGAATTAGATGCTGCTTTAACATCTAGAGAAACTATTAATACATCGCTTAAGTTAATTCTTGATGAGGCAACAGACAAGTGGGGAACAAGTGTAGTAAGGGTAGAGATTCAAAGAATAGATCCTCCACAAGATGTTCAAGATGCAATGAATAAAGTTATGAAGGCTGAACGTGACAGAAGAGCTGCTGTTACAGAAGCAGAAGGAGAGAAGAAGGCAGCCATCCTTACAGCAGAAGGTGAAAGACAGTCACAGATACTAAGTGCTGAAGGTGAAGCGGAAGCTGTTAAAGCAATTGCAGATGCACAAAAATATGAAAAAGTTGCTATTGCTGAAGGTGAAGCGGAAGCAATTGAGAAGGTTTATAAAGCAATTCATGAGGGTGACCCAACAAATGATCTTATTGCAATTAAATATTTAGAATCACTTGAGAAAGTAGCAAATGGGAAAGCTACGAAAATATTTTTACCAGCTGATATGTCAGCAACTTTAGGAAGTATTGGAGCTATTTCTGAACTTTTTAAAGATGAAGACGCAAAAGGCTCAAAGAAACCTACTAAAGAATAAATACGAACCAACAATCATTAAAGATAAACCACTTAATTTATTTATTTTATCTTTTGTTGTTTCTGATGAATTATTAAAAAAATAACTACTCATAAATGCATAACCAACATCAGCAATAAGATTAATTAAAACTGTGATAAGGCCTAGAAAAATTAAATTTATAAAATAATTATTCTCATTAGTTAAAAATATAGGGAGTACAGTTAGATACAAAACCCACATTTTTGGGTTCATTAAGTTAACTTTAAGACCAGCAGAGAATGCTTTTTCTTTATAGTTTTGATTCGATTCAATTTCCTTGCTTGTAAGAGTTTGCATTCCTTTTATTAAAATGTAAAGAGAGCCAATAAAATATATAACAGTAATCATCTTTGGGATAATTGAAAAGACAAAACTTACTATCAGAGAGGAAAGTAATGTTATTACAGTTGCTCCAAAAGCAGCTCCAATCCCAACTTCTATGCCTTTTTTTCTACCATTTTTTACTGATTGATTAACTACAAGAGCTATTATCAAGCCAGGAGTAAAGGCAAAACTTATTTGAACAAGAAGAAACTGAAGTATTATTGATGAAGTAATCACTAGTTGTTACTTCTTTGTCACTCAGATTTTGATTTAGTTAATTCTGGAATACCCTGAACTAACTTAACATCAAGATTTTTATATTCTTTAGCTATTTGATTTGAGATTATTATCAATAGTTCTAATGCAGATTCTTTCTTACCTTCCACTGACCCAAAAGAGTTGGGTGCTTTTTCATATTCTTTTTTAATCTTGTTAAAGACTTCTAAGCATTCGCCTTCATTAAGGCTTTCACCTATTTTTTTGTTTGCAATAGTTTCAAAATATTTTCTATGTCTTCTAGGTAATTCAATTTTCATATCTATAGTCTAACTATTCAATAATCTTCTTTTGTAGTGATACTTCATAATCTTCGGAATAGTTAATTTTATCAATTTCTTCAAAATTAAAACTTTTATGAAAATTAAAGGAAGTAGTATTTACTGAAGGAAGTAAGTTAATTTCAGCAGTTAAGTTATAGATCGAATTATTTTTAGCAAAATCAACAATATTAGAGTAAAGCTCAGTTCCTAATTTATTATTTCTATATTCAGAATCAATAGCAATCCTATCAATGTACAAGAAATTATTAACTCTATCGCTAATTTCTTTAAAATTTTTATGTTGTATTTCATTCATATATGACTTTGTTAATTCATTATCTTGGAAACAAATCACAAAACCAACAACTTTATTATCAAGGAGAATACATTCGTTGTAATCAGAATTCTCAACTGAATTGACTAAACCTTCTAATGTTCTGGAACCAACATTTGGAACATTTGCTTCGTTTAATTTATGACATTTCTTTATTAAATTTTCAGCAACAGGAGAGTATTGATAATTGTTCATGTATAAAAAATATACATTTAATACAGAAAATTGTAAACTATGAATTATGACAAAACACTCTGTACTAATGAGCTCGCCAGAACATTTTAAAGTTGAGTATGCAATTAATCCATGGATGGTTGCAGGTGTTGAGGTAGATTTAGACTTAGCAAAAAAGCAGTGGAATAACTTAAAAGAGAGTATTGAATCTGCGGGAGCTTCTGTGGAAGTAATCCCCGGGAATGAAGAATTTCCAGACCTTGTTTTTACAGCTAATTCAGGGATTATAAATGGCAAAGATGTATTAATAGCTAATTTTAAATATGAAGAAAGACGTGGCGAAGAAGAAATTTTTGCGAATTGGTTTAAAGATAATGGCTATAACGTTGGTCGGATTCCTTCTGAATATAAATTTGAAGGTAGAGGGGACGCTTTTGTTTATGGTGAGTATCTTATTGGAGCATATGGAATAAGAAGTGATAAAGAAGCCTTGCTTTATATAGCGGATGAGTTCAATTTGACCCCAGTAATTGCTGAGTTAGTTAATGAAAAATTTTATCATTTAGATACATGTTTTCAAATACTTCCAACAGAAAATAATGATGCAATATTTTGTCCTCAGGCATTTAAAGATGAGTCATTATCTGAATTTTCTCAATTCTTTAATTTAATTCCAGTATGTGAAAGTGATGCAAATAAATTAGCTTGTAATGCAGTAGTTGTTGAAGATACTGTAATACTTCCATCAGACGGAATTGAAGTAGCAAATAAAATTTCAGAACTAGGTGCAAAAGTGGTAGTTGGAGATGTTTCAGAGTTTTTGAAATCAGGCGGGGCATGCCAATGTTTAGTTATTGCCTTAAATTAATTTAATGAAGTTATTTAAAGCCATTTTGTGGCCAATTAAAAAAGTTATCTTCTTTCCAATAAAAATATTGTTTTACACAACATTAATTTTTATAGTTACTGTTTTATTTTTCCAATATAGAAAAAATTATGATGTTGATGTAAGTCCTTTAACTGTAAATGAATATGAAAATTGCATTGCTGTTATTGAAGACTATGACGTTACTATCTCACTTCTTTCAGAGTATGTTTCAAATTTAGATAGTCAACAGCAGTCATTTTTATATGACAATCTTCCAGATCCTTTAAGCGTTCTAACAAAGCCTCAAGAAATTACTCAAGATGATTTTCAAAATGTAAGGACATTTTTAAAATATTACTTACAAGCTGGTAGATTCCCGGGAATTGGTGGAAAAGCTTTATCTCCTCAGGCTTCTAGCTTATGTAGGGGTGGGTTAAGTTAACTCCTCTATTTTTCCTTGAGTAAGCTCAACAAGTGATTCAGGTTTAAGAAAAAATTTAGATACTCTATTTCCAGCTCCGATAAATATTTTTTCTCTTTTTAAAACTTCTTTATCTATAAATATTTTTATTTCTGAAGGTAAACCTAAAGGGCTTATACCTCCATAAATTTGATTCGTAACCTTCTCAGCTTCTTCTTTTGATGCAAAGCTTACTTTTTTAGATTCCATTAATGATTTTGCTTTATGATTTACATCTAACCTACTTGAACCCAATACACAGAATAAAGAATAGAATTCTTCAGGTTTCTTTGATTTTATTAATATGGCATTGCAAGAATCTTCAATTTTGTATCCATAATTATCACAAAAACTTTGTGTGTCTGAGAATTCATCTTTACACTCAAAGACTTCGAGTTTGTCTAAATTTGTATTATAAATTTCGTCAACTGTTTCATGTAGTTCAGCCATAAAGACAATGATATCTTTAAAATAATAAGTTACAATCTCTGTATGGACTTTGAGACAATAATTGAGCCATTCAAAATAAAATCTGTAGAATCTTTACCCATTACTACTCTTGAACAGCGTAAAGAATATCTTGAAAGAGAACACTTCAATGTGTTCGGACTTAAGTCACAAGAAGTAACAATTGACTTATTGACTGACTCTGGAACTGGTTCGATGTCATCTGAGCAGTGGGCTTCATTAATGAGAGGTGACGAGTCTTATGCAGGTTCTAAATCATGGCAAAGGTTTGAAGAAGTAGTTAGAGACCTAACAGGTTATAAACACATCATTCCAACACACCAAGGAAGAGCAAGTGAAAGAATACTCGCTTCTATTTGTGTAAAGAGTGGAGATATTATCCCTAGCAATAGCCATTTTGATACAACTCGAGCTAATTTTGAATTTGCTGAATCAACTCCAATTGATTTACTTTGTAAAGAAGGACTAAGTTTGTTAGAGCCTTCAGATTTCAAGGGTAATGTTGACTTAGAAAAATTAGAGGAACTTCTCAAGAGTGAAGATGGTTCAAAAGTCCCATTTGTTCTCATGACCATAACAAACAATACCGGTGGAGGACAGCCTGTATCAATGGAGAACTTAAAAGCAGTAAAAGCGTTATGTAAGAAATACAAGAAAATGTTCTTACTTGATGCCTGTAGATTTGCTGAAAATGCTTGGTTTGTATCACAAAGAGAAGATAAATATAAAGGTAAAAATGTTAGAGACATTGCAAAAGAAGCATTCAGACTTGCAGATGGTTGTTCAATAAGTTTAAAGAAAGATGGTTTTGGAAATATAGGTGGTCTCTTAGCTTTTAATGACGATCAGTTAGCAGAAGATGCAAAGAATCTATTAATTTTAACTGAAGGTTTCCCAACTTATGGTGGGCTGGCAGGAAGAGATCTAGATGCTTTAGCACAAGGTTTAATTGAAATTACTGATGAAAACTATCTTCAATATAGAACGAGGTCAATTGCCTATTTAGGAGAAAAGGCTATCAGTTATGGTTTACCAATTGTCCAACCTGCAGGAGGTCATGCTTTATATATAGATGCAAAAACATTTTTACCGGATATACCGCCTCATCAATACCCAGGACAGGCAATGGTATGTGAGCTCTACTTACTTGGTGGGATTAGATCTGCTGAATTAGGAACATTTGCTTTTGGGGTTGCAGGTGAGAATGGTGAGAGCGATACTCCTGCAACTCATGAGTTAGTTAGGCTTGCTGCACCTAGAAGAACTTATACACAAAGTCATTTTGATTTTGTAGCTGAAGTTCTAAAGAAATTGGTTGAAAATAGAGATAAGCTAAAGGGTTTTGAAATTACTGAACAATCTAAGCTCCTGAGACATTTTACAGCAAAATTAAAGCCACTTTAAAATAACTCTTTACCCATTTCTTCTTCAAGCAAAAAGCTATCTTGCATATTTAAACTTCGAACCTTATCAATATTTTTCATTAATACTTCGACACTCTCTGGGGTGCTGCTAATTATTTTATCTATATACTTTTGAAGAGTATTTTCCATCTCATCTGTTTTAAAAAAATCATTTACAACTCCAAGGCTTTTTAACTCGTGTACGTCTATATTTGCTGAATTAAACAAAATCTCTAATGCTTTTGGTCGAGACACCTCATGACCAATTCTAGAAACTCCTCCAGCAATAGGCAGTAATCCTATACCTGTCTCAGGAAATCCTATGGATGTATTTTCTTCAACTAATCTAAAATCACAACAAAGCAAGAGTTCAAATCCACCTGCAAGACAATAGCCACTAGCTACTCCTATTAAAGGTTTAGTTCTTACCTTATCTTTTCTCCAAGTTTTTAAAAGAAAATCATCGCTCAGTAGTTTTTTTTCATATTCGTTACTTGGTTTAATTTCACCTTTCAATAAAGGAATCAGTTCTTTTAAATCAGCTCCAGCAGAGAAAATTCTTGAGTCTGCACTTTTTAATACAGCAACCCTAACCTCATCATTGTTATCTATAACATCCCAAGCATTACAAAGCTCCATAGCAAATTGAGGATTAATTGCATTTTTCTTTTCAAGTCGATTCATGGTTACAGTACAAACACCAGAATCAATTTCGATATTTATGAATTCTGAACCACTATTCATCTTGGAGTTTCTGTTTTTTTATTGGGCTTAACCCTGTTTCAACTTTTTGTTTGTATGCTTTATCAAATGATTTTAATTGCCATCCATCCATCCGGCTTCTTTGCTTTTCTATATTTGCTAGTTTTTCTTCATCAGAAAATGAAGACCATTTTTTTATCTCGGGAGTTGTTCTTGCACACCCGTAGCATAAGTCACTAGTTGGATCAGTTACACAGACACTTATACAAGGGGATGTAATACTCATAGATTATATTGTAATTTCATTTACCAACTTGTTAGTTGCAGAAACCAATTCTTTTTTTGGGCTTTCTAAACCTTTTTCTCCACATTCAAAGATGTCAGTAAAAAGCCCCTTGTCTTTATGGTCGTATATCCCTCCAAGGAAATAAGATTTACCATTGTTTTTCTCTAAAATATGACCAATTACTTTCCCTTTTAATGACGAACTATCAAACTTACCCTCACAGAGAATAGAGGTATCAAAAGTATTTATTTTTAACTCAAGACCAGATTTTTGAAAGAAGTATTCAGCACCTGATATTAATTCGCAACCTAGTACTTCTGAAAGAGCATACCCGAGACCTCCTGCAGCACCAGTCCCAGGTTTTGTTGCATCAGGTTTTATTTTAAAATTGTTAGATATAAGATTTGATACTCTCTCTATCTGAAAAGTTATTTCTTTAATATCTTCATCATTTAAACCTTTTTGTGGACCAAAAACTTTTATCGCTGATGTGCTTCCAAGCAGAGGTATGAAAGTGTCTACTAGTATTTTTTTATTTAGCTTTTTAAAACTTTCTGTCAGTTCAACATTTGTTATCTGATTAAAGTTATTTGGATTAGGACTTTCTATTAACTTTCTATTATTGTAAAAATTAATACCCATTTTACTTAAAAGCCCGAAACCTGCATCATTTGTTCTAGAACCACCTAGTCCTATAACATCACATAATTCCATAACTTCTGATAAGCAACTGGTATTAAGTTCCTTAGTATCAGTAGCTGTATTATTGATTCCAATAAGCTGTGAAGACTCAAAAAAAATATCTTCATCGACATTAATTAATTCAACAGTTACTTCATTTCCTCTCAAATCTAGAACACTCAAATTTTTGTTAATTTTAAATCCGTGCTCTTTGAAGATTGAAGATGAGTTTTCACCACCATCAGTTACTGGAAAGTATGAAGCTTTAATTGAGTTTTCATCAAATACTTCTTTTATAATTTCTATCACTTCAGTAGCAGATAGTGTTCCTGAGAATTTATCACTATAAACTGCAATATTCATATCTTTAATTTATTTAGATTTGCTTAAAAATATATTTATTAAAAACTTCCATTTTTTCTTTCCATGTATCTTCATAGAAATAATTTACTGAAGCAGCAACAGAAGATAAAAGAGCATTTCCATCTTGAGGTGTAAAACAATAACCAGTTAGATTATTCTTTTTTACGTGTAGAGAGTCAACAGCAACAATTCCATGGGATAAAAGCCTTCCATGGTACCCATGATCTCTTCCAAATGAAAAGACTTTATTTGAAGAAAGTTTTTCAGTTGACGTTAAAAATTCATTTTTTTCTAACTCAGATACAACAGTCTTAATTTCCAAAGAATCTTTAAATGCTAAGTTAAACCAGAGTGTATGCATATATTGAGTTGGCAATTTTATTGCTGAAGAAAACAGATTTAATTCTAAACCATCTTGTTTAAATAACTCATAGACATCCCTTGCATGGTGGGTTCCAAATTCCTGGTTGTCGTGTTTTGTTATTGTCGGAGATGGAGAGAAAGAATCATTTTGAGATACATCATTTGCTCTTCTCAAGCACACAAATCGCCCCTCACTTAACTCACGATCTGAGTCTATTGAGAAGCTTTTGACAATAGAGGCAATGTTATGGGTATTACATGAGGCTATGAGGTATTTATTGTTTTCAAAATTTAGTGTTTCATTATTTATTCCCCAAGCAAAAAAAGGACCAAATCCATGTTCTGATCCTTGAGCCATAAATCGTTTTTTGGAATCAAGCTTTGTATAGATTTTATCCCAATTTTCATTACCATTTGGAGTACAGTCAATAATTACTTCGCAATTATCATAAGCAATAGCAACATCTTCTGGCTCAAAGCCAAGACTTTTAAAATCGCTAAGAGCATCTTTTGTAGCAACTAATTTTGAACCTTTTCTAATTAGAGCTTCAACTTTTCCTTTTTCATCTGAAAGAGGAGTCCTCTTAAAAAAATAAACATTGTCGATTCCTAAAGATTCTTTATGTTGAGCAAGAAGACCGATGAGAGGTTCCCCAATTGTTCCAGTACCAACGACAAGTACATTCTTCATATTACTGCTCATCCTCCTAGAATAGAACTATTAAGAATTATGAGCAGTAAATTAATATATCATTACTGCTCA
>Ga0208894_1001117_pt1 | contig 16622 bp, 13 predicted proteins | sample ETNtaG_12_FD_185752 | JGI IMG/M metagenome (GOLD analysis project Ga0208894, IMG submission 185752) | Marine microbial and viral communities from oxygen minimum zone, Eastern Pacific Ocean - ETNP201306SV49 (SPAdes) (version 2) | ecosystem: Environmental > Aquatic > Marine > Oceanic ... | reverse complement strand
TGAAAGAACTACTACTTCCCATCCTGCTCTTTTTTGCCGCCTTGAGCGCTAGTGCAACAATGGCTGACGAACCTTCACGAATACTCCTAAAAGCTAGCAACAAACTTGATCCTGATCTACTAGAGATAATCAGAGACAAAACCGTCAAATTGGGCGAACTGAATTTCAAAGTACTGATACTTCCGAGTACGGAGTCCCCTAATCAGTATATAAACGACTCATTAACAGCACGTAATGCCCGAGTAACACTTAACACAGACAAAGTCTTGTCTATCATCGATTCTGCAACTGACTTTAAACTCGGACGCCGATTTAGGTCAATTAATGCCGTTGCTGCAGATGTTTCGTTTCAAGGCCTTGTGCAACTAGCCGAGGACGTATCTGTTGCTCGAATTGGATTGGACACAGGCGGCCATGGCTCTTTGTATCAAGCGATTCCTCAGGTGAATATAGATTCAATCAAACAGACCTATAACTTAACTGGTCAAAATGTCGAAGTAGCTGTTCTTGATACTGGTATTGATACTGACCATGCCGATCTTCAAGGGGCCCTTCTTACCCAAAAATGTTTTGCTGATAGTTGTCCCAACGGGGCAAATAGCGCAGAGGATGATAATGGTCATGGGACACACGTCACTGGAATCATAGCTTCTCAAGGTAGCACAGCGCCAGAAGGCGGGTCTCCGGGGGTAAGAGTTCATGCGATTAAAGTTCTTGATAGCTCAAATAGCTACAGTGCAGCATCAATTGTTATAGCCGGTTTAGATTATGTGATAAACGAATTACCAAATGTAGGCATCGTTAATATGAGCCTAGGTACAGATCAATTATTTAGCAGTGACTGTGATTCAACCTATGCATACACCCGAGCATTTAATTCCGCCATTAAAATATTGAGGGATCGGGGTACACTTAGTTTTGTTTCTAGCGGAAACGAAGCCTCTGCAAATTCTATTTCTGCGCCAGCATGTATATCTTCAGCTATTGCTGTGGGGGCAGTATGGGACACAAACCCGACATATTGGAACGATGACTACTGTACCGATGCTAATCCAGTGGCAGACCAAATGGCCTGCTTTAGCAACTCCAGTATCTCGCTAGATATTTTTGCCCCCGGTAGTCCGATTACGGCAACGCGCAACGGTGGTGGCACCACTATTTACTCTGGGACTTCAATGGCTACACCCTTAGTAGCATCATGTGCTGCTCTAATGACCGAATATCACCCTGAGTTAACTGCTGATCAAATCGAGAGTGCGCTCAAAACCAGCGATGTTTTAGTGCAAGATGATACAGGTAGAACTTTTCCAAGATTAGATTGCTTGGCCGGTATAACTTCCCTTGGCACTTTTGTTGATACTGATTCGGATAGTGTAGATGATGCATGGGACAACTGCATCTCGGCGCCTAATCCAGATCAGATTGATACTGATGGTGATGACTTAGGTGATGCTTGTGATCCCGATGATGACAATGATGATGTCTTAGATGTCGATGATGTGTTCCCCAAGAATGCGCTTTACTCCGTAGATACAGATAGTGATGGTCTCCCAGATGCTTGGGAAACTGTGTATGGTCTGGATCCAAATGATCCATCAGATGCCTCGAGTGATTTCGATAATGATGGTGTAACAGCACTAGATGAATTCTTAGCAGGGACGATCCCTTCAAGCTCTCTAGATATCGATGGGAATGGTCAGTACGACGCCCTAACTGATGGTCTTTTGCTACTTAGACGAATGTTTGGATTAGAAGGAAGTGCGTTGGTGACAGGAGCGGTGTCCTCTAGCGCGACTTACATCTCTTCGGCCGACATTGAATCTCGTATTGCTATGTTAGGTGATCTGGCTGATGTCGACGATAATGGGCAAATTGATGCGCTGACGGACGGGTTGCTTATCTTGCGTTATCTATTCGGCCTAGAAGGAGAAACGCTTATTCAGGGAGTAACAGCAGGTGATGCCGTTAGAGCTACTGCAGAAGCTATTGAGGCCCATTTAAAGGCTCTAAACCCCACTCTAGGTAACCTAGAATGCCCCCAGACAACTTGGAGTTCTGGCTCTAGGACGATAGACCACTATGGTGTTGAGAGACAATTCCGAGTTCATATTCCTACCAACTACAAAAGCAATGAAACATCGCCTTTAATAATTGGTTTTCATGGCTGGGGTGGAGACCAAAATGAGTTTCTTGACAATGAAACCGTCCAGACTGAACTTAATGAGCACAACTACATAATGATTTCTCCTCTTGGTCTTGGTTCTCAGGAGCCAGGAGGTTTCTATTCCTCTTGGTCCTTTAGCGGTTCCACAACGGGCTTAGATGGAGATGGGATTAACTCAGCGGTGCCAAATGACTCAGACGCAATTTGTAATGCCAATGTAACCCCTAACTACACCTACCCATCCTGTCAGAGTGTGGCTGAGAATAGTTGCTCTTGGACTCACTGCCTAGACGACGATATCAGCTTTGTTGCTAGGCTCGTGGCTGAAGCAAAGGAAAATCTTTGCATTGATAGTGAACACATATTTGCCACGGGAGGCTCAAATGGTGGAATGTTTGTTTGGGAGTTGGGGCAGGATGAACGAACTGCTCAAACATTTCGTGCAATTGCGCCAATTATTGGACTGCCTCATCGGGGATATTTAAAAGAGCCTAAAAGGGTTAATGGTTTGCCGGCTATTTTAATAACCGGCATGCGCGATACCACTGTCCCACCGGGTGACTGGAATGAAAAATCGTTCACCACCACATCGAATGGTGAGGAGTACTACTACACTGGGGCCAGTGCAATCGCGGAAAGTTGGGGGAGCGCACTCGGTTGTGATATTTCTAACCCTCCAGCACTTATTGATCAAAATATAGCATCTGGTCTTGAATGTCGTGGCTGGTCTTTGTGTGGGGGAGGCAATACTTTCCCTCCGATTCTTGATTGCAGGGGTAGTGAAATGGGCCATACCTACAACCTAACTCAATCGTGGCCGTTGATAATGCGCTTTTTTAATGATCAGTAATCTGTATAGGCATCATCTTTCAATGATTCTATACTGCTCTTCATCAGTTCCGAAAGAATCAAGAAATGACAGGGGCTGCAGCGGTTTTAAAATTGTGGGTAACGCCTTAGTCTTTTGGTAACTCTGCTGGCGATAGATTTCTGCGCCGAGAGGATTTTTCTGGTGGATAATTAACGGCCAAATAGCTCAAAATGGTATTCTCCGTTTCTTCATCAAATAACCATAAGCCTTGGGTGTTTTGCATCCACCGGATCATTGATTCCCAGGTGTCTCGGTCGCCCCGTTGAAACGTGATAAATTTCGCTGAATGGCAAGCAGTACAATTCGCGCGCACAGTCTCCCAGCCATCGGCTATAGTTAACCCACTATCTGGGTCAATTTCAGCGAAACTTGACGAGCTCGAAACAGCCGGCGACACCAAAAACACTGTTGCTAAAACTCGGGCTAAAAGCCCATCATTATTGCCTGTGCGCATCATTACACCACTTGGACGGCAATGCGGTGGCAGGCATTATTGAGGTAGCCTTTGGGGTTCCAGCCAGGGATTATTGTCGGTTGAGCCCTACCTTGAGAATCTGTTGCTTGCGCCCAAACCTCGTAATATCCAGGTTGAGGAAAGCTCAGCTCTGCATGCCATCGCTGCCATGCTAGCCGATTGATAGGCTTTTTGAGATGAGCGAGCTGCCAGGTTGCACCAAAGTCAATTGACACCTTAACTTTTTCTACGCTGAGATCACCTGCCCAGGCATGCCCTCTGCAGGAAAAGCTCTCTTTTAAAGGATGAGTAACACCACTTTTTGGGAAAGTAACTAATGATTTAACCGGCATAGATTCAATAGTGTGCATATCTTCATTGGCAACCTTAGCCCCCGGCGCAACAGGCCTATTGGGCATACTATATGAGGGAGCAGCCATCTTCGCACCATTGTGAATCTGATTTCTTATTACTATCTTTTTTAGCCACTTGCCACTAGTTGAGGCGGGCCAGCCGGCGGTTACCAAACGTAAGGGGTAGCCATTTTGAAAGGGTATTTCCTCACCATTAAAGCCCCAGGCGATCAAGCTTTCATCCTCCAGAGCTTTAGACATTGGCACGCCCCGTGAAATAGATTGCTTACTCGGATTCCCTGAGAGATGCATGTCGGCCCCATAATAACCAATATAAACCGCGTCATCGCTAATCCCGCAATCTTCCAATACATCTCTGAGTCTGACACCTGTCCACTTAGCACATCCGACGGCGCCAGTAGACCACTGATTACCTTTAGCGGGCGGATCATATTCACTACGTCCATTACCTCCGCACTCCAAAGTCAAGGCGTAGCTATAGTGTTTAAATTTTTGTTTTAGTTCAGCAAGCGTATATTTTGTTGGTTTCAAGCAAGATTCACCCGCAATCTCGAGCACCCAACTCTCGGGATCTCCAATTTTCTCAACATCAGGAGGAATGCCGTTATTGCGAACAAAAAAATGTTTTGCTGGGGTCAAATCATCATCGAGTAGATGTGGTGGTGTCTCGGCATTGATAGGACGGTCGTTTAGTATTCTTAAGCCTTCCTTTCCATCGATACCAAAAGGTACTGAGGCATCAGCCATAGCAGCCGGAATTAGCCCCCCTGGCATTTTGCTGGCAAAGGGAATGCTCGACCCTAAAAAGGCCATCATAGCCGCGAGCCCGCTCTTCTTCAGAAATCCTCGTCGCGTATCAGGGTCGACCACTCGGCCCCACAATTGCTTGTCAGCCTCTTTTGGATTTTTGCGGTACAACTCGTGGATACCTACTGTCTTTTGCTTTCTTCTAGACAACTTGTCCTCCATTGGAGATACCAATAAGAATATGGCGATAGTTTATAACTTGTGAGTCCAATACGATCAAGATGAATACACTACATGCCGTTTATTACCCAAGCATAACTGAATACTCCATCCAGTCAAATCAGTGCGAGATCGGGTGAGAAGTTTTGATACTTTTAAATATATTAGTGCGCTTTTTCAACAGTCATTAGCTTTCTACCGTTACATTATTGTCATTTATTATTGTATAGTCAGGTTAGATCTTTGATTTTAAATAATAACTAATCAGGGCGAAATTAGGATGGAAACTTCTCTATATTTCAAGACACTGCTAATTCTTTCAATTCAATTAGGCATCATATTTGTTGGATGTTTTTATTTTTTAAAAAAGGCCAAAGAATCATATATGCAAGGAGTTCCGTTCTTAGGCTTAGAGTTTATAGGTAAAAAGAATAGTCGAGGAGAGTTGGATCTTGTCCCTATTAATCCAGATCCTTTCAATGAGGATGAGAAGAACGACTCCTCTTTGGTAACAAGCGACACAAGTAACACCGAAAAGGAAGAAGAACCAACCAAGCAACAGGCTCTTATGGCCAAGATCTTTTCGGTTTGGTTCTTAAGCATGTTTGGTATGATAATTTTTGCTCGGATAAATACGGCGATGGGCTTGTCTTTAATGACCATAACTAGCATCTCTTTTTCTCCGTTGTTGGGCGTCATTATGCTTGAGATGGACGAGAATGATGGGCTTCGAGCAATTCTTTTAACGTGTTTTATTACTGTAGCCGCGGCTATTGTAGGTATGTATTCAGGTATAGACTTTAGCTTTATGAGAAGCTTTCTGTTTTTCGGTCTTTGTGCGCTGATACTAATAGGACTGGTTAGGTTATTTTTCGGCATGACTACTGCAATGATCAGAGCAAAAGCAATTGCTGGGGCTATATTGTTCTCACTATATCTTGTATATGACTTTAACCGGCTCAAGCAAATTGGCGATTTAGGGGTCAATGACTGGTCTACCGCACTTCAGATTGCGATTAGTATTTATCTCGATATTCTTAACTTGCTCTTGGAGATATTGGACGCTATGGGAAATAGCTAGGAGTCCTAATATTTGATCTTGCTATAGCCCCTTTGCCGCTGAGAGAAGAGCCATAGAGCGAGATACCAGCTATGCAGATTAAAGACATAGATTGAAGGATTGAAATGAAATGGTTGTGGTTTAAGCCTTTTTGAGTCGAGGGACCTCAAGCAGTTAAGAATATCGCTGTAAGTAAAAGCAATCGTTTCATTGCGCTTTCTCTGAACAAAATTTCCTAACACGATCTGTCATAAACGGTTTTTGTTTTTGGGTGCATCAAATTCCAAAATTTCTAGGATCAAAGACTAAATCGAAAGACTGAGAAGGCGCACATTCATTAAATTTACCGTTGAGCGTGCCAATTTCAAAATGCAAATGTCTCCCCTCGCTCCTACCAGAGTTACCCATCAGGCCAATAATAGACCCAGAATCAATCTTTTCCCCTACTAATGTATAAATACTCTCAGCTCGCAGGTGAGCGTATCGTGTGTACAGTCCCACAGTATGTTTTATGACTATGTGATTTCCCCATCCCGCTCCGCACTCGCTTAAATTTCTATTCCGATTAAATTGACTACTTTCATTACAGCCTTTTCTAACATATACCACTTCTCCAGAGGCCGAAGCACGTATTGGTATATCGACGAATTCTCTATTGTCGTTAAAAAGGTCTAGCCCCTCATGCGTGGCTTTTTGATGCACTAATCCTTCAAATTCACCACGTTTGGTATAAGTTGTTATTTTACTATTTAGAAGAACTCTAACATCTTTAAATTCACCAACTTTTTGTACAGGCGCTTTTTCTTGTTCTTCAGAATCATAGGAGTCGCAGACCTTTATTTTAGGCCTCTCGCCGGCAAAAATTTCGAGCGCAGACAAAGAGAGAACTAAGACTATTGCTATTTGAATTTTACTCAGCATTGTTCAACTTCTTCTTAAGTTAGAAGGGCAAGCATAGCTGAATCCCCCATCCAGTCAAATCAGGCGCTAGATCTAGGCGGATGGATTATCTTGTCTATCCCTAGCCAGCCATGACGAATGTGCGGGTAGAACAAGGCAAAGTATGCCAAGAAAAATATAATCCAGCATCTGATTCACTGCTGACCATTCCTGAAGGATGTAATGCCCAAACATAAGGCTCAACATAAAACCTAACCAAGCGTAGGCGGTATAGTTTTTATATTTATTACTGAGCAGTGCTAGCCCCAGAGATAACTCTATAAATGGGACCATCGATAGAAATAAATCAACCATTGATCTAGGCAATTTAATACGCAGTTCACCCTGAAATAACTCAGAGTAATAATCAAAAAACGCACCGTTACTAAAAAATTTACTGGAGCCTGCGGTGAGAAGGATTAGTATCATCGTGATACGAACAACACGTTCTGCGTCTTTTAATTTTTGGGTGGAGATCATCTGGAACTCCTTCTAAACCTTTTGGTAGCTATTTTATGTTCGTTGGACTAATTACCATCAACCATACACGCATCAAACATTACTATCATTGTTCTGAATTAATCTAATAATAGTCGTTTAGACAAATCAGGGCTAGATCGAGGGGCGAATTAGTACGGGTACCCCTATGGCCACCTGCAGGAGGCTATTGAGGTCTTCCAAGACTTTGAAGTCTCTACAGCCTTGTTAGCTCTCGTTTCTTACGAGGCTGATGAGGAGTCGAATAAAACTTCACAAATCAAATCCACCCGTACCAGAGGCTTCACTAACTAAGGGTTAATAGAGAGTAGAAAAAACAATGTTGACTAGTCTTCAGCCATGCATTTTTCATTGTAAAGAATACTTATTTGAACAAGTATTTTAGTAGTAGATTCAAATCATACTAATCACCTGATTTAACTGGATGGGCTTAAAACGAAGGTTAAATGGGTAACCTTAAGAGAGCCTTAACTACTGTAAATTTGCGGTTCCGATGTTTTGTATGCTGTTATTGAATCGCAGTTAGCAATAGAACAACAATTAGACAAAGGAGTGGGGGGATAGATAAAATTCCCAATGCAAATAGTTTGACCTCGCGGTTTACTCGAGTCATTACAATTCTTCCTCTCAGATCAGTGATGTTGGACATCACTTTAGATGACTGCATGGTAGGTTGTTTTGATCTAGATCTATAAACTTATGGAAGTGTTGGAAAACTTTTTAGTTATCCATTCCGGAAACTTCGGAAACTCCTGCATTGACCCGGTGATCATCTCGATCTAGGTCTATAAGATAAATTGGCACAAAGAAAACGGTTATAGTTGCGTGGCAGACTAGTCGCTTGCCGCCGCTCATAGTGGTGCTATGAGCAAGGTGAGCAAAACATCTGATACTAAAATACTCCGTTTTACTGTGGTGATTTATTTTATTCTGACTCTCAGCGCCAGAGCGAAGCGACGGCGACACCACCGAGGCAACGATCGTCGATGATCTGGGCAAAGAAATCGACTACGATTGCACCCCTGCTAAACAGTTGAGCTGGTCTCCACGACTCCCTGAAGATGCAATTGAAGCGGCTGGGAAAAACCTGATTTAATTAGGGCTAATCTAGGCCGGTGCTCTATTGGTCTATTGATCGATTACCAAGGCACTCAGTCAGATAGCCGATATAACGCTGTGCAGTCGTGAAGAATAGCTTCGGTCGTCCAACACCTTTAACCGCAAAGTATACTTCTAAGGATTCCTCAATTGTAGGAAGAGAAGAAGCGCTGCCATCTGCAACTAAGAGATGTTCGGCAGGAACTTCTAACGTCTTTAACCTCAAACTTAACCAATAATCATCAAGCTTAGATGCAAAGACTTTGGATGCAGCTTTAGCTCTTAGTAGCGAGTTGGTTTTGAGTGATTGGACGATGCGTGGTTTTGTATAGAAACATCTAAGATCAACTGGCCCCTCTTTTCCTAATATATGCCATTGTGCTCCTCACAATCCCGTCAATATCACGTCAAGAAGGGTATCATGCATAAAAAGTATATACATTTCAAGGGGTTATAATGCTGGCGGTGAGAGAGGGATTCGAACCCTCGAAACGCTATTAACGCTTACACACTTTCCAGGCGTGCTCCTTCAGCCACTCGGACACCTCACCGTAAACTCTTGCCGTTTTTCTGGTCTTGAAACTATCCAGGAGCACGGCCTGATTATTGCCTTAGCTTTCAGCCTGACTAAGGCGCCGGAACTTTACACAACAAAGAGATTAAAAGCAACGAAGGAGTCAATCTAAAAAATCAATGAGGCGAAAGTTGAACTCGGACGCTAAACTATGCAAATGGGTATAGTTAAAAAACACAAAATTCATCGTTAAGGCAAACTCTTTCAGGCTAATGGTGTTCCTAATTGCTCTGCTGATCATTATAAATGAGCCCAACTTATTTGATCATGGCCATTTCTTTGCAATATATTTTTGTGCCTTATTTTTATACGCAAGCATCACGATTTATTTGTCTGATCAAAATAAATTCAATAGTGCAAAAAATATAGGACTAATAGCTGGAGATAGTTTTATTGCTGGATCCGTGATTGGCCATACTAGTTTTGACTTTACAATTACTACAACAATTAGTCTTTTATATGGGCTAGCATTGATAGGACAAGGCCGTAGTTAGTTACCAATTTCCTTATTGCTTCTTCTAATCGGATGCTTTTTTGGCTATCTGACGCCCCATTCTATTACCTTAACTGACTTCAGCACCGGGGTTATTTTGGTGCTAGTATCAATCTACTGTTTTATTGTTATCCATATGCTTCATTCCCGAAATAAAGAATTAGCAATAAAAGTAGATACAGAAACTCAAACTAATACACGCCTCTTTAACCAATCATTCCATCTTTCTAAATATCTTTCTCCGAGCATCAGGCACGAAATTCTCTCTGGCAAAAGAATCGTAGATGAACCTCAGCAGAAGGAACTCACGATATTCTTTTCTGATATGGCCGGCTTTACAGAACTTGCTGAACAACTTAATGGTGATGAACTTACGGAACTTCTGAATACTTACCTCACGGAAATGTCTGCAATTGCTGTTCGCTTTGGCGGAAGCATCGATAAAATCATGGGGGATTCAATCATGGTTTTTTTGCGATCCGTTGAGCCGCGGCGTTCAAAATGATGCTATTAGCTGTGTATCGATGGCCATTGCGATGCGTAAGACCATGAAAAAACTGCAACAACGATGGCAATCAAACGGCATCAAAGAAACCCCCTCGCTTAGAATGGGAATTAATACTGGATTATGCAAGGTTGGTAACTTTGGCACTGAGCACCATCTTAATTGCACATTACTCGGTCGTTCGGTGAACTTAGCTAGCCGGCTGGAATCGGCTGCCTACAATGAGGAAATATTAATTTCCTTGAGTACCTACGAGTTGGTTAAGCATAGTATTAACTGCACTAACCGGGGCGAAATACCGGTGAAGGGGTTCTCTAAGCCAGTGATTGCCTATAGTGTCTTCGATGTGATCAAACAAGAGAAATAAACAATCATCAAAGTTCTAGACTTACTCGTAATCGGATATAGACGGACAGGAGCATACTAAATTCCGATCGCCATAGACATGGTCTAACCGCCCCACTGGCGGCCAATATTTATTATCCCTTAAAGTCTCCACTGGATACGCAGCCTGACCTCGTGTATAAGCATGACCCCACTCATCTGCACTGACCATGGCTGCAGTGTGAGGCGCGCCTACTAGAGGATTATCTTCTGCGCTAAAGGTACCTTCAGCGACTTGATTAATTTCTGATTTAATCGTGATCATTGCATCACAAAAACGATCTAGCTCAGCTCTAGACTCGCTCTCGGTAGGTTCGATCATCAATGTTCCAGCCACAGGAAAAGACATAGTTGGAGCATGGAAACCAAAATCTATTAATCTTTTGGCTATATCATCAACAGATACTCCAACCTCATCTTTTATCATTCGCACATCTAGAATACATTCATGGGCTATACGCCCCTGACTACCGGTATAAAGGATCTGGTAATGGTCTTGTAGTCGATTGGCAATGTAGTTGGCATTCAAAATAGCAACTTCTGTCGCCTGTTTTAGGCCATATCGTCCCATCATTCGGATATACATCCACGTGATCGGTAAAATGCTTGCACTTCCAAAAGGGGCTGAAGATACCTGAGCACCCTGGCGCACTCCGTCGCTGGACTCTTTAGGTAAAAATGGTGCTAGATGCGCACCAACACCTATAGGGCCAACTCCCGGTCCTCCACCACCGTGGGGAATACAGAATGTTTTATGCAAATTCAGGTGGGAAACATCACCCCCAAACTTACCTGGCTGACAAACACCAACCATGGCATTGAGATTTGCCCCATCGATATATACCTGCCCGCCGTGCTGATGAACAATATCGCATATCTCTGTGATGCGCTCTTCAAATACTCCATGAGTAGAAGGATAGGTAACCATAATCGCTGACAGGTTTGTACTGTGGAGCAGCGCCTTAGCTTCAAGATCATCCACATCCACGTTTCCCTGATCATCACACTTAACAACCACTACACTCATACCACACATTTGCGCTGACGCAGGATTCGTACCATGAGCTGAACTTGGTATCAGACATACGTTACGGTGGCTGTCGCCTCTACTTTCATGATACCCCCGAATTGCCAGCAAACCGGCATACTCTCCCTGAGAGCCTGCATTAGGCTGCAACGACATCGCATCATATCCAGTGGCTGCGCATAGCATTTCCTCGAGTTGCTCTATCATTATCGAGTAGCCTTTAGTTTGATCCGAGGGCGCAAAGGGATGCATGTTTGAAAATTCAGGCCATGTTATCGGCAACATTTCCGCCGTCGCATTTAACTTCATCGTGCAAGAACCTAAAGGAATCATCGCACGATCTAAAGCAATATCTTTATCAGCTAGCTTGCGTAAATACCTCAGCATTTCCGTTTCAGAGTGGTAAAGACTGAATGTAGGGTGACTCAAGAAGTCAGTCGTTCTTATTAGACCGCTAGGTAGATTTTCTCCAATATTTTGAGCTAACACATCCACATCCAAATCATTTGGCCCGATCAAGATATCCCACAGGGTTGCAATATCTGCTGCCGAGGTTGTTTCATCGATTGAGATTCCCACCGTTTCCTCGTCGACTAAACGGAGATTAAACTGTTTTTGTGCTGCAGTTTGAAGAACCGCTTTTATACGCTCTCCGACGGTTAGAGTGAGTGTATCGAACCAATGATTATTTTGAATTTTGACATCACATTGCCGCAATCCCTTAGCCAAAATAGAGGTGAATGTATGCACTCGATGAGCAATACGTAATAAACCTTTAGGCCCGTGATACACCGCGTACATACCCGAGATGACCGCAAGTAATACCTGCGCAGTACAGATATTAGACGTCGCTTTCTCTCTACGTATGTGTTGTTCACGAGTCTGCAGCGCTAAGCGATAAGCTGGGGCTCCTGTTGAATCTTGAGACACACCAACCAAGCGCCCTGGAAGGTTACGTTTATAGGCCTCTCGCGTCGCCATATAACCGGCATGAGGCCCCCCGAAACCCAGAGGAACACCAAAACGCTGGCTTGACCCAATGGCAACATCAGCCCCCAAGGACCCAGGAGACTCTAGCATCACTAAACTAAGAATATCAGCTGCCATCACTACCAGACCACACTGAGACTGAACTTTCTCTATCACCGACCGATAGTCACTTACCTCTCCACTAACACCGGGATACTGCAACAAGATACCAAAAGCCTCACCGGAGAAACTATCTGGGTCACCGACTTCAACCTCAATGCCTAGGGGTTTTGCGCGTGTTTTAACCACCTCAATCGTCTGAGGCACACAATCATTATCAACAAAAAATCGTGGAGATTTTGATTTTGACATTCGCTGGCACAAAGCCATCGCTTCTGCCGCAGCAGTGCCTTCGTCCAACATGGATGCATTAGCCATTTCCATGCCTGTGAGATCGGTGATCATTGTTTGAAAGTTAATTAGCGCTTCCAAACGGCCTTGGGAAATCTCTGGCTGATAAGGAGTATAAGCCGTGTACCAAGCAGGATTCTCTAAAATATTTCGCTGAATCACATTAGGTGTAATCGTGCCGTAATAGCCCTGTCCTATAAAACTTCGACATACTTTATTATGCTCAGCAATCCTCCTTAATTCAGCGATAGCCTGCGCTTCAGTACAGCCGTCATTAATGTCCAAATCGCTGGTCATAGCGATCGCTTTGGGGACAACCTGTTGGGTCAACTGTTCCAGTGTCGCGCAATCCAGAGTTTTGAGCATAGCAGCCTGATCTGCTGAATTTGGTCCTACGTGGCGAGCGACAAACTCAGCAGAATTCTCTAAATCTTCAAGGCTTCGTTTCTTTTTAAGCATTAGATTATCTCCATATGCGTTGCTCTTTATTCGCCGCTATCAACATATTTTTGGTATTGCTCAGCATTCATAAAACTTGCCGTCTCTAAATCATCGCAGGGAGACACGCGAAATATCCAACCTTCATCCTCTGGTGCAGTATTAAGGAGCTCAGGCTGATCAGCCAAACCTTCATTGATTGCGACCACATTGCCATTGATTGGTACCGCAATTTCACCTGCGGCCTTAACAGATTCGATTACTGCAGCTTCATCACCCTCAACCAAATCAGCTCCAACCTCTGGCAGCTCAATAAATACTACGTCCCCAAGCTGCTCTTGAGCATAGTCGGTCACGCCAATGGTTACAATGTCGTCTTCAATGCTCAACCATTCATGGTCTTTAGTGTAAAACGTCTGGGTCATTATCAACTCCTTATAGTGAATTACTAACCGCGGTGATATCGCTGTGGAACCAAGGGCATTTTTGTAACTGTCATAGGTCTAAGCTTGCCTCTAACGATTGCGTTTAACTGGGTCCCCACAGTAGCCAGAACGGTTGTAACATAACCCATGGCCACAGGGGCTTGTAATGTTGGGCCAAACCCGCCACTGGTAATAACACCGACAATGTTGCCATCATTGTCGGCTATCTCAGCACCCTCTCGTACTGGCGCCCTGCCTTCAACCAGAAAACCTACTCGCTTTTTTGGCGCTCCATCTGTTAAATGCATTAAAATTTTGTCCGCACCTAAAAAACCACCTTCCTTAGAACCACCAATACGTCGGGAGTGACTGATACTCCAACTAATACCAGCTTCAATAGGGGATGTGTTTTGACCCATGTCATGACCATAAAGACATAAACCCGCTTCCAATCTTAAGGAATCTCGCGCTCCCAAACCTATCCACTGACAATAGTCGTACGCCAATAGTTTATCGGCTAGAGTCTGGGCATGATCATTGGGTACTGAAATTTCAAAACCATCCTCGCCGGTATAGCCAGAACGAGTCACATAACACTCAATGCCATCAATTTGCACAGGACATCCATGCATAAAAATCAAGTCATAGGTCTCAGGCGCTAGTTTCAACATAATATCCTTAGCTTTAGCACCTTGAAGAGCAATCAGACTGTGTTGATCTAAATGGGTAATTGTAAAGTCGCTTAAATAGCTTTTTAGGTGCTCAATATCCTGGTCTTTACAGGCTGCATTAACCACCAAAAAATAAGTATCCTCCCCCCAGCGAGTAACAATGAGATCATCAAGAATCCCGCCATCGGGCAATGTAAATGTCGCATATGTCTGCTGGTTAACAGCCAGTGCATCAAGGTCTACTGGCATCAGCTTTTCCAATGCCGTGGCCACACCAACACCCGTGACTAAAACCTGTCCCATATGAGACACATCAAATAACCCTGCGTTATCTCGCGTATGAAGGTGCTCTTGCATAATGCCATCGAGGTACTGAACCGGCATCAGATAACCCGCGAAAGGTACCATCTTCCCGCCGGCTGCAACGTGGTAGTCATAGAATTGGGTTTTTTGATTTTCTGCGCTATTTGACATGGATTTTATCGACTCCATAGAGCGTATTTGGAATATCTAGAAGGCCATGATAATAGGATAACCTTAATATGTTAAATTAATAGCTATAATGTTATTATTTATAATATAAATACTTATGTAGGGATAAATTTATGAAAAATTTATCTATGGATCTATTGCGTGCGTTCGTCTCGGTGGCGCAACTTGGCAGCTTTACTAAAGCTGGTGAATTGCTGGGCAGATCACAACCCGCCGTAACGCTTAAAATCAAACGCCTTGAGCACTTAGTCGGTGAACGGTTATTTATTCGTGCAGGAAAGCATCTCGATTTATCAGAGTCCGGTGAATCACTCTATGATTATGCTAATCAAATACTGTCTCTAAATGACTTAGCCATTAGCCAATTTTCAAAGAGTGCAGTAGCAGGCAAGATTCGGCTTGGTATTCCTAGTGAATTTGCAACAGTGCTGCTACCAAGAATTGTTAGTCGCTTTGCAAAAGCGTACCCAAATGTCACCCTAGAAGTAAATTGTGAGTTGAGTAAACATCTGCTGACCAAAGCGGGCAAAGCAAAGCATGACCTGATTTTAGCTCTTGGGGATGAAATAGCCGATGCAGACTCAGATTTAGTTAAAACCGATGACCTCGTCTGGGTAGCTAACAGCGATCGAAATCCACTGAAAGTGGAAATTATGCCTTTAATCGTTGCCGCCGAGGGCTGTATCTACCGTCAGCGAGCAATTCAACGTCTAGATCGATCTGAGTTACCTTGGCAGATCGTCTACACCAATCCAGATTTAACGGGTATCCAATATGCCATTCAAGAGGATCTTGGAGTCACTGTGCTGGCTAAGAGCACTGTTCCCGCCAACCTGAAAGTTATTCCCGACTCATCTCGATTCCCTGATCTCGGCAGAGTTGGTATTAATCTGATCTGCGATCGCAGTAAAAAGGAAGACCAAGCAATTAGTCTGTTAATCGAATTTCTGAAAACCAGCCTAGCTTAATAGCTCTTTATTGACGAACTTGACGCCAAACCGGCGGGACTGTTGATGTTGTGCTTCTAAAGGGGTTTATATCAAGCCCTCCCCTGCGCATGTAACGAGCATAAACACTCAATTCAGAAGGGCTACAGCACTGTATTATATCGGTAAAAATCTGCTCAACGCACTGCTCATGAAAATCTTGGTGTTGGCGATAAGACACAATATATTTCAACAAACCGTCCTTATCAATTCTGGGACCAGAGTAACTGACATAAACTGATGCCCAATCAGGTTGATCCGTGACTGGGCAATTTGTCTTCAGCAAATGAGAATAGAGGGTCTCTGTTATTACTTCTCGCTCATCGGTTAGCAAAAACCTGTTATCAGGTTCATAGGTATCTATACTGACCATGCGTTGATCTAAGCAGATACCTTGAGGCTCTGAAATCATGTGGAAGCCCGCATATTCTGAGAGCTCATAAAGAACCACTCCAACGGTTTCACCACAGGCATGAGACAAATCAACCGTTAGCAAGTCAGTAACGGCTTGTTTGGATGGGTATTTTGTTTGAATCAGCGAATTAAGGTACAACTTGAAGGATTTAGATTCAATAATCGAATCACTAGTACAGGGGAAAGAAAACTCCCCAATTGCTACCTGCGGCAACCCATCGGGATTCAGCCAAGATATTTCAAACGCAGTCCAAAAATCACTACCAACAAATGGTAATTCTCTCCTAGCTTCTTGTTGCCGAGCCTTGGAGCGCGAAATTGGCTGCAATAGCGATGCATCGTATTGTTCACTGTAAACAGTATGCTTTCCCAATCCTGTATCGGAATAATTAGCCATCAGCTACGCAGC
>Ga0208894_1001116_pt1 | contig 16625 bp, 15 predicted proteins | sample ETNtaG_12_FD_185752 | JGI IMG/M metagenome (GOLD analysis project Ga0208894, IMG submission 185752) | Marine microbial and viral communities from oxygen minimum zone, Eastern Pacific Ocean - ETNP201306SV49 (SPAdes) (version 2) | ecosystem: Environmental > Aquatic > Marine > Oceanic ... | reverse complement strand
CACCCCCAGGGCCATCTCCCCACATCAACAAAAACTCCTTTTTGAACATTTCTGCCAACTCTGCACTGTTGAAGCGCAGCAAATGGTTAACGTTACCGCGCGTTTGCCATGCACCGGCATCTCCGTGTATACCCGAGCTACTGAAATTAGCACTGCCAGTAATCACACTAAGACCATCAATTACTAAGAACTTATGATGCATAAGCCCACTACCTTTACTGCCATCTTCTCTATCGTCAATCAAAGGAATCTTATTACGCCTGAGGATTTCCACCGCATCACCATGCTGGCGTTCTTGCAAGCTTAGATTCCCGTCACTATTGCGATCTGCCAATATCTTTAGTTGTGCCAAGTGTCGCCGTTCTCGAAGGGAAAGGTCTGCTTCATGTAGATCCCCCCATGGCTGGCTATAAGTGTTCTCCATCACTATTCGCACATTTACACCTCTTTGCTTAGCTGCAACAAGGGCTTGGGCAATAACAGGCAAGCTGAGTTCTTGCACAGCTACAAAAATCTCTTGCTGGGCTTCATTTATGGCCTTGACTATGAACTCCTCTAGATTGTCGCCATTGCGCCACTGATCAGTGAGCGGGCTGCGATATCGTGCCAAATCACGGTGGTTGAAAACCACCTGAATCCCTTCAGGTAAAGGGAGCTCCGCTGGCGTAGAACCCAGCACTGATCCCACCTTGCTGCAACTGGTGCACCCCAGAAGTATCGGCAATATCCATTTAAAAACTCCTCTACCCACTAGCTAAATTCAAATACCCAACAAAAGGGTTCCACCATGTGGTGTGACCTTCAGTTTGTATCTCAGTGAGGCATCTCAGCAGTGCGCAGCATGGTCACAAACCAGATGCTGCCAACAATCAGCGCAACCAAAACTCCAGCACCTAGACCAAATCGCGCCATGCTTAAGGGCACAACAAGAGGGAAGATGATTGCCCCAGCCAGAGGGGTAAGGGCGACAAACCAACGCATCATTGTCATTTTCCAGGAAGTTCGTTTAGAACCATTCTGAGTGTGTTTGGCTTTCGGGGTTTGTATTGTCTTTTGGTGTCATCCTTTGGAAATTTAGGGTGATATTGCGCTTTTCTTCACCGTCAGCGGCAGTGGCCTCAATCGCATAGGTCTGTTCTCCATCACGAAATGGAACTTGAATGTGGAAAGTTCCATCATTTGAGAGAGGCACATTTTCACCGCCGATGGTTAGTCGGGCAGAAGGATCAGTTGCGCCATAAACCATCAGCTCGGCGTCGGCTACAAGCCAGAAGGTCTTCTGGCGTGAGGGAACTCCACCCACTCCAGACTCGTTACGCCCACTAGCCCATAGACCTATGCCTGAGTCATTAAGCCCGCTTGCAAGAGCACCCATATCGTTGCGCTCCTGGAAGACTTCAGAACCGACTCTGCTACTGCGGAAGTGCTTTGTGGCGCTCTGATAGAGCCGCTCATGAAGTCCGCTACCTGTCGGATCTTTAGAGTCGTTCTCAATAAGTGGTGTGGCTGGCATAGCAGTAGGCAGAGGACTGCTTGTGATGCCCTCAAGACTGAAGGGCACAAATTGATCAAGGATCTGCTCACTTGGTTGAAGTGCTGGAACCCTTGCTACAGAGGAAAACGCTAATGACATCCAACTGGTTCCAAAGCGATAACCGAGTTCCACTCGATAATCTCGATCACCCATTGGAATAGGCAGATACCACTCGGTGCTGTGGCTGTCTACAGGCACTTCCTGAAGGGTGTGTGGATGTGCCGTTGTGTTGCCATTGATGCCGGTTACATCAGTAAGACGTATGCAAAGACGACTAGCTCCTTTAGAGAGTGCGCGCAAGCGATCTGTCTCGGAGATCTCCCAGAAGACATAAGCCCATTGTGGATCTCGCGGTAGGAACACCACCCGGGTATCTGCTTTCAGTGTGGATGGGGAGCTGAGTTCGGCCCCTAACTCAAAACGTTCGGCTTCTTTCTTTCCTTGGAGCACCTCAATAGCGTTTAGCAATTGTTCCTTACTCTTGCGGCTGTAAAGGTTCACACCCAAATCACTGGCCATCCGACGGAGCTGACGGAGAGTTAGACGTGCCATTGAAGTCAGGGCCTGGGTCACGTCTAAAAACACTCCGTTTTTGTTTGGGATCACATTCTGTGGGCAAATGGTTGTTTACGGGTGAATGAAGCTCTTGTGGTCAGCATCTACTGACCGCACTGGGATCTACTGGCAACGTACAACTTGGAGCACATCCAAAAATGGAAGGCTCCCCTAGATGCGCAGTTAATAGAGACTGCGATCAATTTGATCTGGAACTGGGCAATTTCAGCTGCAAATTCTGCGACGTCTGAGCTGGCACATTTAATTAATCACGAGATCGACAGCTGCAATACAACTCCACAAGCAGGTCAAACTTGACCTGGCAATACTCATCGCTCTCGAAGATTGATCATCAGAAGCCTTGATTTGAGCAAAGCTTCCCAGGCCGAGAAAATTCGCCGCTTACGTTTCTTGGTCGGCCATTACCTGTGATGGAGTGGGCTTGATCTGGAAGCCACAGCAATGACCACATTCCAGGCGCCAGTTCACCCGATCCACCAAACAGTCAGGGAATGTGTACCGCATTAACAGCAATTCTTGCTCGCAAACAGATGGATACTCCTCGGCAATTCGCTGTAGAGAACAGTGAAAGTCGTTGATGCTCCAACCACTGCCGTCCGGGGATTGCTGCCATTCGGTTTCATAGCCTTCACGGCGACGCAATTCCACTAGCTTCTCCAGACGATGCTGGATCGATCCTGAACCAATCTGTTCGCGGTAATGGTTGGCTTTTGTAAGTGCCTGTTGGCCTAGTAGTGCCGCAAAGGCCTCGGGAGAAAGAGTTTCTGTTAAAGACTCCAACAAGCCAAGGGCAAAATTCTCGCTGCCATCTGGGAAGCGGCTGTGGCCTTGCTGTGTTAGTTGCCAGAGGTTTGAGGGGCGTCCAGGGCCTGTTGGCATTGGACTGGCTTCAACTAAACCGTCGTCCTCGAGGCTGCGTAGATGGCGACGCATTGCCTGCACGGAAATTCCTAATGATGCAGCGAGATTTGCCGCACTGCTCTGGCCCTGCCGCAACAGCAGAGTAAGAGCGGCTTCACGTGTAGGGGCCTGCGCCTCTGCGTTCATAGATCGCAAGTGCTAATACAACCATGCCACGCAAATCGAAAAGTTGACAGCAAACTTGTACTTGACCTGGTGAGGTCTAGGCACAGATCTCAACTTCTAGAGATGTTCTTCAAGGCTCCAAGGCGCTTAAGCAAGCCACAATGAACGAGCCAGTCGCCTCAAAGGCCTGTGCACTAGGCTCCAAGAAACGAAACATTAATGTTTCGTTTCTCACTGAAGGCCTTCGCTCCCTCACTGATCTTTGACCGGCTATCAGCTATGACCAGCCAAAGCCAAGTTGGGCAGTTCGTTGCGCAGCCATACAAATATGGCTTCGTTACTGAGATCGAAACCGAAAAGATCCCTAAGGGCCTTGACGAGGAAGTTGTTCGCCTGATTTCGGCCAAGAAAAAGGAGCCAGAGTTTCTGCTCGATTTTCGGCTCAAGGCCTTTCGACACTGGCTTGAAATAAAGGAGCCAAATTGGGCTGGTCTTAATTACCCGCCAATCGATTATCAAGACATCGTTTATTACGCAGCGCCTAAGCAGAAATCAAAAAAGAACAGCCTCGATGAGGTCGATCCAAAACTGCTAGAAACCTTCGACAAACTAGGGATACCGCTTAGCGAGCAAAAACGTCTGTCAAATGTTGCCGTCGATGCGGTATTTGATAGCGTTTCAATTGCAACTACTTACAAAGAGAAACTCGCCGAACATGGTGTTGTATTTTGCTCAATCGGCGAGGCTGTAAAAGAATACTCCGATTTAATTAAGCGTTATCTTGGTTCAATAGTACCGATTAACGACAATTATTTCGCCGCACTGAATTCTGCTGTTTTCAGTGATGGATCTTTCGTTTTCATACCTAGAGGCGTTGAGTGCCCAATGGAATTATCCTCTTATTTCCGGATCAACTCTGGTGATACGGGACAATTTGAGCGGACCTTGATCATTGCCGAGGAAGGATCTTCAGTGAGCTATCTCGAAGGCTGTACAGCGCCGATGTTTGATACCAATACGCTTCACGCAGCGGTGGTAGAACTAGTGGCACTTGATGATGCTTCAATCAAGTATTCCACCGTTCAAAACTGGTATGCAGGCAATGAAGATGGTATAGGCGGTATCTATAATTTTGTCACCAAGCGTGGTCAGTGCCGAGGTGCCCGCAGCAAAATCAGCTGGTCTCAAGTAGAAACTGGCTCGGCAATTACTTGGAAATATCCAAGCTGTATATTACAAGGTGAAGATTCAGTGGGAGAGTTTTATTCAGTAGCCCTAACTAATAATTATCAACAAGCCGATACTGGCACTAAAATGATTCACATAGGACCACGTACTCGTTCTACGATTGTGAGTAAAGGCATTAGCGCTGGCCATTCCTCAAATAGCTACAGAGGTTTGGTTCAGATTGGTCCAAAAGCTTTTGATGCCAAAAATTATAGCCAATGTGATTCAATGCTGATAGGCGACCAAGCTGCCGCTAACACTTATCCCTATATGCGTAGTCAACAGCCTGATGCAAGCATCGAGCATGAAGCTAGTACTTGCAGAATTTCAGAAGACCAACTCTTTTATCTTCAGAGCCGTGGAATAGATTTCGAAGAAGCCATTTCAATGATTGTAAGTGGTTTCTGCCGTGATGTTTTTAATCAATTACCAATGGAATTCGCGGCTGAGGCTGATAAACTATTAGCACTTAAGCTGGAAGGCTCAGTTGGCTAATTAATCAGCCTCTATGCTTAATCCTTTCAACTTCACTTAATTCTTCGCCAGTTACCTCCCTCGCCGTGATTTGCACCGATGCACCTGTACTAATTGAGATTTGCGATTTACATGCTCGGGTTGATGATCAGCCCATTCTTAATGGGGTAAATCTAACCATCAAAGCAGGTGAGATCCATGCCTTGATGGGGCGTAATGGCAGTGGCAAAAGTACTTTGTCCAAGGTCTTAGCAGGTCATCCGGCATATAGCGTTACCCAAGGCAGCGTTCGCTATTGCGGCCAAGACCTACTCACTCTGCAACCAGATCAGCGATCTCGTATCGGAGTATTCCTAGGTTTCCAATACCCAGTGGAGATTCCTGGGGTAAGCAATCTTGAATTCCTGCGCGTATCCACAAATGCTCGTCGCTTAGAAAAGGGCCAAGAAGAACTAGATACTTTTGCCTTTGAAGATTTTGTGCAGGAGCGTCTCGGCTTGGTTCAGATGGATCCAGCTTTCCTGGATCGTTCGGTGAATGAAGGCTTCAGTGGTGGTGAAAAGAAGCGCAATGAAATCCTTCAGATGGCTCTTCTGGAGCCCCTTGTAGCGATCCTAGACGAAACCGACTCTGGTCTCGACATTGATGCTCTGCGCATCGTATCTGCTGGGGTAAATCAATTATCCAACGCAGAAAATGCCATCCTTTTGATTACTCATTATCAACGATTGCTCGATCTGATCAAGCCTGACTACGTGCATGTGATGGCTGCAGGACGGATTGTGCGCTCAGGGGACAAAGCGCTGGCTCTTGAATTAGAGCGCAATGGTTATGAATGGGTAGATCAAGGATTGAAAGCTTTGGGGACGACCTAATGGTGGAAGCTCCCATCAAGCACCGCTCTGCCCTTAATAATTGGCGCGACAAACTTTTAGATCGCCTCGAGCCCCCATCCGGACCAATGGCTGACCTGCAGGCCATTGCCCGCAATCAACTTGAAAGTCTGCCTGCTCCTAACTGTTCCCAGGAGGACTGGCGCTTCTGTGATCTAGCACCTATCGCTGAAATTGAACCTAGGCAGATCTTTTCTCTAATCAAGCCAGCGGCACCCGTTGTTACCAATCAAGTAACTCGTGTGGTAATTGGTGCGGATCAAGACCCCCTAGCTGGTGTTGTCCTCCCTGAAGGGCTAACCCTGCTTAACGAAACCGAGCTCAAGCAGTCTCTAGGCAATAACTCGAATTTGGCGACTTCTAAAGGCCACTGGCCTTTAGAACTGAATCAAGCCATCGCTCCACGGGTGATTGGTCTACGGGTGCGCGGCAAAGTTGAAGAGACTCTTGAACTGGTCTGCGATGCCGGTAACAACCGGGGTGTGATCGCAGTGCATGTGCTGTTAATTCTTGAAGAAAAGTCCAAGCTTGAGCTTTTACAGGTGCAGTTAAGTGCAGGCGCCAACCTCACCAGCGTTGTAGTGGAGGTTCAGTTACAAAAGGGGGCTCAATTGCAACATGGATTGCTGGCCTTAGGCCATCCTCAATCCGCCTTATTAGCTCATCTGTCTGTTGATCAGGAACCAACTAGTGAGCTTTGCCAGGCAAGTGTCTGCCAAGGTTGGGGCGTAATGCGCCATGAACCCCATTTGAATCAGTTGGATGGTGGTGCCCATACTGAATTAAGGGCCCTTCAATTGGTGAATTCCAATCAGCTTGCTGATACTCATTCGTGCGTGCGCTTCAACGGCCCGGAAGGAGCCTTAGACCAACTTCATAAAGCGGTTGCAGCTGGTAATGGCCGCAGTGTTTTCAATGGAGTAGTTCAGGTTCCCCGTGAGGCGCAGCGAACCAATGCTGCTCAGCTCAGTCGCAGCCTGCTGCTCTCAGATCGAGCCCGAATTGATACCAAACCTGAGTTGAAGATTGTTGCTGATGATGTGAAATGCGCCCATGGAGCAACAGTGAGTCGACTGCAGCAAGACGCACTTTTTTATCTGCAAAGCCGCGGGATTGCGCCTCCCCAGGCCGCTCAGCTTTTACTTCGTGCGTTCTGTGATGAGGTGATTTGCATGCTTCCCCCTGCGGCACATGCCTGGCAGCCACTGGCTCGACTTTTAGATGCAGTTTGAGCCAATCATGACCTCCTCAATCAATTCTGAACAGTCTTTGAGCTCGACAGTGACTGCTGAACAAACTCCCGTAAATCTGGCAGCTCTCACACGCGCAGATTTTCCATTGCTAGAGCAAACCGCCTGCTTAGGGCAGCCCTTGATTTATATGGACCATGCAGCGACAAGTCAGAAACCCCTTCAGGTATTAAAAGCATTACTGCACTACTACGACCATGACAATGCCAATGTGCATCGCGGCGCCCATCAATTAAGCGCTCGTGCTACCGAGGGCTTTGAGCGGGCACGCCAGAAGGTGGCAGATTTCATCAGTGCCTATAGCGCCCAGGAGATCGTCTTCACCAGAAATGCAAGTGAGGCAATCAACTTGGTGGCTCGCAGCTGGGGAGATGCAAACCTCCGCGAAGGTGACGAGGTAGTGCTCACGTTGATGGAGCACCACAGCAATCTTGTCCCCTGGCAGATGCTTGCGAGCCGTACAGGCTGTGTATTGCGCCATGTGGGCCTAACTGATTCTGGAGAGCTTGATTTAAACGACTTTCAACGCCAACTTTCAGAACGCACTCGTTTAGTCAGCATGGTGCATCTAAGTAATGTCCTTGGTTGTCTCAACCCAATCTCTGAGGTAACAGCACTAGCCCATGACTTAGGTGCTCTGGTATTAGTCGATGCTTGTCAAAGCCTGCCACATATGCCGATAAATGTGGCCCAACTTGGCTGTGACTTCCTCGTGGGTTCTTCACACAAATTGTGCGGACCCACCGGGATCGGATTCCTATGGGGTCGTGAGGAGTTACTAGAAGCTATGCCCCCCTTCCTGGGAGGTGGAGAAATGATCCAAGACGTCTATCTCGACCACAGCAGCTGGGCTGATCTGCCCTACAAGTTCGAAGCCGGCACCCCCGCCATAGGAGAAGCCATTGGTATGGGAGTAGCTATCGACTACTTACAGCAGCTTGGCCTCGACAATATCCACGCTTGGGAGCATCAGCTCAAACTGCAGTTATTTGATCGCCTCCAAGCCATCGATGGGTTGAGGGTTCTCGGCCCGAGCCCTCAACAACAGCCTGATCGAGCTGTTTTAGCAGCCTTCACAGTTGATGACTTGCATCCCAATGACATTGGCGCCCTGCTTGATTCAGAAGGTATCTGCATTCGTAGTGGTCACCACTGCACCCAACCTCTGCATCGTCACTATGGGATCCCTGGTTCAGCTCGTGCCAGCCTGAGCTTCACTAACACGCTGGAAGAAGTAGATCGCTTTGCTGAAGAACTGGTTGCCACAATTGGTTTCCTGAGACAGAACAGCTAGAGCTTTAAATGGGTTCGGAAGAAGTGCTCGGTTGCCTCTAAAACTTTGATCTTGGCAGCACTATCGCGAAAGCCGTGGCCTTCCTGCTCAAAAATGTGGACTTCAACTGGAATTCCTTTACTGCGCAGAGCAGCTGCCATCCGTTCAGTCTGTTCAGGAGGAACCACCTTGTCTTGAAGTCCCTGAAAAAAAATCACCGGACATTGAATCCTGTTGGCATGCAGTAGAGGTGAGCGGTTCTCGTAGAGCTGTCTTTGCTCGGGCCAACTACCCACCAGGCTATCCAGGTAACGCGCTTCAAATCGATGGGTGTCCTCAGCCATGGCGGAGAGATCACTGACTGCATAACGACAGGCCCCAACACGAAATACATCGGTAAAACAAAGACAGGCCAGGGTGGTAAAACCGCCAGCACTGCCGCCCTCAATAGCGATTCGTGTCGAATCCGCCTTGCCGCAGTCCACTAGTGCTCGTGCAGCTTCGGCGCAATCCTTTACGTCTTGCTCGCCCCAGCCACCGCGCAGGCGTTCGCGGTAGGCCCGACCAAATCCAGTAGAGCCGCCGTAGTTCACATCAACAACTCCCCAGCCCCTAGACGTCCAAAACTGAATGCCGAGGTTTAGACCGCAGCTGGCCATACTGGTTGGACCGCTATGGCTTTTGACAAGCAAAGGTGCAGCACTATTACTGCCATTGATTGGCGGGTAATACCAAGCGTGACTGACCTGCCTACTGCTCCCCTCAAACCAAAGCGGCTCCGCCACGCTGATCTCATTAACACTAAGCACAGGCTCACTCGCTGGTGTGTGCTTCCAGCAGCCAGAGTTCAAGTCGAGTTCTAATAATCCAGGGCCAGTTGTGGCATTGCTAGCGATGGCTACTGCTCTCCCTGCTTGCGCTTGCAGGCCAGATAGATCATCGAATGGTTGATCCACATTGCTGATCTGTCCATCATTGGCCAGACGGCTCAGCTGCCAGGAACCCTGATCACAAATAGCAGTCAGAATCTGTTCCCCATCCCAGGCGCTGGTCCTCATGCCATACACCCACTGCGGCATGCCTGTTTCAGCAGCCATCGGCCAAGGGTGTCGCCAAGAGGTTGGAGTGACTGATTCAACAGCCAGATCTGTCAGCATCAAATTCCACCAGCCACTGCTGTCTTCACTGACTACTAGCTCTCCGTCAGGCAGCCAAAAAGGCTGAAAAACAGATATTTGCTTGTCATCCAGTGGCCTGCTGCCAGCCAGGCAAGACGAATTTGCAATCAAACCGGCTGAATCAAGGGAGGCCCACCAGAGCTGGCTGGCCTCCCAAGGCATCGCCGGCTGTTGCCATTCCACCCAAGCCAATTGACTTCCATCGGGGCTAAGGGTGGCGTAACCAGCAAAATCTGCAGGACGATGTAACACCTTGGCAGGCTGGTTCTCATGGTTGAGCGAGAAGGTCACCAACCAGTCCTGTTCTTCTACTTCCATAACGCCGAGCCAACGTTGTCGCTGCAGGTCAATCAGGCCATCGGCAAGCTGAGCATCGTCTAAGCAGGAGAGTCGAATCGGAGGATTGATCGCAGTCAAAGCCTTCCCGGTTGTTGAGACTTGGTCGAAACCCTGCCAACGTTGGAACCAAAGGCCGCCATCGTTTGCATCGATCCAAGCCAACAGCAGCTGATTGTCCTCAAAGGCCGTAGCAACTACTCCCCCTCCGTAATCGTGAACACGGGTACGCAAATTGACTGGAGCAGGCGTCAACTCCTGGGCAGGGCAGTCGAATTGACCCCATGGGCGAATAAGGGCAGTAGTGCGACCTCGCTCCTGGGGACGTTGCTCCAACCAAAGCACCCAATCACCAATCAGGCGCGGTTCCTTGAGGCTGGGAGTTCTTCCCAGCGCGCACTCAGCCGAGAGATGTTGAACGGGTTTGCTGGAGTTTTGTTGGTTATGGCTTTTGCTGTACATGACGGTTTGGGGTTAGGTGTTCGTTGGATTTGCCTAAACTCAATCAACTGATGCTGAAACTGTTCTTTGGCTCGAAGCTTCGCTCAGCTGGCACGCACGGCCGAAAAAGGCAAGGGCTCTATCGCCGTGTCGAAAGAGCCACTTGAGACTCCACCCCTTGAAATCCATAGCCTGGGCAATGGAGCTTTGCGGCAATCCACCCGCAGGATTGGCAAGGTTGATGATTCGGTAAGAGAATTGACGAGGGACATGCTCCGCAGCATGTATGCAGCCCGGGGTATTGGTTTGGCGGCTCCGCAGGTGGGAATTCATAAACAACTTTTAGTGCTTGATCTTGATCTAGAAAACCCAACTACACCACCACTGGTGTTTATCAATCCCGAAATCATCAGCTGCAGTGCCAGCGTCGAAACCTACGAGGAAGGTTGCCTGAGCATCCCCGGCGTTTACCTCAATGTGGTGCGGCCATCGGCAGTCATTCTCAGTTTTCGCGATGAGATGGGACGACCGCGAAAGATGAAGGCCGATGGCCTCTTAGCTCGATGCATCCAGCATGAAATGGATCACCTGGAAGGAATTCTTTTTGTTGATCGGGTCACGGATGAAAATGAACTCAACCTTGAATTAAAGGAGCACGGCTTCGAGCGTTCTGATGTGCGTTCGCTTAGTTGAAAAAGGAAGGTAAACACTCTCTCGAGACTTCCCCTAACAGCTTCTTTTGTGCATAAATCGTTGCTAGCGATTCCGTTCTTGAATTGATCTAAAGCCATTCCAGAAAAAATCTTGGCAATAAAAATGCTCTGCAAGCTCCTGGTTTTTGCAGCTTGAGCCGCGTTGGATCATTTTTTGTAGTGATTCGACTCAACAAACCGGCCTGATAGGGGGAGCCGATTGCTCGACAGACTTATACGATCCGCTAAGAACCTGCCAGGCCTTGATGGCTCACTCATTCTCCTTCGCTGTTGCCATAGCCCTGCTTGGGACAACAGCCATAAATGGTTGGTCGTCATCTGCTCAAGCACAGGGATCTCTATTTACAGCTGCCCCAGTTGAACAGAGCAAATTCATTGTCGTAGGTGCCCCGATTGGCAATGGTGCAAGGTCGCAGTTGAATATCTACGAGCAGCGCAGTAGCAAACGGGCCTGTTTTGCAGTTGAAGGAAGCTCGCCAGCTGTTGTTGATCCTCTGCTTGCGAGGTTTGACTTCACCGGGATTTGTAATCGGTACATCGACGGCAATGGTTATTCGCTGCGAATTGGAGGCGATGACCATGGCACTCATTACCGATTGAGTGTGGTGAAAACTGATGGGGATATGCATTTGCTTGCTATCCCCACGAAGGACAGCTCAAATCCAACACTGGTAGTAGCCAGGGCAGGGGGGGCTGCTTCCTCTGACAGTCATTTCTTGCATTTGTTATTTGAACCTGGCTGGCAATTGATGCGTCGGCAGTACGGCCAACGCACTCTGGGGCACATCTATGTATTCAGGGAAACTTGGCCTGTTAGCTCCGAACAGGTTGCTGAGGAGCCAACTGCCGAAAAGACAACTGCTCAAGAGCAAAGCGCCGAACAAACAACTCCTGAAAAGACAACTGCTCAAGAAGCAAGCGGTGCGCCTGGCAATCCTTAAGCGAGGTCATCTTGCTAGTCTGCTGGCCTTGATAAATTTGCCTGCTGAATGACTCAGGTCACGGTCGGAGAAAATGAGGGCATCGAATCCGCCCTGCGCCGTTTTAAGCGGCAGGTCTCAAAGGCCGGAATCTTCGCTGATCTAAAGCGCCTCCGTCATCATGAGACGCCTGTAGAGAAATACAAGCGCAAGGCCCAGCAACGCCGCCGCCGCCGCTGAGCTCAGCAACGCTCTTAAAACTGTGACACCAAATGATTCTCTTAGGAGTTGTTTAGATAGTGGTTTTAGGCAGTGAAATTACTCATCGCCGGATGCAGGGGCAGGAGCAGGAGCAAGCTAAAAGCAAATAGATACGGATCTCTCCATGGCAATTAGCTTGCATGGCATCCCAAACTGGCTTGTTCAAGCCCTTGAATACACCCTGGTAATCCCAGCGAAGAAAAGCATCAGCCGCCGCCGCTTGGAACTCAGCCCTATCGGAAAAACCCTCAAAAGGGTAATTTCTAAGCTCTGAGGAACGCCTTGGCTTTTGGCCGTTTTGGGAAGAACCAATTCAGTATTCGCTGCTATCAAAGCTGCGAAAACAAATTGCCTCCGCCATAGCAACTTTGCTTACTCTGTCTTGATCATGAAGATCTGCCAGAGACCTGGCGACTCTAAGAAGTCTTAGACCACTGCGAGCACTGAGCCTGCGGCAATCCACAACTTGCTCCCAGAGTGCGAGAGCCTCTTCGTCCAACTGGCCAATTCTGCCTAAATCCTGGGCCGAGAGGTCACGATTGCTCTGTCCACCAGGATTACGTGCAAGCATCCGCTTACGGGCACAGATAATCTGCTCAAAGCCTATTAACTCTTGATCATTTCGATCAATGGGAACTAAACCTTGAATTGATTGGCGTAATTGAGCTGCGGGCAATCGCACTAAGCGCAGCTGTAAATCCAGACGATCCAAGAAGGGACCAGAAAGATGGCTCCAATACCGCTGCCGTTGAGCCTGACTACAGCGACAAGGGTGTTCATCATCGCCAAACCAGCCGCATGGGCAGGGATTGGTTGCCGCCACAAGAGTGATCTGACACGGGAAGGCGCATTTCTGCCGAGCTCGACTCAACAGAATTACTCCTTCCTCTAACGGTTGTCGAAGTTGGTCTAGAACTTTGCGGGGGAATTCAGCCAGTTCGTCAAGAAACAACACCCCACCATGGGCAAGGCTGAGTTCTCCTGGCCTTGGGTTTGCACCGCCTCCTACTAACGCCGCGACCGAACAACTGTGATGGGGAGCACGGAAGGGGCGATTTTTCATCAGCTGAGGAGTGCTCGTCAGCATTCCTGCCACAGAGTAAATACTGGTGATTTCCAAAGCCTCTTGACGAGTGAGCGGCGGTAACAGATACGGCAAATGCTTCGCCAAAAGGGTTTTCCCACAACCAGGCGGACCCACCATCAACATGTGATGTCCCCCAGCAGCCGCTAAGGCAAGGGCTTTATGCCCCATGGCACAACCAAGCAGCGGATGAGGTTGATCTTTTGGTTTGCGAGCGTTATTTGCAATAGCAGTAGCTTTGGAGATGTGTTGAGGCGCTAGTGGTTGAGGTTGGCGCAATAGATCCACTACGTCGCTTAGGGAATTAGCGGCTCGAACTGTCAGTCCAGGAACAAGACTTGCTTCTGCAGCATTAGCTGATGGCACCACCAACGCACGGGCATTCTGTGCAGCGGCCAAGTTGGCTATAGCCAATACACCTCTACAAGGACGGAGAGCCCCATCCAGTCCGAGTTCCCCAGCGCACCAAAGATTCGCAAGCAAGGGACTATCCAACTGACCACTGGCTGCCAATAAGGCAAGGGCGATAGGCAGGTCAAAGGCAGGCCCCTCTTTGCGCAGATCAGCAGGGGCAAGGTTCACCACTACTCGCACTAGTGGCCCGCGAAACCCACTGTTGCGAAGAGCTGAGCGGACTCGCTCACGGGACTCCTGGATGGCTGCATCGGCCAATCCCACCAGTTGTAGCCCCGGCAACCCGGGGACCAGATCCACTTCCACGGTGACGGCTAGTGCCTCAATGCCATGAAGAGAACCACTCAGGCAACGTGCCAGCATTTGTAATCAAGACGGTGCATGGATTACATGCCCCAGCCGTCCCATTCCAAAGCTTTCACTCAATGGCTAATGACACCATTTTTGGCCGGATGCTTCGCGGTGAGATTCCCTGTGATGAGGTCTATAGCGATCAGCACTGCCTAGCCTTTCGCGATATTCAGCCTCAGGCACCGGTTCATGTGCTGGTGATCCCCCGTAAACCGCTGGAAAGCCTTCGCGCCGCTGATGAAGAGGACACAAAGTTGCTGGGGCATTTGCTGCTAGTAGCAGCCAGAGTGGCAAAGCAGGAAGGCCTTGATGACTTCCGTACCGTTATCAATACTGGGGCTGAGGCCGGTCAAACCGTTTTCCATCTTCATGTTCATTTGATTGGTGGGCGTCCGCAAGCCTGGCCTCCCGGTTGAGGCTAGAACTGGCAAGAATGGCGCTATGACAACCACCACCAGGAAGGATCCTTTTCAGGGGCTTCCTAATCAGCTCGCCAAGTTTCAGAGGCTGGCTCAGCCTTTTTTTCTGCCGCTTGATCAAGCCAAAGGATGGCAATTCATTTGGCTTCTGATCTCACTGGTTTTTTGTGTTGGTGGGCTTGTACTCGTTGCGCTAACAGGGCTGATTACGGCCTTTGAACGACTTCAGCCTGCTCTGACTGAGAACTATTTCGGAGGCGTTGCCGGCACGATCGAGATGATCTGGTCGAGTTGGTGGGGTTGGGCATTCTCTGGTTTGTTCGTTATTGGGGCTGGCAGTTTCTTTGCCATGCGACAGCAGTTGCGTCATAAACGCTGGCTGCATTGGCTGATGCTTTCCGTAATTGTTCTGATGCTATTAGCCGTTAATGGGATTAACGCCGGCATTGGATTTATCGCTAGGGATCTCACCAATGCTCTTGTTGAAAGGGAGGAAAGCGGTTTTTACCGGATTTTAATTATTTATGCATGCTGCTTTGTGGTCGCACTTCCGATAAGAGTTTCGCAGATATTTTTTACATTGAAGCTTGGGATCATATGGCGAGACTGGCTTTCGCGAAGTCTAATTTCGGACTTCATGAGCAATCGCGCTTATTACGTTCTAAACCCTAATGATGAACAGGCTACGGATATTGACAACCCTGATCAACGCATTACGGATGACACACGTTCATTTACATCACAGAGTCTTCAATTCACTCTTGGTGTATTCGATGCATTGCTTACTTTCTCTCTCAATATACTTATTCTTTGGAGTATCAGCACGACGCTAACACTCTCTCTATTTGGATACGCTTCCTTCGCGACTGCTGTCTTGGTTGTAGCCGGCAGAAAACTAGTTAAGATTAACTTTGATCAGTTGAGATTTGAGGCTGACTTTAGATATGGGCTAGTGCATATTCGCAACAATGCAGAGTCGATCGCCTTCTATTCAGGTGAAGCGTCTGAGAAGGAAGAGACGCAAAGAAGACTTGGGTCTGTGGTGAAGAACTTCAACCTGCTGATTATTTGGCAAGTGATAATTAGCGCCATGCAGCGTTCATCAAATTATGCAGGAGTTTTCTTCCCATATGTGATTATGGCAGTCCCATACTTTGCGGGCGAGATTGATTATGGCAGTTTCGTTCAAGCAGGGTTTGCTTTTAATATGGTTGAGGGTTCGTTATTTTTTGTCGTCAATCGAATTGATGAGCTTGCACAGTTTACGGCTGGTGTTAGTCGTTTAGAAGGTTTTCAGTCGAAGGTTGAGAAGATTAGTAGTGAGTCTGCCGTTATTGATCCACAGGCTTTGCTAAATGGTAATTCTATCTTGATTCAGCACGCTGATTTATATGCCCCTAATGGAAATCAGCCGATTATTCATGACCTGAGCATGAATATTGAGGAATCAGACAAGCTTCTTGTTGTTGGTCCATCAGGTTGTGGTAAGACCTCATTGCTTCGCATGATCAGTGGACTTTGGAATCCTCGTAAAGGCAATGTTGAAAGACCGGCCTCAGGGGATTTGTTATTTATTCCTCAGAAGCCTTATATGATTTTAGGTTCCCTTCGTGAGCAGCTTTGTTACCCTGCTGATGAAGATCGTTTCAATGATGATCAACTGAAAGCAGTCTTGGAGGAAGTCAAACTTGATCAGATATTGGAGCGTTATCCAAATCTTGATGTCAAGCAAGATTGGCCACGGATTCTTTCCTTGGGAGAACAGCAGCGCTTGGCATTTGGACGTTTACTTTTAAATGCGCCCCGCTTTGTTGTCCTTGATGAAGCGACAAGTGCTTTGGATGTCAAGATCGAAAAGCATCTCTATAAGCTTCTAAAGGATCGTGATCTTTCTGTCATCAGTGTCGGTCACCGTCCTACTCTGATCGAATTCCACGACTCCGTGCTGCAACTTGTGGGAGATGGAAGCTGGCGTTTGATCCCTTCCGCAAGCTATCACTTTGATTGATCCTGAGCAGGTTTGATGACGTCAACCAATCAAGACCTCCCAGGCGAACCGACTGTCTTCGAGGGATCCCAAAAGGGCTCTGAGAGTTCAGATCCACAACCTGAGGCAAATACACCGCCAAACAGTGCTACCACTGGAGACCCTCCAGCTTTCGGCTGGAGTGCCTATGCAGAAAGAGTTAACGGCCGTTTCGCCATGATCGGTTTGGTTGCGGTGTTGCTGATTGAGGTTCTTAGTCGCGACACCT
>Ga0208894_1001112_pt1 | contig 16701 bp, 24 predicted proteins | sample ETNtaG_12_FD_185752 | JGI IMG/M metagenome (GOLD analysis project Ga0208894, IMG submission 185752) | Marine microbial and viral communities from oxygen minimum zone, Eastern Pacific Ocean - ETNP201306SV49 (SPAdes) (version 2) | ecosystem: Environmental > Aquatic > Marine > Oceanic ... | reverse complement strand
TAAGAAGCATTGGCTTCTACATTAACGTAGGGACCTGCGAAAGCAGCGCCTGCGAATAGAGGTGCAGCTGCAAGAGCTGCGATTACGGGTTTAAACATTTTTGTTTTCCTAAGTGTCTCGCAATATTCTTATTGCGGATGATAACAGACTCGACAAGCCTGTGTGTATTAACGTATCACAATTGCCTGACGATCTTTCGAGGGCGTTCGTTTACGTTAAGTTATTTAGTATACTTGAAATTTAGTAAACCGTCAAGTGTTTATACTTACACTACTCCTGTGGTGGTTGCTGTTGAGCAGCACTATTTTCTGTTATCCTTCCAAGATATGGATCATAATCCATGTATTCTTTAATGTTAATGCTAGCTCCTTGCTGTTGCCACCAATTCAATAATGCATCATGAGGTGCTTTATGAAAAACTACTATATGCTCTTGATGAATTGATGAAACAAAATCCATATTATAAAGGAAAATTGGTATAGTATATGTTTTTCCTGTCTCCAAAATAGTATCCTCAGACACTGCTCTTGGTTTCACTCCTTGATCCAACTTATACTTATCGCCACGAATATGATTCCTCAAAATCTTAGCAGCATGATGACGACTAATCAAATAAAATGCTGCAGAGAAATCATTAATGAACTTAAGATGCAACTTCACATGAATATCACCAGTACAAATGGTAGTCATCTGCACAACATCCCAATCATATGGAAGCAATCCAAAAAACTCTGACCATGTAAAATTCCAATACCTTGCGATATTTAAATTAACATCATCCTCTGCAATAATACAATACTCATCATTAGTATTCTCATAGAACTCTTTAATGGCTTTAAGGTGAGTCATACAACAACCCAACTCACCTTGACTTACATTATCAGGAATGCGTCCTTTAAGATGAGATGATACATCATCTTCTCTACCATCATAACCAGCAATACGAATATGATTATTAATCTCCCAGTATTCAAACTGAGATTCCATATACTCTCTTCGCTGTACATCTGCGTCAAGGTTTAACCAATAAATGCGTGGAAGACCTTGGAGTTTAAAAGCTGATTTGTTTCTGTCCATTACTCAAAATACTTGATTAGTTTTTCACGATCACCCTTAATATAGGTAATACATTCTTTAACATCTTCTGGAAGTGCATTCCAAAGAGTAGACATCTCTACAGATGCTGCATCCTTATTATAGTTAGTTCCTGGAGGATGGTCTATAGTATGGTTGTAATCTCTCATCACAGGTCTTCCCATCAAGAAAGAAATAGCATTCATTACAAAGTCCCAACCCCATCCGTGCTTCAATACTTCTGGTGTCATATATTGTAGAAGTTCTCTCTTATAATACTCATCAATCACATCTCTATGAATGAACCATACAGTTTCATCAGTACAAGCAACCATCTTGATATTCTCATCTTCTGATTCAATACCTTCAATATCTGTATGCTCTGGTGTATACCAAATGTTAATTACATTCGGAGTATATACACCCCACTCATAAAGATTATAGTACTTCCGGGCATCTTTAACCAATGCGTCCCAATCATGATAGGTTGCATCACCTTGAACATGGAATAGAACCTTCTTATCATCTTGAAATAAATCTAGTGCTGTATTAAATTGTCCGCCAAAGTATGCCTCATCACCCAGATTAACCCAACCTTCTCTTGTATTTTCTTCATCACTATTAATAACTGTTACATCACCAAAGATTTCTTTTAGTGCATCCTCTGTAGCACAAGTCTTCTCAAATTGATTCCTCCAGTTAAAAATAAATGGTTGAATATCTCTTGTGCGAATCTGTGGGAACCTCTCCAAATATCCTCTACTATCAAAGTCAGCATGGTCTCCGTGCTCATTACTAGTATCAAGATCCTGATATAGAACTTCAATGAAAGGATTCAAAATCCGCGCAAAGTTAGAAATATTAGAAGACTTAGCAATAAGTGTCTTACACAAGGATAGCGTATATGCATCCATAAGCACCTCATCGCCAGCCAGAATCCTCTCAGGGGAGTTTGCCTGTGCTTGAATAGAGTAATGCAATCCAGCCATACTCATCGTGCGCTGAACATCATAAAAATAGATTTGTATTTTTCCTTCAAAATGATTCTTAAACTTATCAACTACATCCGTTTGATCTGTTGCAAGGAAGATACAATCATAATTACCCTTTTCAATTTCCTTCTCTGCGGTAGCAATATATTCTTCAGGTTGAACACGATGAGTATGTCCTACTCCATCAGTACCACGATAATGAACTGCTAGAGCATTAGTATATACTTGTGGTGGAATACTATCAATCTTCTCCTGCATCCTCTTATTAAAAGGAATATATTTTCTATACTTGTCTAAATCAAAATCTCTAAATGATGCCCAAGGATAATCACAATCCCATCCATCCTGTGTATTAAACATCTTGGGTGCATCAGAGACCTTTGTCTCATCAAACCAGTTATTTGGATTTCCATACAACATAAACATTGATGGCGAAACAGATACTGTATCCAAATCAATACCTTTAGATTCTAATGTTCTAAAACTAGTAAGAATAGTAAGGTAGTTTGAAAGGAAGCCACGATGCTGTCCTTCCACCAATGCAATCTCAAAACTCATTTCAATCTCCTTTAATTACGCGATAGCTATCCGAATCAAAATGTTCTGTAGAGAACTCAAAGAGTTCACTAGGTTCTAATCCTAACATTTGATGTCTAAGACCAGGATAAACATAAAAATGATCTCCTGGATTTAATTCTAATGTCTTCGCCTCAGATATATTATCACCATCTGAGTAATATAACATTAATTTTCCAGACTGTAAATAAAAGGTCTCATCCTTATTTTTGTGATAGTGCCAAGAACATCTCTTGTCCTTCTCAATAAAAAGAAGTTTACCGCAATAAGCTTCTTTATTTACAATCCATTTTTCATATCCCCAACCCTTGGGAACATATTTAATACTCTCCAAAGAAGTCATTAGCACCAATTCCTTTATCATCTATGTAGTAATCTCCAGAAGGTTTTCCAAGAATCAATCTATGATACTTACAACCCCACCTATCTAGTTGATTTTCTGTAATAGTATAGAATGCTTCGATTGCCTTAGAAGTAACACCTTTAAATCTTCCCATACCTCTTGCTGTAAAATACACTATAGTATGCCCATCATCATACAAGGAATTCAATCTTTCAATCCTCTTTGTATGAGGTTGAGCAAGAGTATAGTCTCTACCCTCCTCCCAATCACAAATTGTCCCGTCGATATCCACTACATATCGCATCTATATCTCCTTGTGTAAGTACATAGGTTCCAAAATTTTGAACAGCAATAGCAGCTGCTTTATTAGCATAAGGGATTGCCTCTTCTATTTTACCACACTTTAGATAAAACGCAACCAATGCAGAAAGAAAAGTATCACCTGCTCCTACTACATCAAATACATTTACTTGCTCTCCAGGATATATCTTACCTTGATATTCAGCACCTTCACCACCTCTAGTAATAATTAAATTATCAGAAGGTGTCTTAAGATTATCATACTCACTATCATTTATTTTTACATACGCACCTTCTGTTGGCAAATTAGTTTTCTTACTATCAATAAAGACAGGACCATCAAACCATTCTACCAACTCAAATATTTTATCTCTTGTTAAAAAACCTTTATCATAATCTGATATTACAAGCGCATCATACCAATCATCGGAAGGAGGGTCAGTAGTTGAACGCTTAAGAAATGGTTGTTCATACTCCATCGGTTTACAAGGACGTTCATCATCTACTCTCAAAATCTGCTGATTAGACTTCTCATCAATGTACCTTGTCTTTATAATTGGTTCTTCGTTGGTGAGAATATAAACGTTCAAACCAAAAGAAATAAGATTTTCTCTTACATTCCATGCCATTCCTTTTGTAGTTTCTTTCCTATTAAATTTAAGAATAGGAACTGGTGCTTCAGGATTTAACCTCTCGCAAGTACCATAAACATATTCATCAGTACAACTATCACCTATAAGTAATACCTTGTATTGTTCTTGTTGTTGAATATTCTCCAACTCTATCGAAGAATCTAACTTCTTTGGCATACTGTCTCCCTACTACTTCTTTACCTTTCCAGTCGGATCCTACTATCAGTATATCAGGTCCAATCAATTCAAGCAAATCTTCCAATCCTTTCTTACAATTAAATGTATGAACTACATCAATATACCTAATTGCTTCTAAAATTTCAACTCTATCGGATTGTGTGAAGATAGGTCTATCAGAACCTTTATCTTCTGCTACCTTTTCATCAGAATCAATAGCAACTATTAAATAGTCACCAAGAGATTTAGCATACTTAAAAAGTCTGATGTGTCCTGGATGAAGAACATCAAAGCATCCATTAACAAATACAACTTTCATAATAATGCTTGAATGATTTTTCTAATCCCAAAAGTCCTGGGCACAATGCTCTTAAAAGACTTCCATTTCCACAATAAGAATTATCTAATCCTTCTTTAAGTATTTTAACAGGAACATTATGTTTTGACAAGTTATTAATTATATTAGCAACATCAGTAAGCATAACATTTTCTGGATACACTAAATTAATATTCTTAGGTAAATCATCACTACTCAAATAAAGGTCCACAACCTTTTTAGTATCTTCAATATAAAAGAAATCCATATACTTATTTCTAAATATTACAATTTCTTGACCATTGATATAGTTATCAACATTTACTTTAGTAAACCTATCATCAGTTTCTTGTGGACCCCATACATTAAAGAACCTCAAATTATATGTATGCTCAAAATCTCCACACTTCCATCCAGTCACAAACTTAGATAATCCATAGTAGTCAACAGGAATATGATCTCCAATTTCCTCCTCATATACACCATATATGGACCTTCTCCTATCATATGATGCACCACTATCAAAATTAATCATCTTGATTCCGTGCTTCGCAAGGTTCTCAAACATCAAGATATTATCATAACAATCCTCAGGTTCATCTACCACTACTCTTCTACCACCTTTAATGGCTGCGTGAAGAATAACATCAATAGGATTATTTTTTATAAATTCATCTACATCTACACTATTAGTATACCTAATATCAGGACACAGAACATTGTGATTCTGTGACAGATAAGGAATCATCTCTCTTCCCAGAAATCCTTTATGTCCTGTAAATAATATATTCATCTACTTAAATTCATATAGGATGGAGACATATTATATAAGAACTCCTTAACATCTATTTCATCTTTATGTTCAGGTCTGTATACCTTAATATTAGAGAATACATCCATTACCTTCATATCCTCACAGGCATAATGAGAGAATCCACAGACACCATAATCATCATTCCTACCACTACCAACTAGTTTAACAGGAATCTTCTCATGATTAACATAATTCCTAATGAACTCAAAAGGACGATACAAAACAAATGGTGTAATAGAATAAACCACAGGAATAAGACCTTCCATAGTCATACCCACTGCCATACCCATCATCAATTGTTCTGCTGCTCCTGGATTAATAACTCTACCAGGAAACTCTCTCCTAGTACTATCAAATAAACCATATCCAACATCACCTACGAGAAGATGAATCCTACTATCTCTTCTCATCTCAACTTCAAGTTGTTCTCTAAAAGTTCTTCTCATAATGTCTCCAATGCAGCCTTATACTGTTCCTCATTAAAGTTTGTATAGTGTGCATGTTGTCCTTCTAGACCACAATGCTCAACTGTTGTCCTTACAAAATTAACATCTGGATGGAATGCCTTCATTCTCTTCTCCAAATAATCTAGATTAATATCATCATATGCACCCCAACCATTGGCATTAACATAGATCTTTAAATTCTTAATCCTTTCCTCATAAGCAAACCGTAGTGCTTCCCATACAGATCCTTCTGTTGATTCGCCATCAGAGAGCATACAATAAACATCACGTTTAGGATTAGCAAGTGCTCTACCAACTGCGACAGTGATACCCATTCCTAGACTACCAGTAGAGCAATGAATCCTTAGTTCCTCATGTCTTTTAGGATGATCTCCAAACTTCTCATGTAGCCATTCAGCATCATGACCAAAATACTTTTCCAGTACAACATACAATGCGACTACAGAATGACCAGCAGAGAGGATAAAGATATCATCCTCTTTCATCTTACTATAGATATCATCAATCAAATCTAAGGAAGAAAAATAACTTCCTAGATGATGCAATTGTTTCTTATAACAAACATCAAGTAGTCTTTTATGTAAAGCTTTATCAGTCATGTGCTAGGATTCCATCATAAGTAAGTTTTGTCACCTTCTTTCCAAGAGATTCCAATCTCTCAATTGCTTTCTTTACATTCTCTTCCATCTTACCACTTCCTTCAAAATCATGCACCTCCACATAGAGAGCATCAATCTCTTTGATAGCATCCTCAAAGGACTCGTCATGAAGGATTACATTTTCAAACCCTTCAATATCCATCTTAACAAAGTTAACTCTCTTTTGTACAGTATCCTTAATAAAATCTAACAATTTAACTGTAGGAACCTTTACACTATCAGTACCACCAGGATCGATTCCATGACGAAGGAATGAATTCATTGTCGAATTGCTACTATTCAATTGAAACTCTTCTTCTCCATTCTCAGTATGAACCGCTACTTGATGTCGGAAAATATTTTTTACTTCTAACTTCTCAAGAAGATCTTCCATAATTTCATTATGAGATGGTGTAGGTTCTACAGCATATACTTCACTACAAAGAGGACTCATGAAAAGAGAGAACAATCCAACGTTTGCTCCCAAATCAATCATTACCATATCTTCATTATTCTCAAGAAAGGTATAAAATCCATCATTAAACTGCTCAAGAATAGCAGAGGTTTTAGAATGGGGAGCAAAGTGATGCTCCATAAACTTTTCTGATTTAGAAAGGTCATATGTTGCAAGACCATTAACAGCATTCAAATTAACCGACATTTTATTCTCCAAGGATTGATTGTATGTAATCTTTTACTTCTGGTTTAATTATACCATATAACCAGTTATATTGGTCACCATATTCTTTAATGGTTTGCATAGTTCCAACTCCAGCAGCATGAAGGATACTAGTCCTCAATGCCTCTCCAGTAGTTGGATGATCAATGTAAACAGATTCATCTTTAATATAAAGATTCTCCCAACTCTCACAATGATCTTTAATACCCCACTGATTTATAATACCATAAGTAACACCGCTTCCTTCCTGGTCTACAATTTCAGAAGTATACTTATTCTCTGCATGGAAGATATGATTCCAAGTATCCTGCTCATTACGGATTAATGGCCATGGTTTATAATCAAAATTCTTTGCATTACTTTGTTCTGCAACAAACTTATTAAAATCTCTCCACTCATACCAAAACTGCTTATCATTTGATGCTACAAATCCTGCATTGATAAAATCATTTACTCCAATCTGTCCACTACCATATGGTTCATAGAAAGGACTTGTGCAAGGTTGTGCTGATCCTGCCTTACCAAAAAAGTTATTGTTCCTAACACCAATCAACTCAGCATCAGATTCAATAACACGATCAAGACTACCCAAACAGAAACAATCTGCATCCATATGAATAACCATATCATAATCTTCCACTAAAGGAAGACATGTAGCAACCATCATCCAGTCAGAAAATTTTACATTATCTGCACCAAGCCATGGGTGTTCTTTAGTAACATTTTCCGTATCTTTTGTTCCAAAAACATGGAAATCAATCTCTGGATGAAAGTGATTGATACATTTTTCTAATCTATCAGGTCTTAAATATACGGCATAGTCATCAGTACACCATGTAGATACTGCTATCTTCTTCATTTTTTAAACGGATACTCAACTATAGTCCAACGTTGTCCACCAGTTGTCCAGCAATTAGTTTGAGTAATATTATTCATACGAATATCATGATAAAAAAGATTTGATTTAATCTTTTTACAAACACTATCAACCAAACAATAGAAACTACTATTCAAACAATGAATCTCTTTTGCATTTTCAATAAGTTTCATATAAGAAAGCATATTAGTTGTTTGACCTAAACCAATTTCAACAATTTTGCTATCAGGAATTGCTCCAACTTGATTTCTTCTCCAATTCCAAAGGTCGATTGGATAATCTCCTTCTGCACTAGAGTTCTTATGTACAATGATATAATCTTTTTCTCCTTCTGTCAAGTTATTGTAAACCTCATCTACTCCAGGAATTTCTTTTGGAAGAGTAAACTTCTCATACCTTTCTCTAAATAAAATATTTGCTTGCTCATAAAACTGCCTATCAAAGTTTACAGCAAAAAATTCTGGTGGAGTATTCTCTCTTTGAAGTCTACGATAATAAACATTCTCAAATCCAATTCTAGTAATAGGCCATTGCTTTTCCTGTGCCCATGGGAACATTTCTTTCTCTAATGTTGCCCAATCATCATTAAATGGATGAACAATAATATTATCAAAATCTTGATAAAGACATTCTATTGTCTCAAGATACCTATGATGACAAGGTATATGTAATCTCTCACACAAGTTCTCAGCATAAGTATGAACAATTCCATTACATATAAAGTGATCACCCAATGATGTATGATGATGAAAAACTAAATCAGGTACTTTATTCATTAGAAATCTCCTGGTACTAGTAATTCATCAATTCTTGGACCATCTCTTTCAGCACGATTTAAATCCATTACTAAAGTATATCTTTTCTCATGAAGATCATAAGGTGGAGCAGTATGTTCTAAACTAGCATTGAATAGTATCAAACTATTTTGCATTGCAGTAACAAAATTTAAAGATTTATCCTTAAATAATGTTCCTCCATTCTCAGTATTTGTTTTTATATAATAAACACAAGCATAATCATATGGATGAGTATGCCAAAACATATCTTTCTTTTCACCATAATCCAAATTTGCCCAAGAAAATAACAAATCTAACTTAAGATTGAATCTTTCTTCAATTAGATTTAAAATATGTTCACGAACAAATTCAAAACCAGGACTTAGGTGTAATGTAGGAGATGTTTGTTGTCGTGTAAACTCTTCTTCTTTAGAAAGTAAAAGAGGTTCAATATCCTCAATCATTTTCTCTCTTTGCTCATCACTAAAAACATTATCAATTCTAAAAATCATTTCATCCTCATCTTTATTCACGATTCAACCTCAGGATACATATGAGCAGGCATATATCCAAACTCATTAAATTGATAAACACCTTCTGTATTACCTCTATAAAGGTTCATAAAGAATGAAACATTGCCTGTATGGTTTACAACATACTTACACTCCGATACACACCTAAGAGCAGCATCAAACCACTGAGACCAACTAGTAGAATCATGGCCAGACTTCTCCATCAAATCCCAAATAGGACTATTACTAGCTGTTGAAGGAGTTTCTTGAAAGAAAATAAGTTTGTTTCCAAGTCTTTGCTTCCACTCTTCAATAATTTGTACTTGATCTGTTTGTAATAAAACTTTAAAGGTTGGATTCTTTTCAAGGAGTTGAGTAACTACTTTAAAATACTCATCAGGAGATGCTAATTCCAATTCAGTTCTTTTATCTGTTCCTCTGTAAAGAACCGAAATGGTTTCTTCTGGATTAATATCATACTTTTCTGACAGCAATTGCCACCTCTCAGTAACAACACCACTTGGATTAAAGTACCGTTTTACAATTTGATTATAAAAGTCCCAATCATATAGATCTAATTGACATTTATTAGCATCAGGAATTTCTACTTCCTTATAAAATTCAATCTCTTGAGAAGGATTTGTCTGATGAAAATCTGGATAAAGGTCTCTATTAGGATCCTTTTTAAAATGCTTATATCCCATAGAATAATCAATCTTATCTGGGACAATTCCATGCCGCGCTAAAGTAAGAAGTGAAGAAAATACTTGAACCTGATTGGAATAGAATCCACAATTCCAAAGACAATACAACTCATTTACTTCTGGGTGCTTAAGCAAATCGCACCCAGCATAGCGTCCAGTAGTTCCCGTTGCGAGAACATACTTACAATTGTGTAGTCTCATTATGCTCCCACAACATACTTACGAACAGTCTCTTCAGAAGTATTAACAGGGAAACAAATTAGATATCCTTCTTGTAAATGCGATTCTACTAATATATGCGTATCACCAAGGAGTTCTTCAACAAAATTCAAATTCTCTCCTCCATGCTTTGCTCTATTTGCAAAATTTCCATGCTCATAAGGACCATCTTGATAGATACGAATATCATCAATAACAACAATATCCTTACTCAAATCTCTCTTCTGGCAAATGATTCTCAATTCTCCTTCCAAAGGAATCTTAATGTAATCAGGATCATCATTAATAACTTCTACGTTCTGAGCATCACGATAAGAATCTGGATAGTGAGCATCTAGAAAAAAGAGTGCTGGATTCTCATCCAATTCTTCAAGTGCATTTGGAAGTTCATCATGACTAGCACCGTGATGCATACACACATTATCATTATCTTCAAAATACTTTACTGCTTCATCATAGATCCTTTCTAGAATCTCAATCGAATGCATCTTCAAGTCTGGAATATCAAGTTGAGAAACCTGAAGGAGTGAATTCTGACCATGAGAATCCAAAATACCTCCAGTCCCAGTTTCAACATAATGCTTAATATCAAAATCTTCAAATGTAGATTGAAGATTAATAGCGTTTTGTAATTTAGCCATAATTATACAGAAACATGCAAAGGTGAGTATGGTTTTTTGTTAACTTGATCAAGAATCCAAGAATAAGTTTTTTGAATTCCTTCCTCAAGAGTTTGTGAATAATCCCATCCAAGGTTTTCGCGGATAAGATCATTATTTGAATTGCGTCCACGAACTCCAAGAGGAGCATCAAGTTTATATACCTTACGGACAACTTTACCAGCAACTCTAGCAGTAGTTTCTACAAGTTCATTAATAGTCACCATCTCTTCTGAACCAATATTAACTGGTCCCATAAAGTCTGATTGCATCAACCTTCTAGTCGCTTCGACGCACTCATCAACATACAGGAAGGAGCGAGTCTGCTCACCGTCACCCCACACTTCGATAGATCCTCCGACCTCCGGGAGTTGAGCAACCTTGCGGCAGATAGCAGCTGGAGCCTTCTCTCTTCCACCGTCCCAGGTTCCTTCGACCCCAAAGATATTGTGATAACGGGCAACACGAACAGGAATACCATAGTTACGGTTGTAAGCCAAGTACAGTCTCTCTGAAAAAAGTTTCTCCCATCCATATTCACTGTCTGGTGCTGCTGGGTATGCGGATTCTTCACTACAATCAGGATTATTAGGGTCTAGTTGATTATGTTCTGGGTAAGCACAAGCAGAACTAGAATAGAAAATCTTTGTTGTATTAGTTCCTTTCCTATCATTCAATTCTCTTTGAGCATTGAGAATATTCAAATTAACCTGGCAGGAATTATGCATAATGTCAGCATCATTCTCACCAGTAAATACAAATCCTGCTCCACCCATATCAGCAGCGAACTGATAGATCTCATCAAATGGTTGTGTATACTTTGAAGAAACAAACCGATAAAAATTACCAGCATTACCTTTAAACTCAACTACTCTTTCTGTGAATAATTGGTTTGTAAGGTCTCCTACAATAAACTCATCTGCTGCTGTATCAGAATACTCTGGACACTTTAGATCAACTCCTCTGACCCAATATCCTTCTTCCTTGAGTCTCTTTACCATATGGCTTCCAATAAAACCACCAGCACCGCAAACAAGTGCTGTTTTTGTATATTCAGTCATAAATTAATTAATCTCCTTAGTATGTATTATACCACTAAACTTTGTTTATACCAACTATAGGTCTGCTTAATACCATCTCGCAAACTTATTTTAGGATTCCATCCAAAAGATTTAATCTTATCAATGTTCAAAACTTTTCTAGGAGTTCCATTTGGTTTTGAATCATCCCAATTAAATCCACCAGTGAATCCAACTACATCTGAAATGATAGATACCAGTTCATTAATAGATAAATCTTTTCCTGTTCCCACATTAACAATCTCAGGATCATCGTAGTTATTCATTAAGAATAAGCACGCATCAGCAAGATCATCAACATGAAGAAATTCTCTCATAACCAATCCACTACCCCAAACATCCATACGCTTTCCTTCCGCTTTACCTTCATGACATTTACGCATTAATGCTGGAAGTACATGTGATGTTTCTAGATCAAAGTTATCATTAGGTCCATAAAGATTAGTTGGCATCAATGAAATAGCATTAAATCCATACTGCTCACGATAAGCTTGACACATCCTAATGCCAGCAATCTTAGCAATAGCATAAGATTCATTAGATGGTTCCAATGTACTTGTTAGTAGATACTCTTCTTTAATTGGTTGAGCACAATACTTAGGATAGATACAAGATGATCCAAGGAATAAAAGTTTCTTTACTCCATGGCGATATGCAGCATCAATTACATTAGTTTGAATTGCTAGATTATCTCTAATAAACTCTGCTGTATATTTTTTATTTGCTACAATACCACCAACCTTAGCAGCAGCAAGGAACACATACTCTGGTTGATTAACACGAAAATATTTTTCAACATCATCTTGCCGCGTCAAATCAAAATGAGATCTAGGAGCAGAATAAATGTTCTCATACCCCTCCTCCTTCAATTTTCTTATGATTGCGGATCCTACCATCCCAGTAGATCCAGCAACTAATATTTTAGAATTACTGTCCATTTTTACACATATCCTCTACAAGTTTATTAAAGTTAATTTCTGGTTCCCAACCAAGTTCTTTCTTTGCTTTAAAAGAACTTCCCAATAGACTATCCACTTCAGCAGGTCTAAAGTACTTGGGATCAACTGCTACAATTGTTTTCTTAGTCTTCTTGTCCATACCAATCTCATCTTCACCTTCTCCTATCCACTGAAGATCAAATCCAAAATAAGGTGCTGCCTTATCAACAAAATCTTTTACCGAATATTGTTCTCCTGTAGCAATTACATAATCATCTCCACTATCTTGTTGGAGCATTAACCACATTGCTCTTACATAATCCTTTGCGTGTCCCCAATCTCTCTTGGCATCCAAGTTTCCAAGATAAAGAACTGCTTGATCATCATTAGCAATACGCGATAGACCTTGAACAATCTTTCTTGTTACAAAAGTTTCACCTCTTCTGGGTGATTCATGATTAAAAAGAATTCCAGAACTAGCATGGAATCCATATGCTTCTCTATAATTCTTAGTAAGCCAATAAGCATAAACCTTAGAAGCACCATACGGTGATCGTGGGTGGAATGGCGTTGTCTCCGTTTGTGGAACTTCACGAACTTTACCAAACATTTCAGATGAAGATGCTTGATAGATTCGTGTTTTCTTCTTCATCCCAAGAAGTCTAACTGCTTCTAGAATACGAAGAGTTCCTAATCCATCTACATTACCAGTATATTCAGGAGTCTCAAAGGAAACTTTAACGTGACTCTGAGCACCTAGATTATAAATCTCATCGGGTTGAACCTTCTGAATGACGCTAATAATATTAGTAGCATCCGTTAGGTCTCCATAATGAAGTTTGATCTTATTAAAAATATGATCAATTCTATGCGTATTGATCAACGAAGAACGACGAACAATACCATGAACTTCATATCCTTTAGTCAAAAGGAACTCGGCAAGATAAGAACCATCTTGCCCAGTGATCCCTGTAATAAGAGCGGTTTTCATTTTAACCTTTTGTTCTTCCGAATAGATTCATTTCAATTGAATCAAGTCTACCCTTCAAAGCAGAATCATCACCGCCACCACTAGCATTACACTTTTCTTCAAGTGCTTTTACTGCAGATTCCAATGCCGACAATCTTGCTTCTGTATTACTTGTAGTAGTTCCAAATACACCACCAGATGATGTATTGCTTTTTTTAGTTGACATAATTTTATTTTAAAGTAACGTACTTTATTTAGTTTGATATTAGAATATATTTCATTTTACCTCAACCTCTTGAAGGTCTGTAGTTAAAACATCAATCAAAATATCATAATCATCCAACGGTTCGCCAGAGAATATTACACCTTCATTCTCATAATAACGACGTACCTTTTTGTAAAGTTTTGGATTTCTTACATCTAGGAAAAATTCTCCAGTAGCGGCACCCTTAAGTGTCTGAACATCTTTCTTGAATTTTGATGTGATCGTCATTGTTTTGTGTGATTACATAATAATTATAAGAGATCCGGAATGCTATGTCAAGTAAATGAGACAGTACTTTAAGTGTCCTATGCTCCTTCGTTATGCTCCGTATAGATACGATCAATCTCAGCATCAACTGGTTTCATTACAACAGTTGATTCTCCATTTGTTATTTCTATGCTTTCACCGTTTTCAACTCTAACAATCATCTCATCCCAATTTTCTTGGAACTCTTCTACTGTAAGTTTCTTCATTTACCAAAATTGAACCGCATTATTTATCGTACATCAAAATCCAATTTACGAACCTTACGTTTACGTCTTTGCTCTTGCCACGCAATATCCTCAGAAGAAAGAACATTTTTATCTTTCTTCTTCTTTCCAGAATCTATCATAACAACTCTACTTAAATCCCGTGCAGTTAAACTATCACCAATAAGTGTCATCATATTACTACAGCCACAGGATTTTGTTTTACCAGGATGACTAGACAATTCTTTATTACAATCTTTACATCTTACTACAATCATGGTTATGCACACTTACAATCTTTGGCGTCTTTATTAAAAATAGGAAGATTACGAAGATCTGTTCCAGGATCTGTTCCTGTTAATTCTGAAAATGATCCCAATCCCTTAAAGGCCTTAGGTTCACCATCCTGAACTACTTCTTTTTTAGGTTCTCTAACAACTTCACTCCAATCCTTATCAAAAAGTTGCAAACCTTTATCAGTTAAGACATGATTATACATTCCTTCAAATACTTTAGGTGGCATAGTAACTACATCAGCACCACCTGCAAAGCATTCAGAAACACTCTTAACATCTCTAAGTGATGCCGCAAGAACATTGGTACCCATTACCATTTGCTCTCTATAAAGTTTACAAATATCTTTAACTAACTGTACACCACTAATTGAGTTATCATCAAGTCTACCAACAAAAGGTGAGATATATGTTGCTCCTGCCTTTGCTGAAAGAATTGCCTGCGCTGCATCAAAAATCAAAGTAACATTTACTCTAATAAGATCCTTATTAAGCATTTTACATGCTAGCAAACCATCTGGTGTACAAGGTACTTTAATTGTAGCACACTCACCAAACTTTTTAGAAAGTCTACGACCTTCATCTAGCATTGCAGCAAAACCACCCATTACTTCCATACTGATATCAAGAACACCAATGTCTTTAAGTTCTTGATATACTTCTTCAGGATCTCTTCCACTCTTTCTAATCAGAGTAGGATTAGTAGTTACTCCATCAATCAATCCAGTCTCAAAATGCCTACGAATTACATCAGTTTCAGCAGTATCTAAAAAGATTTTCATTGTTAATTGTTCTTCCATTATGTTTAGTATTTAGAATATGGGTTGCCTGCGGATCGAACGCAGGACCGGTCGGTTAAAAGCCGAATGCTCTACCTCTGAGCTAGCAACCCAAACTCCCCCACCTGGGCTCGAACCAGGGACAACAGAGTTAACAGCTCCGGGCTCTACCAACTGAGCTACAGGGGATTGACGGGATAGATGGGATTTGAACCCACGACCTTCGCAGTGACAGTGCGATGCTCTAAACCTGCTGAGCTACTACCCCTGAGTGGGCCAGGTTAGATTTGAACTAACGTAGGCAGAGCCAGCGGATTTACAGTCCGCTTCCATTAACCACTCGGACACTGACCCAAGGTGCCTTCAGAGGGACTCAAACCCCCAACCTATCGATTACAAATCGATTGCACTATCAATTGTGCTATGAAGGCAAGAGCGGGTAACCAGGCTCGAACTGGTGACAAGAGGTTGGAAACCTCGCATGTTACCGCTACACCATACCCGCATAAAAAACATGGGCCTTACACGGAGAGGAAGTGGTGGTGGTCTCTCCGATGCCCATTTTACAATTATAGTATGCTCTTAGATATCTGTCAACAACAGGCGTACTTGGACTCGAACCAAGAATGAGACTTTAGAAGAGTCCTGTGATATCCGTTTCACCATACGCCCTTCTCATCAGTCATTTGGTTCTATAGACATAATTTCAACGTTCTCTACACCTTCAAGATTGATCCATTCGTCAAACTCCTCATACAAAGCCTGTGCATTTTCATGATTCGTATTATCAATTCTTTCCAATACCCATTCACGAATACCAGCAACAATGTCTTCAGTCTGTGTTTCCATAATAATCTTTTCGGAAGTACCTTGAGAGGATGTTGCTATTGTAGTACAAGGGAGTTCCGTCGTCAAGTGCTTCTGTAAGGACGTTGTTGTAGAAGAGTTGCCTGGTCTCCTCAAAGTTTGTTTTTCCTTTTGTGTTATGTAAAGATAGCATAGTTCGGCTAAAGTTACCTCTACCCAATTGTTCAATCTCTTCTTTAAGTTCCGGACAAGACCCATAGTACTTCTTCCAATCTGATTCTGATTTTACTTTTCGTTTTTTTCCTTTTGGAGTTCTGAACTGCCAAAAATATTTTCTCCCAATGT
>Ga0208894_1001110_pt1 | contig 16726 bp, 14 predicted proteins | sample ETNtaG_12_FD_185752 | JGI IMG/M metagenome (GOLD analysis project Ga0208894, IMG submission 185752) | Marine microbial and viral communities from oxygen minimum zone, Eastern Pacific Ocean - ETNP201306SV49 (SPAdes) (version 2) | ecosystem: Environmental > Aquatic > Marine > Oceanic ... | reverse complement strand
TAACGGAAATAATGTCTATGATCTGAGTGAACCATGCTATGATGTTGATTAATCATTAATCTCATTATGTCTATAAACAAAGAACCCCGCAAAAGCGGGGTTCTTTGTTTATAGACATACCCTTTGTCATCCACCTATCTTCACACCCTCGTTTATGCCAATAGGGAAACAACTTTCATTAAAACGCGATCTTGGACCCATTTCGGGTTATGCTACAATTATTGGTATATTAGTCGGTGCAGGTATTTTTCGGATGGTCTTGGAGTAGATTTGGATTAGGAAAAGTGTTTATGTAATTTGAATAATCTGTTACTGCAACAATACGTAACAGAGAAAGGAAATAGAAAACAATGAACATAATAAAAAGGTTCCTTATTCCGGTGACGGTTGCAGCGGTGGTATCGATGAGTCTGGCGGACTGCGGCAAGAAAAGTGAAAAACAAGCGGTTGAACAATCGACTAAAGAGAAAAAATCTACTGAACACCCAACGAGCGAACACCCAACGAGCGAACACCCAACGAGCGAACATCCGTCCAATAAGGACACAACCGATGACCACCCATCGGGCAATAAGTAAATAATCTCATCAATTTTTTTAAACAAAGAACCCCGCCTTGAGCGAGGTTTTTTGTTTATTGACATACCCTTTGTCACCCACTTATTTTCACACCCTCGTTTATGCCAATAGGGAAACAACTTTCATTAAAACGCGATCTTGGACCCATTTCGGGTTATGCTACAATTATTGGTATATTAGTTGGTGCAGGTATTTTTCGTGTTACAGGTGAGGCTGGGGCTGTTGCCGGCTCAGCTGTCCCTTTTGCCTATCTGCTCTTTGCACCGATTGTTTTATCCACTGCAGTAGCTTACAGTATATTCGTTTCAACTCCGCTGGGAATGCGACCCGGGGGTGCTTACATCCATATTTCACGTACATTTGGTAATTATTATTTGGGTTTCATAGCAATGTGGATGAAACTGGTGGCATTCGTAGGTGCAATATCATTTATGTCCACCAGTTTTGGCGAATATATGACCTATTTCCTGCCTAGTCATGACCCGCGTATGTGGGGCACGATTGTATTACTGTTCTTTTATGGTATCAATATTGTAGGTGTCCGATACTATGGCCAATTTCAAACAGCCATGCTGATCGTGCTTATTTTGAGTATACTTATCCTAGTTATCCCTGGCATTCCTGCCATCGACTATGCCCATTACAAGCCCCTGTTGCCAAAAGGTTTTAGTGGATTGTTGGATGCCATGCCCATGCTGTTTTTCAGTTATGCCGGTTTTGAAACATTGGCCCAAGTAGCCGGGGAAACAAAAGACCCTACACGCACACTGCCCATGATCTTTATAAAAGGTGTTTTAGCATCGGTGTTTATTTTCTTTATCATGTCTTTTGTGGCTTTTGGAGTATTGCCGGCTGATGTGTTAGCTTCATCCAATTCTGCCATGGCTGACGTTGCAGCACAGTACCTGCCGCCGTGGGGATCTGCTATCGTAGCTTTAGGTGCAATGAGCGCCTTCCTAACCAGTATCAATGGCTCTATACTCGTTCCTTCCAGGATGTTATTTGTGTTCAGTGAAGACAGGCTTATGCCCGGGTTATTAGCTTCTATTCATCCCAAATGGCGGACACCTCATATAAGTCTTATCATCAGTGCAATTATTTGTACAACTCTTATCTGGAGCCAATCAGCACGATACCTTATGAATGCCGGGCTTATTGGGATCTTTATTATTTATTTTTTTCAGGGTATTGCCTTAATAGCCTTACCAATTGTAAATAAGCGTCTGTATAATTCAGCAAAAGTGCGGTTGCCTAAATGGTTGTTATATCTTGTGGGAACACTTACAGCAGTGCCAATGGGTTACTTTCTGATTATAACAATTGCGGAAGTTTTCATATTCACATTCTTCGGTTTGATAGTAGGAACTGTTTTATATATTTGGGGCAGAAAACAGGGAAAAAAAGAAGGATTTAATTATCGTGCCCGTATGGAACAAGATTACCATTTATTAGAGCAATAAGTTTATTATGTCTTACATAGATATAGTTGACATTGAAGACGCTGCAGGAATTGTCAAACAAGAATACGATAAAGGCATCCGTCGCAGCGGTCGTGTATTTAATATATTGAAGGTCATGAGTCGCAGTCCGGATGCCCTGAAAGAAGCTATGCGCATGTACATGACAATCATGTATGGGGAATCTGAATTAACCCGCGCACAACGGGAAATGCTGGCCACAGTCGTTTCCAAAATGAATCATTGTTTTTACTGAACGGAAGCCCATGGGGATGATTTCCGGGTAGAAGTCAAGGATGAAGAATTAACTAACCATTTGAAACATGACTGGAAAACAACAAACCTAACACAAGAAGACAAAGCTTTATGTACCTGGGCTGAAAAACTGACCCTTACCCCTGGAGAAATGAATGAAAATGATGTACGCAATCTGGAAGATGAGGGGTTTTCACATGAAGCTATAAGTGACGCTGCTCAGGTAATCAGTTATTTTAATTATATTAATCGTATTGCTGATGGTCTTGGAGTAGATTTGGAACCGGAGATGATAAAATGAAAAAGATCATAGATCGGTTAATGGTTCACATCAAACATAATGTAATCGAATGACAACAAAAGACAATATATCCGTTGCCAAAGAAGTATTAAAGATCGAAGCAGATGCTGTTTCGGCTTTAATCAATAAGGTTGATGATCAGTTTGATCAAGCTGTTGAAGCTATTCGAAATTGTAAAGGCAGGGTCATTGTTACAGGCATGGGCAAATCGGGGCTGATATCTCAAAAAATAGCTTCTACATTATCAAGTACGGGTACACCTTCGTTATTTATACATCCCGGTGAAGCCAGTCATGGTGACTTGGGGATGGTTACTAAAGAAGATATCATCCTTGCCATTAGTAATAGTGGTGAAACATATGAATTGATACAGATCATTCCTGCATTTAAACGTATGGGGCTCAAGATCATTGCCATGATAGGTCGACAACATTCGACAATTTCCGGTTTGGCAGATATGTATATTGATACATCTGTTGATCAAGAAGCATGTACCCTGGAATTAGCTCCAACAGCAAGCACGACAGCGACCCTCGCTATGGGGGATGCGCTGGCAATAGCCCTGTTAGAAAACCGTGGATTTAAAGCGGAAGATTTTGCATTGTTACATCCTGGGGGCACACTTGGCAAACGCTTATTATTAACCGTGGGTGAAATCATGCATTCTGGGAATGAAATTCCTCTGGTGAGTGAAACTTCACCAGTTAGTGAAGCACTGTTAACAATGACAGAAAAGGAATTGGGTGTAACAGGAGTAATTGACGGATCAAATAAATTAACTGGAATTATTACAGATGGAGATATTCGCAGGGGGTTGGAAAAGTCAGGAAACCAGATTTTTGACCAGAAAGCAGCTTACCTGCAGACTAAAAATTTCAAGTGGGTGGAGAAATCCACATTAGCAATTAATGCCCTCGAAGTAATGGAAGAACACAATATTACAAGTTTATTTGTTTTTGAGGATAACAAGAAATCAGCTCCTGATGGAATTGTCCATATTCACGATATTCTTAAAACGGGTATATTGTAGTGAAATGTGATGGAGATATAATGAAAATAGATAAACTCTATAAACCTGAAGATTATACAGTTTCCATCGGACTGACGTTTTCATTCTAACTTTAACTTGGAAATAAAATGATAAAAAAACCTGTCTTTCTTTTAGCTCTGACTATCTCTGTACTTAGCCAGACAATGCGTACTCACCAACACCCCGGTTTAGGTGATTATGATGTTCCTTTTTACTCAAATGGCACATATGACAACAGTATCCAATCGCCTTCTGAATTCTTAGGCTTTGAATTAGGTTCACGACCCGTCCGGCATTGGGAAGCTAAAACCTATTTTGAATATTTGGATGCCACTGTTGAAAATATATCATTATACAGTTACGGCCAAACATATGAAGGACGGGAATTAATTTATTTAATTATTACCAGTAAAAAGAATCATAATGATCTTGACCAACTTAGAAATAATCTTGATAAACTAGCAGATCCACGCAAGTTGGACCGCGGGCAAAAAGCAGAGAAAATTATTGCCCATACACCTGCTGTTGCCTGGATGGCTTATGCCATACACGGGGATGAGATTTCCAGTGCTGATGCAGCTTTGCAAGTTGCCTACCAATTGGCTGCCGGAACCGACAAGCAATCACAATTAATTAGAGATAATGTAATTGTCGGTATTGATCCCATGGAAAATCCGGATGGTCGGGAACGTATTTTATCCCAATATCAACAATGGCGCGGGGTTATTCCCAATTCCGACCTGCAAAGTTTGAACCATAGCGGCATGTGGCCCTGGGGGAGAACCAATCACTATCTATTTGATTTAAACAGGGACTGGTTTGCAACTGTTCATCCAGAAACTCGGGGGAAAGTCCAGGCAATTTTGGATTGGAAACCCCAATTCCTTGTGGATTCACATGAAATGGGTGCATACGATACTTATTTATTCAATCCTCCCCGTAAACCGTTCAATCCTTATTACCATAAAGTAATCCATAAATGGTGGGCCAATTTCGCGGATGATCAGGCAACCGCTTTTGATCAATATGGGTGGAGTTATTATACCCGCGATTGGAATGAAGAAATTTATCCCGGCTATGGAAGTTCCTGGGGTATTTATGCTGGTGTAGTGGGCATTTTATACGAACAATCACGTACTTCAGGTCAACTTGTGAAAAGACCCGATGGTTCGGAAACAACCTTTAGAGAAGCAGTCCACCACCAGTTTATAAGTTCCATAGCTAACTTATCAACAGTAGCAAAACATCGTGAAGAATTACTGAATGATTATTATGAAATTCGTAAAAACAGCGTTGAGTCGAGTCCCAATGAAGCGTTTGTATTTCCCTTGCATAACAACTTGGATCGCTTGGATGCTTTTGTAGAAACATTACAGAGACAAACAATTGAAGTCCAGGTAACGGCAAAGGATTTGCGCCTTTCATCAGCAGAATCAAATGAAAATAAAAAAGTAAAAAATATTGTGATTGAGGGAGGTGCTCTTGTTATAAAAGTGAATCAACCATTGAAAGCGCTGATTCAAAATATTCTGCAATTCGATATTCGCCTTGATACCGAATCCATGGAAAAAGAACGCCAAAAAGTATTGAAAAATGAAGGTTCAACTTTATATGATGTCACTGCCTGGTCATTACCATTAGCTTTTGGAATAGAAGGCTATTATACAACTTCTTTACCCCGTGAGAGTTTGAGTCCCTACACAGAATTATCCAGTAGCGGACGATTATTGAACCCAGACGCTGACTATGGTTTTATCCTGGACGGCACAAAAGACGGCATATATATTGCTATGTCCCGTTTAATGGATCAAAGTATTCAGATGTATGCCATTGAAAAAACTGTTCAAATCGAGGGAAATAGTTATCCCTCAGGCAGTATTCTAATACGTAAACAGTCCAATCCTCAATTGGATCAAAATGTACTCAAATCTATAGCAGTTGAGAGTAAAATTGATTTTGTAGGAATTGGAACGGCATTAGCTGAAAAAGGTCCTGATCTTGGAGGAAATGAAGTCAATTTACTCCAGGAATCACGAATTGCTTTAATCGGCGGCCCCTCTACAAGTGCATACAGTTTTGGTTCAGTTTGGCATTTGCTCGACTCACGTATTAAAAGAAGAACCACCTTATTGAATTTCATGAGTGTAGGCAGGTCAGATTTAAGAAAATATAATGTATTAGTCTTACCCTCTGCCTGGGGAGGATCTTATAAACAGGTATTGGGAAAAAGCGGTATCAAAAAACTGAAAAACTGGGTCAAGGATGGTGGTACCCTTATTGCCTTGGCAGGGGCTGCAAATTTCCTTGCTGATTCATCATCCGGTTTAAGCAGCGTTCGTAAAAAAAGCAATATTCTTAAAGAATTAGACAGCTATAATTATAATTTAAACCAATACCAGGCAGCATCAACAACAGTGGATAGTTTGGAATTGTGGGAAGGTAAAATAACCGAAAACAGTAATAAGCAAAAATCGACGGGTGAAAAATCCAATATAAAAGCTTTGGAAGACCAGGATAAGCTCGGACGAAAATTGAGTCCTCAAGGTGCAATACTACGGGTAAATCTTAATCAGGATCATTGGCTGAATTTTGGCTGTGGTAAAATGGTCCCGGTGTTATTTAATACATCCACAGTATTGATGACGAAAAACCCATCTTCAACCCCCGCCCGCTTGGCGCCAGAGGAGGATTTGCGCTTAGGTGGTTTATTATGGCCGGAAGCCAAAGCAAGAATCGCCAACGGGTCCTGGGCGACTCAGGAAAGAATGGGCAATGGCCAGGTAATTCTTTTTGCAACACAACCCAATTTCAGGGGTTATTTCAGGGGTGCTGAACGCTTACTGTTAAATGCCCTGTTCTATGGCCCCGGATTAGGTGCTAATGCTGGTGTTGACTGGTAATAATTCCTGTAAATATTCCTTAAACTCAAGTAAATCATTTAAAACATTAGCACCGGTAGATTGTAATCGGGCAAGGCTTGTGTGCCCAATAGCGACCAACACACATTCAACACCTAATGTTTGAGCCACTTCATGGTCATGAATTGTATCACCCACCATAAGTACTTCTTCTGGATCATATTCCATTTCCAGCACCCAATTCTTTCCTATAACTGTTTTACCTGAAGCATAATGATTATCAATACCCAAAACATTTATAAAATACATTTCTAATTGATGATACTTAATCCAATCATTTACATATTCCTGTTTACCTGCTGATAAGATTGATTGTGTAATTCCCATGGCATGTACGTTTTCTAAAACATCTATAACCCCCTCCTGCAAATCGGGTTCGTGAAATCGGGAATTATAATTTTCAATAAACTCTGATCCGGTTATAGTAAAAGGTTCTCTTTCAAAATCAAACCCCAGTTTTTTATAATAATCTTCCACGGGAAAACAAAATATATCCAAATATTGCTCCTCATTTATCAGGGGCAGGTTTCTTTTTTTAAGCGATTTATTGATCGATTCCACGCAGAGCCAGCGATCGTTCAGCAGCGTACCGTTCCAATCCCAAATGATGTGTTTTAAATCCATAAACGCTATCAAACATCGGGCAGATTAATGAAAAAAACGATAACTTTTATACCAATGGAATTGAGCAAACTAGTTTATAAACTAAATAATAGATTACAATATGACCTGCCGGGAAAAGAAATTCAAAGGCGGATGCTGGTCAAAATCAATAAATTTATTAATTTTGAAAACTCCGAAGAAAACGCGATACCTTCTGCTGTATTGATTTTGCTTTATGAAAAAAATGGAGATATCTGCTTCACGCTTACTGAACGGACCCAGACAGTCGAACATCACCGCGGGCAAATTTCACTACCTGGCGGAGCAATGGAATCTGATGAAAAACTGGAATCAACTGCTGTTCGTGAAACCCAGGAAGAAATAGGTATCAATGCTGATGATATAGAAATCATTGGTTCTCTTTCTCCTTTATTTATCCCTGTCACTGGATTTATAATTACTCCCTTCATTGGCTTTATAAATATTGATTTTGTTACAGACCCCGCGCCCGATGAAGTTGAAAATGTTTTTTCAGTATCTTTGGATGAATTATTAAATGATAAGAATAAATTACATGAAAAGAGGAATCTTCGCGGTTATAATGTTGATGTCCCATATTTTTTACTGTGTGGACAAAAAGTCTGGGGTGCAACAGCAATGATTTTATCAGAATTTAAGGCAATATTAAAGGAAGTAATAAATGCCTAACCTTGGAATCGATTTAGGTGGTACAAAAATAGAAGCTGTATTGTTGGCTGATGATGGCCAAACAATTAAACGCAAACGAATACCTACTAAAAGCAGTGACGGGTACGATGCAATAGTAACGAGGATAACCAATTTGGTTAATGAACTTCTACCTTTGGCTGAAAATATAGACCACATCGGTATTTGTACTCCCGGAGCAATTGAGCCAACAAAAGGAGTTTTAAAAAACAGTAATACCATTTGTTTAATCGGAAAACCCCTGCAGGAAGATCTTGAAAAGCAAATTGGACTTTCAGTATTTATGGAAAACGATGCGAATTGTTTTGCCTTGTCTGAAGCATCTTTTGGCGCTGCGCAGGGGTATAATGTAGTATTTGGAGTTATCATGGGGACTGGCATAGGCGGCGGTATCGTGATAAACAAAAAAATTCACAACGGCCCGAATAATATTGCAGGTGAATGGGGACATCATTCTATTTACCCAAATGGCAGGATGTGTTATTGTGGTAATAAAGGCTGTGTAGAAACATACATCAGCGGACCCGCCCTGGAAAAGGAATGGTTCGAATTAACAGGTGAAAATCAAATTGTTACTGATATTGTTAAAAATGGATTAATAAAAAAACACGCCGAATGGAAAGAGAGATTTATCCTCAACTTTGGCCGCGCTTTGAGCCATGTGATTGATATAATTGACCCTGATTGTATTGTTATGGGTGGGGGCCTCTCCAAGGTTGACATGCTTTATTCTGAAGGCAGAGATGCTGTCTATGCCGAAATATTCAGCGAACATGTTGTCACACCTATCTTGAAGAACAAGTTAGGAGATTCTGCTGGTGTATTTGGAGCAGCACTTTTAGGAGATAAATAATGAAATTTGGCCACTGGCTTAATTCACTAACGTGGGTTGACCATTTAGTTATTTTATTGTTGTTTGCACTCTGCAGCTGGTTTGCACATTTAACGATGAAAGGCTTTAGACTGCTTGTTGAAAAAACACAGCACAGTCCCTATGCTGAGGAGTTCAGAACCAGCCCATTTGTTTTTTTTGCGGTTGCGATTCCTTATACAATAATTCTTTACAGGCTTATTGGCATCTACTTAACTGAAATGTTGAAATCTACTTTTTAGGTTTTTTGCGCATGGCGGACATGGCTTTCCAAGCCATTTTTGGTACCTTTTCCAAATCATTGAACTGCCCGGCCCCCTTCAGCCACTCACCGCCATCAATGGTAACTACTTCACCGTTTATATAGCCCGCTTCATCACTAATCAGATAGGCCGCAAGATTTGCTAATTCAATGTGTTCACCAAACCGTTTTAATGGAATACGATTTTTCATCTTTTTTTCAATACCCAGACCTGGAGGTGCCAAGCGGCTCCAGGCTCCTTCAGTAGGAAATGGGCCGGGAGCAATGGCATTGGAGCGAATACCATATTTTGCCCATTCAACAGCTAATGAACGGGTTATTGCCAATACTCCTGCTTTTGCAGCTGCGGAGGGAACAACATATCCCGATCCAGTCCAGGCATAGGTTGTAACAATATTCAGTATTGATCCACCACCAGCAGCAATCATTTCTTTTCCAACAGCATGGGTACAATTAAATGTACCGTTCAGAACAATATCCACTACTACCTTGAATCCTTTTGCAGATAAGTTTTCAGTGGGACTAATAAAATTCCCCGCCGCATTATTCAGCAAAACATCTATTTTTCCAAATTCCTTTCTGGTTGCTACAACCATTGACTGAACGCTGGCAGGGTCGCGAACGTCACATGATAGGCCTAAAACGTCTGCTCCTGTTTTGCGTAACTCTTCAGCAGCATCTTGTATCACTTGTTCCCTCCTGCTGGCAATAACAAGATTTGCGCCCAGTTCCCCAAAACGGGTCGCCATGGATTTTCCAAGACCTGTTCCTCCTCCAGTTACAATAATTGTTTTTCCTGATAATAAATCATCTCTAAACATGGTAATACCTATACAGTGTTTTGTTTAAAAAATTCTCCTATCAATTTATTAATAATTTTTGATTGTTATAACGAAACCAAATGGGATGTTTTACTAACATTTTACAGCTTTAAATTAGGCATCCATTTTGATAATTCACTATTACCTGCAACAATGATCAGACCAGACCAAACCTAACAAATACAAATGGCGGCTCAACTACCAGCACTACTATATCATTTGATATTAGTGCTCCCGGTAGACAGTTACACTACATGCATAGCATCAAAAAACCTTTCATCTAAATTGTACATTGTGCAACTTAAGATTGGTAATAAGGTATTAGAATAAATTGCGAACATGAAATAAGAATAACTATGAAGTCAAATATTACAAAAACCGTTTTAGTTCTAATTATTAGTTCTTTGAATGCACAACTCGCTAATGTCGATGTGCCCGACCAAGTGCCAAAAGTAGTAACAGCAGATATACAGGCCGGGATAGAGAAGTATATCGAAGATGAGACTGTGCGGGGCGGAGGTTATTTCGAGTTTTCGTCAGATGGTCAAGACTTTTCGTTCAAACTAGTTCGTGTTCATACTGAATACCTAGCGAATCTTGGTATTCGGCGGCACTTTGCCTGTATAGACCTCGTAGATACCTTGGGTGATGTATATGACGTGGATTTCTTTCTTTCCGGTGATCCCGGAGATATGACCATTACTGAGCAGACCCTTCACAAACTGAACGGCATCCCATTCTACACGTGGGAACAAAACCGACGAGGTACGTGGCAGCGCGTACCCATGGAAGAGGCCACCCCTGGACTATTGGGTGTTATCGAAGGAGAAGACGAGTTCGACTTTCTATACAGGGTTAAACTGCCAGAGATCACAGATTCTGCCCGCATGTGGCTTCCTTTGCCGGAAACCGACAAGTTCCAGACCGTTGAGATTAAGAAAGTCAATCCCCCCAAATACCGCGTAATAAACGAGCCAAAATACGGCAATAAGTGTTTATTCTTCGAATTTGGACCGGAGGACAGCGAAAGAACTATTGATATGCGCTTTTATATAAAACGGAAGGAAAAGGCCGCGTATACCCCTGATTACATTGATCGGGAGAAGTACCTCGAGGCGCAACGTTTAACCCCAATAGATGATAATTTTAAAGCAATAGCCGGGGAAGTTGTAGCGGGCAAGAAAAGTGATCTTGTGCGCGCCCGCGCCCTTTATGATCATGTCATCGACCGCATGCGCTACATGAAATATGGTTCTGGTTGGGGGAAAGGAGATGCCGTTTACGCATGCGATGTGCGTACTGGGAATTGTACTGATTTTCATGCTTACTTTATCTCTCTGTCAAGAGCTGTCGGTATACCTGCACGCTTTGCCATTGGTGCTGCTATTCCTTCCTCAAGGGATGATGGCGGAATAGACGGTTACCATTGCTGGGTAGAATTTTATTCCGATGGGAAATGGTGGCCTGTAGACATATCAGAAGCCGATAAATATTCGAGTCTTTCAACATACTATTTTGGGCATCATCCAGCAAATCGTTTAGAATTCAGTCGTGGCCGGGACCTAGAGTTTGATCCGGGACCGGCTTCAGGCCCGATCAATTTTCTTGCCTATCCGGTATTGGAAATTGAAGGGAAACCGGTAAAAACGAAAACTGAGTTTTCCTTTAATCGTAACGTTTCTCACAAGTAACAACTTAAATCCCAATGGAACCCGTGAGTTTGCTGTAAATACTTGCAGTACGAGTGATCGGATAAGACATTTTTTCTGGTAACAACAAATTTTCTAGATTCTAAATCAAAGTACCTTTTAATGGATATGTCTGGTTAGTCATATCATTGATCTTGTCCACAAAAAAACGTTTCAGCTTCATTCGTAAATGGTGTCTTTTCAAGATGTTCACCTTAATAAATCTTCTCTAAACATTTCTATTCTCTATTGTTGAATAAACTTAATGATTAATTCATTAACATGTTCTGGTTGTTCTATCATGACCAAATGTGCTGCTTTTTCTACGATTTCTAATTCAGCATTGGGCAATTTATCAGCCAGCAATTTCGCCCCTGCAACTGGTGTTAAGCCATCGGATGCACCATTTATAATCAATACTGGAATTGAAATTTTGCTTACATTCATTTCCGGTATCTCCTTCATACCCTTGATTAACGCTTTCATCATATACATTGGATTTTTGTCGCTGATTGATCTTTCTTGATTGACTAATTCCGGATCTGTTTGCCGATGAAATGCATTTTTAGCAAAACCTTTACTGAAAATGGGCCTTATCCATTCCAATAATATCACTGGTAAATTCCATAAACCTATTTGTTTAGTTGGACGTGGTGTACTTGCGCCAAACAGTACGAGTTTTTGGATATTATGCTCATTTTTTAAAGCTAGTGGCAATGCAAATGCAACCCCGTATGAATGGGCAATAACGTAATTGTGTTCATGCTTATATTTAGTAAAAACTGCTTCAACATCGGTCATTATATCTGAAAAAGCATATCCTTCTTCCGGTTTTGGACTCCGGCCGTGTCCCAACAAATCGAACGTAACAATATTATATTGATCTTTTAAGCTGTTGATCTGGTGATGCCATTGGTCTGCTCGCCCCCCAGCGCCATGAATAAAAAATACGCATTGATTGGATTGTATCTCATGTATGTAAACTGCCAGTTCACGTCCCGATCGTATTTTTTCCATATTTAGTGGGTTGTTTTCCTGATTCATGCCAAAACTTTGTGTAGATGTTCCAGTTAAACTAATCATAAGTAACATTAATAATTTTAGATAGGCTTGTATTGCTGGAAGTCATTTAGCTATATTTTATTCATAATATGTATTTAGAAAATAGATTAAGCCACTACCATTAACAACCAGTGCCTAAAACCAAAGCAAAATCAAAACTGTTTATCCTGGATACAAATGTTATTCTCCACGATTCGGAATGTTTAGATAATTTCCAGGATAATGACATAGTCATTCCCATATCTGTTTTAGAAGAATTAGATCAATTTAAACGCGGTAATGAGCAAATTCATTATAACGCACGAGATTTCTTACGCCAGCTGGATACATTATCTAATAAAGATTCTAATTCAGATGCAAAATCTCTAGGTAAGAATCAAGGGACGGTTAAGGTAGTAGTTAATCATCATTGGCATCCCGACGTAGAAGCATCTTTCCAGGATGATAATCCCGATCATCGAATTTTAAACTGCGCTTATAAACTCGCCGAAGATAATCCTGACAAGGATGTTGTATTGATTTCGAAAGATACAAATATGCGCCTGAAAGCCCGCTCCCTCAAATTGTATTCAGAAGATTATGCTACCGATAAAGTTGAAAGTATTGAAAAAATTTATTCTGGTGTACGGTTGATTGAGAATTTTTCCAGCGAGGCAATTGATCAGTTGTACGGAGAACAGGCCTTTATATACCCAGAATTAAATGAAGCGCTGTCGAATCCTATCCCCAATGAAAATTTTATTTTGCGCAATGGGCAAAAGTCTGGGCTGGCAACTTACTGTCCCCGACGTGAGCACCTTGTCCGTGTGGATAAAACCCAAGCATATGGAATTACCCCGCGCAATGCTGAGCAATCGTTTGCTATCAAATCATTATTAGATCCAGAAATTAAATTGATTTCCATAACGGGTAAAGCAGGAACAGGTAAAACATTATTGGCCCTGGCTGCGGCTTTGGAACAGCGGTCCAATTATCGCCAAATATATCTTGCCCGGCCTATTATCCCGTTGAGTAACAGAGATATTGGTTACCTTCCCGGAGATATTCAATCAAAGATTGATCCTTATATGAAGCCATTGTTTGATAATCTTTCATTTATTAAACATCAATTCAAAAAAAATGATGAACGAGCCAAAAAAATTGATGAATTATTGGAATATGAAAAACTGGTCATTACACCATTGGCTTATATCCGCGGGCGCAGTTTCCAGAAAGTATTTTTCATTGTTGATGAAGCGCAAAACCTAACTCCGCACGAAGTAAAAACAATAATCACAAGAGCAGGTGAAGGTACAAAGATTGTTTTCACTGGTGATATCAACCAGATAGATCAACCATATTTGGACAGCCTTTCAAATGGGCTGAGCTACCTGATCAATCGATTTACAGGTCAAAACATGTATACTCATATAACACTACAGAAAGGTGAACGGTCAGCTTTAGCTGAGTTAGCCAGTGATCTATTGTGAGGTACATAGCTGATTATTCAAACGGTCTTTTTCCTGTTGAATGAATCATGAAATTTCTATCTAAACTATTTAATGTTAAAGAAGGTGAAGGGCAGCCGTTTTTCATCCTTTTTATTCACTTTTTCTGTTTTTCTGCTATGGGTATTACTGCTGGATCAGCACGCGATGCATTTTTCCTGAGCCTGTTTGAAAAAACATATCTACCCTTAATGTTTGTGGCCATAGCGATCGTTATGGCTGGTGTAATTCCATTATATACAAAATGGACACGGGGGCGAGATCTGACGACTGTTATAATGTTTTCTGCAGCCATCTTCGGTGGCAGTTTAATCCCGCTGACATTCATGCTTTCTGGGTGGATTATTCCTCTTTTATACATATGGGTTGAAATTATTATTGTCCTGTCCATTGCCCAATTTTGGCTACTAGCAGGAGAGGTTTTTGATGCCCGTCAGGCTAAACGCCTTTTTGGCTTAATCAGCGGCAGCGGTGCCATTGCCGCCATGGTTGTTGGTTTCAGTATTCGTCCTTTTGTACAAACTTTCGGTTCGGACAAACTCCTTTTGGCAACAACCTTTTTCATTGGTGTTACAGCCGTGACGGCCATGATGATCCGCCCTCATCGTACAAAACTGGAAAGCGGATCTACCAAACAATCAGCAACAAGGAAAGAAAAAAGCAAAAACAAATTTGACAGCTATTTAATTGCTATAACTATTGTGATTTGTTCCATGGCCATTGTTTCAAAATATGTGGATTATCAATTCAAAATAATAGCTTCGAATGCATACCCCACGCCGGATGAACTGGTAAACTTTTTTGGTTTGTTCTATGCTGTTACAGGAGCTGCAGGATTCATTGTTCAATTTTTTCTGACTGGCCGTATTTTATCAAAATTCGGAGTGTTGGTTGGCTTAATCATTCTTCCATTAGCAATTTTCGCAGGTTCTATTGGATTTTTCATGGTGCCTGTCCTGGCAGCTATTTTTATTCCAAAATTTGCCGACCAGGTATTCAAATTCACTATCAATAATACTACTATTCAGTTGCTCTGGTTACCGGCACCTCCCAAAGCCAAAAAAGAGACAAAACCTGTTATAGATGGCACAATTAAAGCTTTTATGGAGGGGTTTGCCGGCTTATCGATTTTTATTGCTACAATATATTTCAGCGTCCCAATCCATTTCTTAAGTATTGTAGTGATTGCGGTAGCTGCCTTGTGGATATTTTATACATTTAAAACCAAAAGAGACTATGTCAATGCACTCCAAAAAGCTATTGAAAAACGGCAGTTGAATTTTGAAGAATTGGAAGTTGATGTTGCCGATAGTGCTATGGTGGCAACGATTGAAAAAACACTGTGTGCTGATGAAGAAGTAAAACAACTCTTTGCACTGGAATTGATTGAAGATATTCCCTTAACGCCTTGGGCAAAGACTTTGAATGAACTTTTTCATGGAGAAAATAAGAAAGTCAGCAAAACCATCTTAAAGATTGCTGCAGATAATTCTAATGTTATCTCTGATGATGAATTAATGGCTACACTGCAGAACCAAGATCTCGCTCATATCGCTATCAATGTTGCAGGTAGTCGCAAACTTTCTGCTGCTGTTCCAATTGTTGAAACTTATTTATCGGATGACAACCAGGAATTGCAGATAACTGCTGCGGCTGCTTTACAAATGATGCAATCAGAAAAAGTAGATGAAGCACGAAAATTAATCCAGGAAAAAATGAGCAGTGCAGATCCGAAAATCCAAGCTATGGCTATCAGACATTTAACTGAACAACAAAAAATCCTGACAAATGATTTATTAATAGAATTCCTGGAAAATCCATCGGAAATCACCAGTAATTCAGCTTTGGATGTAGCGGCTAAAAGGAAAAATCAAGAATTGATCCCAGCCATTATATCAAACTTATCCAATCCTAAAACACTACCGACTACCCGGCATACCTTACAGCAATTTTCAGATGATTTTGTTATTCCTGAATTAATATCCACACTTGAGCATGAACATATTGACATAGACTTGTTGCGCGGCATTGTTGTTATATTAAAAGTGTATAGATCAACTGAGACAATTGATGCTTTAATCGGATTATTGGAAAGAAAAGAAAAACGTGGACTTGGAGAAATAATTGATACTCTTCTTGTAATGGCTAGGCAAGAATTACTGTCGGATGAACAGGCAGGTAAGCTTAAACATGAAGTTAATAAAATATCAAAACACGCATACCGTTTGATTGATTTCCTGAATAGTGTGGAGCAGGTAGATAAAGAACATACACTAAATGAAGTAATTCAGCATGAGCTGTCCAAACAAGTCCCTTTCCTTTTAAAACTGGGAGTGATCGACACACCCTCCACACCTGTAGAATCCTACTTACAGACCATTAAAAAGCAAGACAAGAGACAGATGCCATTTGTACTCGAAGTACTGGATAACATTTTTGAGTGGGAAGAAAAAGAATTAATTACACCATTAGTGGAAGATTTTACAACAGATGAATTGACGAAAATAGGTGAAAAGCATTTTGCTGAAATACCCATTGGCTTGGAAAAACACCTTGGGATAATGATTGCCGGTGATAAAGAATGGGCTTCAGCAGTGGCAACTGATTTTGCGTTAAAACATCAGCTTACAGCTGTGCTGAAAAATGTTGATTGGGAAAAAATCAAAG
>Ga0208894_1001106_pt1 | contig 16771 bp, 12 predicted proteins | sample ETNtaG_12_FD_185752 | JGI IMG/M metagenome (GOLD analysis project Ga0208894, IMG submission 185752) | Marine microbial and viral communities from oxygen minimum zone, Eastern Pacific Ocean - ETNP201306SV49 (SPAdes) (version 2) | ecosystem: Environmental > Aquatic > Marine > Oceanic ... | reverse complement strand
ATTCCATATTTATGATATAAACATCTTCTGATTCCGATTCCAAAGGGTTATAAAGAGATTCGATTTCCGCTTTAAATACTTTTCCCACAACATTGGGCGCCAGTTTCATTGATGGTGTTAATTCTTCGTTTTCTATACTTAACTCGTAGTCAATTAGCATTGCTTTTTTATAACGGGAAAATTTGGTGTCATTGGCATTGTTCCACTTCATCAAGCAATTAGACAAACAGTCAAAATAGTCATCCATTCCTTCAGGGCATTTACAATCTTGCGAAAGGAGAGACTCGTCGGGTTTTTGGGAAAATAAACTTTTATTGGGGAACACCAAAAGAACTGGATGATTTTTCCCCCTTCCGTAGAGATAGGCATGGGCAAGGTAGGCACAATCTTTTGCAATGAGATTTTCCACTTCAGTTGGAACGACTTTTTCACCATTGATTAATTTAAAAATCCTATCCTTCCGGGAAATAAGTTTTAAGCCTGTTTTGGTGTATTCGCCCACATCACCCGTTTTAAACCAATCATCTTCTACCAAAACTTCTGCTGTAGCCTCTGGATTATGATAATAACCAGTCATTACATTTGGACCTTTAACCAGGATTTCACCGTCATCAGCTATTTTTACTAAAACACCCGGGATTGGTTCACCAACAACGCCTTGTTCTCGTGCTATCGTCGGATCAGTAATCGTACAGCATGGAGATGTTTCCGTTAATCCCCAACCTTCCACCACAGGAATCCCGTGATCTTCAAAGAGGTCTGCAATATTTTTTGGTAAGGGTGCTGCAGCTGTAAAAACGAAACGCAAGTCATCATGAAAGATCATTTCTTCCACTTCTTTGTCCTGCATCACGCGTGTTGCAATGGCTTGATAAATTCGCGGGACGCTGAAAAAAACGGTTGGTTTTACTTTCTTCCAATTATTGAGAAGGATATCCAAATCTTTCCCATATCCATGCTCAAGAGATAAAACAGCACCATTTACAACTGCAGCAAATTTTTCGAAAATCCCTCCAAAACTATGATGCCATGGAAGATAAGATAAAAACCGATCCTGATGATTTAAATCCCATAACGCTTTCATGGCAGCCTGCTGGGAAAGAATATTTTTATGGGTTAATTGCACACATTTTGGTAATCCCATGGTTCCTGAAGTATACATCATTAAAGAAACAGTATCAGGATGGATATCTAACCCCATTATCTCATTCGATTTTGGTTCATGAGAAATTAAGTCTGCAAAGGGGACAAGGTTGACAAGGTCATGATTTCCTAAAGAAGAGAAATGGATGATTTTCTTAATGTTTTTTGGAGATTTTATTTTTTCGAATTGATCTTGATCAGCAACAGCTGCGAAAGTGGATTCACAAAATTCTAATAATCTATTGGCTTGATCGGCTGGATATCCGGAAAAAATGGGGACAGAAATTCCGCCCAATGCCATGACAGCCAGTTCAATTTCCAGCATTTCTTGGCAGTTTTTGGAAAGGAATGCCATTTTGTCGCCTTGTTTAAATCCGTTGGACAATAGCCAACTTTGAATAGCTTTTACTCGTATATAAAAATCATTCCATGTTAGCCGAGTAGGCGTATCATTTTGGACATCCTGATAAATGGGTTTATCAGAAAATTTTACCGAGTTTGTTTGCAGTAAAACAGCCATATTCATTGCATATTCAGGTAACGGAATTGAACTGGAGTAAGTATTCATTTCTGCCATTATATCAATATTTTTTGGCGAGTCCAAATAGTTTTCATTTCATCTCCGCATGATTCAAAACAAGCGTCACATTTAGCGCCCAATGGCTGGTCATCTTTTTCCATTGTTTCCAGGTGGATTTCTCTACCCATTTCTTTAAACAATTCACAGGATTCAGTTAAGCGTGGTTCACCACAGGTAAATTGTTTACTCCAGCCATCCGTTATTAATTGTTCATCCCGGGACGAAATGGCCATACCACAGAGTTCTGTCATGCTTCAGCCTTAATTTTTTCTAAACGCTGAAGCGCCAATGTTGCCGCGCCCAATGCTGTTGTGAATTGCACCATGTCACCTTTGGGCACATTAATTTTTTCTTCTACATTTTCTGTCAAAACATCGATCATTGTTTTAAAGCGCATGATGCCGCCCGTGAGTGTGATCTGGGATTCCATTTTCACCCGTTTTAATAATTGTATGGCTCTTTTTACAAGTGAAGACATTGCACCATGCATAATGTCTGATGGAGCTGATCCTAAAGATAATTGATTAATCACTTCAGATTCAGCAAACACGGCACAAACACCGGAAATAGGAACATCTTCTTTTGATGTTTGCACCAGCGGGCCAATTTCTTCTGTTTCATAACCCATATAGCGAGCTGTTTTTTCCAGGAAGGCTCCCGTTCCAGCAGCACACTTGTCATTTAGTCGAAATGATTTTACTTTTACCTTATCGTCCAATCGACTGGCCTTCATGGTTTGTCCGCCAATGTCTAAAACTGTTCGTGTATCGGGGAAAAAATAATTAGATCCGCGGGCGGTAGCCGTTAAATCTGTAACGGTAATATCACGATAGGGGACCATGTGCCGGCCGTAACCTGTAGAGATTGCATAGCCGATTTCATCTTTAGCTAATCCCGAGTCTTTAAGTATTTTATCAAATACCTTTTCTGAAGCTTTATCCAATTTAAAACCGGTGGGGGTCATGGCGTGCCCAACCACTTCTTTTTCCGGAGAAAGAATAACCGCTTTTGTATAAGTAGATCCCACATCCACACCAATGACATAACTCATGCTTGACCTCCTGCCGGGATGCGGCTGGTTTTAATATGATCCATGGCAAAAAGAGCCGCGCCCAGGGCACCCATAAAATGGGATTCATTACTGACATTCAATTCCTTACCAATGTTTTCATTCAAAACTTCCACCATGCCAATATTTTTTGCAACTCCGCCGGTAAATGTAATTTGTTGATTTAATCCCACGCGCCGCAATAATGAAATGGATCGGGATGAAATTGATTTATGAACTCCCAATAAAATATCCTCAATTTTCTTTCCTTTTCCCAACCAGGAAAGCACTTCGGATTCAGCAAACACAGTGCAAGTTGTACTGATTTTTACCGGTTTTTCCGATTTCAAAGCTGTCACACCCAATTCGTCTAAAGGTATATCCAGAGCCATGGAAGCAGCACCGAGAAAACGACCGGTTCCTGCAGCACATTTATCATTCATACAAAAGTCCACTATTTCGCCTGTTTCACTTACAGCAATGGCTTTTGTATCTTGTCCCCCCATATCCAGAACGGTTCTTGTATCCGGAAACATGTGTACAGCACCTCGACCATGGCAACTGATTTCAGTCACTTGGGTATCACCAAAAGTCACTTTATATCGCCCATATCCTGTTCCAATTACATAAGTCACTTCTTCTTCTCTCCGCCCGCTGTCATTCAAGGCATTCAAATATGCTTTCTCGGCTGCCTGAACAACGTTGGCCCCTGTATCGATTAAAGATCTTCCAACGATTTCCAATCCTTCATTTATAATCACTGCTTTTGTTTGTGTAGATCCGACATCCACGCCTGCTGATAATGCCATTCTATGCTCCTATTGCTTCTTTTGCTTTCCGGGATGCCAATCCTTCGAAAAAAGCATCAATTCGATTTTTCATTTGCGCTTCACCCACAACCCTTGAATCCATCATATCTGATTCAATGAACAGACTGGGCAAATTGCTGTTTTCCATTAAAGCCCTACGGTTATCCGCCATGCCAGCTGATGTTGTTCGACAGCTTTTGATAGGATGATATACCACTCCGTCAATATTATAATCATTTGTTTTATCAAGTACAGTTAGTTCAGGATGAAACATGGAATCCATAGCATCGCGAACACTGATAAGCACACCTTCTGCCAGAGAATCCATGGGGTTGTCCAAATCATATTGGACACCCAAATTTGTTCCGCCTGAAGCAAACCACAAGTATGTGGACATGACAAAGGCACCGCCCCATTCGGTAAACATTTCATTGAATCGGCGAAAAATGGGATAGCAGGGTACTCCGATGAAACTTAAACGATATTTTTCATCCGTAAGTGTTCCAATTCCATTGGCAGACATATATTCCATTTCTTCCACGAGTCTTGTAAAAAAATCAGCACCTTCAGGCGTGCCGCGGAATACATTTGACATACCCAAATAGACTGTTCCGTCAGTTAATGCATTAAAAAGAGACGGACGGCTTTGATTCAATTCCATCACCCGTTTCCAACCGGTACTCATGGTATTGACATGTCCTAAAATTTCTCGGAGTTTGTCAATATCAAATTTCTTTCCTGTCATTTTTTCACAGAGTTCAATCAATTCTTTTAATTGGGTTTTTACGTATCGCTTTTCCCGCTCAAATTGTTCATCGCCTGGCCAGGTTCGCGTACCAGCTTCCCGCGTAGCAGGGACATCAATGGAAACCATGGGAATATCATAAATGCGTTCCCAGATTTCACCCCATTTCAAGTATGTGTTACAGGCATTAGTTAATACGGCAATGCCGGGTTTGGGAATTTGTCCCATGGGATGTTTTCCGTTTTGCATCTGCATGGCGAAATCAGCTTTTACGTATCCACAAATATCCGGAGAATAACCATAATCTTCAGCCACGTTTATATAGTCATCAGCCACATGACGAACCGCGGTTTGTAATGAATGAATTTCCGGAAATACCATTGGTAAATCAAAAACGCGGAGAATTTCCGCTATACTTCCCATGACAAAAACATACGCTGCTGTTTCCCCTTTCTCTGCTTTTTCTGTCAAGTCCTGAAACCAATCTCTAAATAGTGCAGCACCTTCCCGAGTACCGCGACCAACCATATCTATATTTTTAATTTCATTCATTTTTTACCTCAATCAAACATTAAGTTTTCGACAAACGTTTCCAGTTGTATCTCTAAATGATCAAAACTGGTCATGTTTTCTTCAAATTCACTCACAAAATAAGGTGTATCGTCTTTTTCCAATTCTTGGGTGTACGTTACCTGTTCTTCCAATCCAGGCTCACACATTTTTGCCGCTGTGATGATCACTGCTTCAGCACCTGAATTACTTACCCTATCTCTCAACATTTTTTCTTTCGGTTTGCGGAGATCATGCTGTACGGGACTATAAGTGGATTTATGGATATAGGCTTCTGCCATAGCATTTAATGGATCATCGCCCACATCAACATCTTCCAGTAAATATCGCAGTCCTATCAATAAATCATCATCTACCACATAGCAAGAACGGCCTACAGTCCGAAGCATATCCAAAGGTGGTTGTTCACAAAATCCTCCCTCAAAGACGACGCGAATACGATCCTGTTTACGAGCATTTCGTTTTTCAATCATAGGTATAACTGTTTCGAGTATTTCGTTATGCTCTTCCCGTGGAATCATGCCTCCAATTGCAACAAGGGTATAGGCCTCATTGATTGTAACTAACCAGGGTTTTTCCCTTTTTATATCATATAATTTCCGAAGCAAAGCGCGATTATTGTTAAAAACGGCAATAGAATTCCGCAAAGCATCATTAGTTATTTTCTGTCCGGCAACTTTTTCGATGATACCTTGAATTCTTTCATACTCCTCTTTTAGATATTGAACGGAGTAACTTGAGTTTGGGTTTTGAGGCAGATATAAAATTTGGCAGGGATAATCAAAATTCCGTCCCCAAATGGGAGCCAAATTTCGAGCTGCATCACAAATGGGATGTGTAACGAACATATCCAATTCAACACGTCCGGAAAGAACTTGTTCGAGACAGGTTTTTAGAATTGAGCAAAGATAAGATCCAAACCGGCTATCTGCAATTCGCGTTTCCACAGATGCGCCAAACATCTTCATGGGCAGCATCCCGGCAGCATGAGCAATTTCTTCAGGAAAATACACTTGAAAATGTCCTAATACTTTTCCACCTGCTTCCCGCCAGCGTTTAACCGTCGTTACTTCAGTATCTTCAACCGTTTCCTGGCAAAGCCAAAGAATATCGTCCAACGATTTTCCCTGCCATTCTTCCATTACTCGTACTGTCATAATGAATATCCTTTATTATAATCTATTTTTTCGATCTGATTAATTATTAGCTTGATCCCATATGCTTTGCAACATTTCGTGCAAAGTTTCTATTTCTTGAGTTACTAAACCCTTTACCAGTTGTTGATCAACTTCTATAATAATTGTTTCTATTGTATTATAAAGATTTCGACCTTTTTCTGTCAAAAATAGCTGAATGATTCTTCTATCAGAAGATGTGCGCCTTCTTTCAACCAACCCATCTTTTTCCATTCTATCAGCCAATCCAGTAATTGCTGGTTTATCAAGATGAACGCTTTTCCCAATATCTGATAAAGATATTCCATCAGAGCTAAATAATGTATTTAAAACAGATGCTTGCGAAGATGTCACATTGAATTCACTCAAGCGTGCATCCAGGATCTTTTTCATCCCGCGTGCCGTTCTAAACATTAAAAATCCTGTTGTTTTCTCCATAGTTCCTATTGGTATTTCATAACTCATAATATACTCACTGGTTACTTATTTAGGGTAAAAGGTTTATTTATTCTGGATTTAATATTTAAATATAGTTCACATATGAACTATTTACAAGTAAACTATATGAATTTTATCAAGTTCTTTAGATAAGAATAAAATAATTAAGTGCTTTGGCTAATACAATCAATGATACGTTGGTTTATTTCGTTTAAACTAATAGTGATTCGCAGGGAATTATTTTGCCCGAATATTTCCATATCACAAACCATTAGTCCTTCTTTTGCTAATATTTGGTATACACTGTTTTTCTGGTCATTATTCTGAAAAGGTAAATAAAGAAAATTGGCATGAGAATCACCCACAGTAAAACCTAGCCGTCTTAATTCTTTTAATAGATATTTCCTTTCCTTTGAGTTATGACTAATTGAACGGCGTACATAATCCACATCATCCAGAGCAGCTTCAGCTGCTTTTTTCCCTAATATGTTGATCGACCGCAACAGTCGTTTATTTTCTAGTGTTTCAACTAATTTTTCACTCGTGATTCCATACCCTACTCGAGCACCTGCCAAACCATATATTTTAGAAAAGGTGCGTAGAATGATCAAGTTAGGAAATTCTTTAAGAAGCTGTACTGAATCCGGATATGATTCATCAGTGACATATTCATAGTATGCTTCATCTGCAACTACCAATACGTTGCTTGGTATAGTTTCCAGAAGATTCCTTAATGAATCATGTGTAACAATAGTACCCGTGGGATTATTCGGGTTGGCAAAAAATATTGCCTTTGTATTCTTTCCGCACAGGGGAATAAGATCATTTATATTACAATCAAGGCCGGGCATGTCTGCAACAACACATTTTCTCCCGATACGATTTGCACTATATCTATAGGCCATAAACGTATTATCAAAGGTAAGAATTTCTTCATCTCGGTTTACCAAAAAATGAATAATAAGATTTATAAGTTCGTATGAGCCTGCTGAAACTGCGATATTATTGGGGGATACTTGATATTTTGAGGCAAGTTTTTCTTTTAATGTTTTCGGTTTCCAGCTTCCATAGCAATGGACATCTTGACTGTATTTTTTAATTGTCTCCAAAACCATGGGAGAAGGCCCGAATGGATTTTCATTGGAATGTAGACTTATAGTTTCAAACAATTTTTTAGACATATGGGTTTTTCTTTCTTCAGATTACAATTAAAGCATAAATAGTGTATGGCACGTTTTTGGATTATAAAAAATACTAATCCAATTTGATATTTTAATTTAGTTTACATACAAATCATTAGCAAAGAAACTATACGGGTTTGAGAATAGTAAAAATACTATATGATATTGATAACAATTATTTTTCAATAAAAGCTTGTATATTGGATATGAATGTCTGAATTTCCTAATATAAACTGGACATCAGTATCATACAGTATCATATTTTATACTGTCGGTTCGTTTGTGGGCTAGTTTTGAGTGTAAATCAAACCTAATAACAATAATCAAAGGAAAACAAAATGATGCAAAAGAAAATCGTATTATCTGAACAAGATATTCCAAAACAATGGTATAATATTGCCGCAGACATGCCAAACCAGCCACCACCCATTTTACATCCAGGAACGGGTCAACCTATTGGCCCTGATGATTTAGCACCTCTTTTTCCCATGGGATTAATTATGCAGGAAGTATGTCAAGACAGATTTGTTGATATACCCGAACCGGTATTGGAAGCCCTTCAAATCTGGCGTCCTTCTCCTTTGATTCGTGCAACCGGCTTGGAAAAAGCCCTAGGTACACCTGCAAAAATTTATTATAAGTATGAAGGCGTTAGCCCAACGGGAAGTCATAAACCGAATTCTGCCGTAGCTCAGGCTTATTTCAACAAAGCAGAAGGTGTCATGCGTCTTTCCACTGAAACAGGTGCAGGGCAATGGGGAAGTTCCCTTGCATTCGCAGGAGCTCTTTTTGGTCAGGAAGTGAAAGTCTATATGGTTAGAATTAGTTTTGACCAGAAACCGTATCGAAAAGCACTCATGCACACTTACGGTGCTGAAATTGTCGCCAGTCCATCTACGGATACCAACGCAGGAAGAACTGTTCTGGAAAAAACACCTGATACACCGGGGAGTCTTGGAATCGCTATTTCGGAGGCTGTGGAAGATGCTGCCACAAGAGACGATACCCGTTATGCTCTTGGATCCGTATTAAATCATGTTCTCCTTCATCAGACAGTTGTTGGACAAGAAGCAATGAAACAGATGGAAATTGCCGGTGAATATCCTGATATCATTATAGGTTGCTGTGGCGGAGGATCCAATTATGCAGGATTAGCATTCCCATTTATGAGGGATAAAATCAACGGCAAGGACACTCGTTTTGTTGCCACAGAACCTGCATCTTGCCCCACTCTGACAAAAGGTGAATTTCGCTATGACTTTGGTGATACGGCTCAACTAACGCCATTATCTCCAATGTTCACTCTTGGGCATCAATTTGTGCCGCCTCCCATTCATGCAGGCGGATTACGATATCATGGTGATTCTCCTCTGCTTTCTCAATTGGTGAAAGACGGACTCATAGAAGCGGAAGCCTACGGTCAATTGGATTGCTTCGAATCTTCGATTACATTTGCAAAATCAGAAGGAATCGTTCCGGCTCCCGAATCCAGCCATGCTGTTCACGGAGCTGTGAAACATGCTCTTGAAGCAAAAGAAGCTGGTGAAGAGAAGGTTATTCTTTTCAATTTATCCGGACATGGATACTTTGATATGGCTGCCTACACTAATTTCCTTGCCGGAACATTGGAAGATCATGCAATGACCGACGAAGAAGTTGAAGACAGTTTGAAGGCACTTGAAGGATTACCAACAGTTTAATTACTTCTAATCCTACAGAAATAAAAAAGGGAGGAATCATCCTCCCTTTTTTTATTAATTAATTATTAAAATATATTTTTACTGATATTTTCCAATACTTGGTGGCGATACCACGCAGATGCCCGAATATCTGAAATTGGGTTGGCATTTTCCATCACCAATTTCGAAAAAGTATCTTTTTCTGAATCTTTCAATTGAGAAAGACTTTTCCCCAGTAAATATTCACAGGCGGAATGGCAATACATAATTGTTTTTGCTACAGAACCAATTGATGCACCGGCAGAAGTTACTTTCCCATTCTCATCTGTATGGATATGGTAAGCTAATGAAGCTAAAGCTATTTCCATGGAGTTACGATTACCTATTTTCACAAATCCTGATATTGTTTGTGAGTGACTTTTTGCAGAAGGGACTACCACATTTCGAAGAATTTCATTTCTCTTCAAAACAGTCGTTTTCACTCCGGTAAAAAAATCAGCTAGAGATATAGATCGTACTTCTCCATCACTGTTTATTATTTCACAATTAGCATTTAATGCAACCAAAGCACAGGAAACATCACCGGCAGGCGATGCAGTGCAAATATTTCCACCCACCGTGGCAACAGATCTAATTTGAACCGAAGCCACACTCTCCACTGCTTCAATAAGTACGGGAAATTGTTGAAGATTCGTATCAGCCAATACATCTGTCATTGTAGCCAACGATCCAATTGTAATTCCAGACTCCCTTTTTGTGATACTTTTAAAATCATCGTCAACTAATTGGGATAAATTTATTACTGTCAAATCAGGTTCTTTCTTCATTTCCAATTCAAGAATCAAGTCTGTATATCCGGCACCGAATCGAACGTTGTTTCCCTCAGTTTCCTTCATTGCCTTCAAAAGCGCATCAGTAGTCAGCGGAGTGATTGTATTAAAATCCATCATGCTTCCCCGCCATTCTTTTTATCATGAATCGCTCTCATCACCTTTTCCGGCGTCATGGGCAATGAATTGATTTCTACTCCCAAAATATTGGAAACGGCATTTGCGATGGCGACCGGCGTGGGAACGAGTGGTGCTTCGGCCATACCTTTCGCACCAAATGGGCCCGATTCCTCATTTGTTTCGATGGGGTAGAAGTGGATTTCAGGAATGTCCCTTGCCGTAGGCAGTTTATAATCGTGGAATGTGGGGTTCATCAAATATCCGTCTTCGTAAATCATTTCTTCGCTCAACGCATATCCCATGCCCATAACCACACCGCCATCAATTTGTCCTTCAATTCCCATGGGATTCAATACCTTCCCTACATCTTGCCCTACATGAACATTGAGAACATCCACCTTTCCGGTGAGTGTATCTACTTCCACTTCCACGGCTTGGGCGGCAAAGGCGTAACATCCGGATACATTTCCTTTAAATTCCTTATCCTGAAATTTACTGGACGGTTCATAAAAATAGGACACTTCGCATAATTCATGGGGAGGTTTAAAATGCAATGCTCTCACAACTTTATCTATCTTTAACGAGTCTCCGCTTTTTTCCGATTGAATTTCGCCGTTTTGGAAGAGCAAATCATTTTCCTCATTATTCAGCAGTTGAGCTGCTTTTTCTGCCAATTTATCTTTTAATATTTTCACGGCACCCAATAAAGAATTGCCGGCAACAAAACTCGTTCGGGAAGCGTGGACACCAACATCCCACGGTTTAATTGTTGTATCAGAATTAATCACTTTTATTTTATCAAGAGGAATACCCAATTCTTCCGATGCCATCATGGCAAGAACTGTTTCCGACCCCTGTCCAATTTCACTGGAACCTGTGAGAATGGTCAGAAAACCATATGGATCCATTTTCAAGGTGGTTCCACAGCCATCTGACGGATAAATTTTAGCACCTCCACCCACATGAAGCATGGATGCAAAACCGATGCCTTGTTTAAATCGGTCAGATTTACCATGACCATTTTTTGCGGCTTCATATCCGCTATTCTTAATCACTGCTTCCAACGCAGGTTTAAGTCCGCAAGATTTGTATTCAAGACCTTGGCCGGTTATTTCTCCCGGAAAATTTGAATTAATTAATCTGATTTCCCCTTTGTCCATTCCCAATTCATCTGCCATAAGGTCAATGTTTCGCTCCAAGGAAAAAGTTGCCTGAGGATTGCCGAATCCTCGAAAGGAACCGGCGAATACATTATTGGTGTAAACAGCATGAGCATCGTACACACATGCCGGTACCTTGTATAATGACGAAAACGTCTGCATCATAACAAAAGATGTTCGAGCTCCCCAAGAGGTATAGGCGCCGTTATCTTTGATAATCGTCGCTTTCCGGAAGGTAAAGTTTCCTTGTTCGTCTGCACCGGTTGTCAAATCTATAACCATGGATTGACGAATGGCTGAATGGTGAAATTCTTCCTCTCGGCTAAAAAGAATCTGAACTGGCTTTCCGGTCTTCATGGATAAAAGTGCACAAATGGGTTCAAATGGGTGAAGGTCTAATTTGCTCCCGAATCCTCCGCCAATAATCGGTTGAATTACCCGAATTTTCGACGGGTCAATTTTCAACACCTGCGATATTTCTCTTTGATATAAAAAGGGGACTTGGGTGGAACTATAGAGAGTTAATACATCATTTATCGGAGAATAATCTGCCGTAATATTGCTGGGCGCCATGCAGGCGTGAGTCACTTTCGGCAATGTATATCTACGGGTAACGGTGACGGCGCTTTTCTTTTTCTCCACTTCTAAATCCCCATGTTCATAATGGAAAGATTCGGAAATATTTTTATTGCCATTATCCCCCTTGCTGAACTGATTAATTCGGGGAGCATTTTCTTTCAATGCTTCTTCCGGATTAAATATTCCAGCCTTCTCCTCATAGTCAACTTCGATTAAATTTAAAGCATTTTCAGCAATTTTTTTTGTGTCCGCCGCCACAGCTGCTATCTCATCTCGAATACAATTGACTTCACCCTTTTTCAATACAGGGTGGTCTTTTCGATAGCTCAAATTCTCGGTATCCACATCGTTCGCAGTGATGATGCAATGGACACCTATAAGTTTTATTGCTTTTGACACATCTATTGATTTTATTATCGCAGATGGATATTTAGCTCGGAGAATAGCACCGTGTAGCATTCCCGGTAATTCAATGTCATGTCCGTAAACAGACTTGCCGGATACCCGATCTCCAGCGTCCAGTTTTGGTGTTGGTTTACCTATTATTTTGTAACTCAAAACAACGCCTCCGCCGAATCAATTATTTTCACGTAGCCTGTGCACCGGCATATGTTTCCTTCTAAATTTTTCTTTATTTCGTCCCGGTCAGGCACATGGTTCACACTATCACACCTGTCTTTGAATGACTTAATAGCCATGACCATTCCCGAGGTGCAAAAACCGCACTGCACTGCACCGTGATTTACCATTGACTCCTGAACCTCATCCAAAGACGTCCGTCCGTCTGTTAGTCCTTCTACGGTTGTGATTGATTTATCATGTATATTAATGGCAAGATACAGACAGGAATTCACCGCCGTTCCGTCTATGAGGACGGTACATGCACCGCATTCTCCTTCCAGACAGCCGGGTTTGGTTCCCTTCAATTTCAATTCATCACGAATGAGATCAATCAAAAGCATTGAGGAAGGAATCTCCTGCTTCATTTTTCTACCATTAAGTAAAAATGATATTTTGTTTTTTTGATATTTCATCACTGATTATCAGGCGGTTACTTTTCGATTTTGAAACAACTCTCTTCCTTTTAAATACGCAGAAAGATTCATGGATTTAATCAAGTCATTGGGTGATAATTCCAATATAGCTGACTGCCAGATTTCAGTGGGAATTTTACTGAAAGGGTCAATCATGGACAATAATCCAATAATAATAACATTTGTTGATATTCCAGATCTATCATTCATGTCTAATGCAATTTGGTGAGCATTAACATTGATGATTTTATATTGGTCCAACACATTTTGAATAGATTCGATTTCAGGATATTCTTCTTTTTTGGCATTAATGGGTAATGCTGAATATTCGTTTAATATAATAATGCCATTGGGTTTTAATAATTCTAAAAATCCTGGACGAAGAACTTCGCTTTGTTCCATAACTACAAGTACATCAGCAGAATGGGGAGCCAAATTAGATGAAAATACTTTCCCGCAACTAAAAGTAGAAATGACAGACCCGCCTAATTGGGCCATACCTAAAGTGTCACCTTTAATAATGTGAGTATCTGCATAAGGCGTTTTCATTGCGACATCTGTTAAAACTTTTCCGAAAAACAAATTTCCCTGACCGCCAATTCCTCGGATGGCTATTTTTAAAGATTCAGGCAGTTTGGATTTATCTACTTTCACCGGTTTGGTAAATTGCGGAATTTCTATGAGTGGAACATCATTCTTTTGCTTTCCATTTTCATTAATTAGTTTAATGGCGTCAAAGGGACAGCGTTGCAGGCAGATTTGGTTGTTGGAAGCACAATTTGAACACATACTGGTAAAACTAGGTGTTTTATCATTGTCTGTTTCAATCCCCGGACAAATATTGCATAAATCACAATTTTTACAATTTTCATAATCAAACTCAAGATCCCGTATAAATTTACTTTTTTCTATATTATGAATGCATTCGCCCTCAAGAATAAGAGTTGTATATACTTTATCTTCGGCGAGTTTTAAAGCCTCTTTTAATGCTTTATCAACTTCTTTGACATCGTAAGCATCAACAACAACTGTTCGACCACCTTCCGCTTCAAGAGCTTTATGAAGATTGAAGGGTATTGGCTGTTCTGCTAAATTGGTTTTAGAACTGGGAGCAGGTTGTTGTCCTGTCATGGCTGTAGAATAGTTATCTAAAACTACTTTTACACCAGGAATATTTCGGAAAATAGCATTTCTTGTTCCATCCATTCCTGAGTGACATTCAGTTGAGTCACCTATGACACTAATCACTTTATGAGCCATTTCAGGCCGAGATAGAACAAATCCCTGTCGCATGGGATCGGAAGCGCCCATACAAGAGACCGTATCCAAAGCATTATTAAAAAATAATAGGGTAGAGCAACCGATATCGCCAAATGATGCATAAATCTTTTTACGTTTTTTTAATTTTTCTACTGATAAAGCAAATGCTTTATAAGAACAGCCCGGACAAATGGATGGTGGGCGAGACAGTGGCTTTAAATTTGTTTTGGCGGGACTTTCCAGTTGTGGCAGGTTCAAATTTTTGATAAAATATTCAACCACATTTTCCGGTGTCCAAATTGTTAATACACTGTGATCATTTTTACCAATTACATCTAATCCTAATAGACGGATTTTTTCTTCGAGAAATCTGTCTCCATCTTCGATAATATATATTTTGCCCGAGAGATTTTTGCAAAACTGACTAATACGATCCTTTGGAATGGGATTTGTGATGCTAATAGATAAGATGGATGGATTCAGGTTCAAACTGTTCAACGCTTCTCTGACAATACCTTCAGTATTTCCACAGGTAATAATGCCCCAATTTTCATCACCTTTTGTTTCGGTCACCAATTCTGATGTTTCCGACCAAGATTGAATAGCAGGAATTCGTTCTTGAGTTGCTTTATCATAATTCTGTCGAGCAATATTGGGTAAAAGCATCCAATCATGAAGTGTATCGGGGAGTTCTCTTGCCTCAATATGTCTGGGTTCTTTAGTTCGAACCAAGGCTTCGGAATGACATAAAATCCCTGAAGCTAAAACAATGACTGGCGTGTTATTATTTCTACTCATGTCCGCAGCAACTCGTGAAATATCATACATTTCTTGATGATTCCGTGGCTCAAGTACAGGAAGCCTGGAAGACGCAAAAAAGTGTCGCGAATCAATCACATGCTGAGTACTGGATGGTACATAATCCGTTGCAGCATAAATAACAAGTGCACCGGATTTTCCACTGAAAAAAGCGGATGTTGTAATGGCATCCGCCGCTTGGAAAACCCCGGGAATTTTCATGGTTACTAAAACGTCTTCACCCGCAATAGCATGACCTACAGCTGTAGAAACAGCCACAGCTTCATTTACAGACCACCCCACCTTCATAATATCCTGTGCATAAGCTAATGTACGATCAATAACTTCTGTACTGGGCGTACCGGCGTACCCTGTTGCTGCATGATATCCGGCGTGAATAACCCCCAATGCAAATGCGGCATTCCCTTGCATAATATAAGCAGTACCAGCGGGCGCATTTATTTGTGCTTCAATTTTTTTGTTCATAATTTGTTATATAATCTTATTTTTTTTCAATGCTGAAATATCTTCATTTGTTAACCCTGCTTCTATAAAAACAGATTCATTCTGTTCGCCGAGTTTCGGAGCGCATGGGAGCGTATTATTATTTTTATTTAAAAAATCTGTATTCATGGGAGCGGGAAACATCTTGACGTTTTTTCCGTTTGGAAGTTTTGTTTTCACCATCAATTCATCAATTAAATCCATATTTGCCACATCTTTTATATTATTAACAGGTGCAATGGCCAAATTGTTCTCCAGACAAATTTTAATAAATTTATCCGTCGTATAGGATTCCAGACCCTTTCTAATATCCCGATAAATATTTTCCCTGTCTTTTTCCCTGCCATTATTCGAAACGCGATTATCAGTTTTTAGGTGGGAAAATCCTTCAATTTTTGTCAGTTTATCCCATTGCAAATCACTACCGATAGCCAAATAAACATAGCCGTTTTTTGTAGGATAACAATTGGATGGTACAAAACTGCGGTGTTCATTTCCGCTTCGGGTGAATAAATCTTTTTCATCTTCCACAAATTCTAATTGGGGTAAAGCCGTAATGAGCCAGGAAGCAGCACATTGAGCCATGGAAATATCTATCCGCTTTCCCTTTCCAGTTTCCTGGCGTTCCATTATAGCAAGCAACACTTGGGCAAATGCTTCATCTCCGGCTTTCAAATCAATAATAGGTAGACCACAAAGCGTTGGATCTCTATCAGGATCACCTGTGAGATGCATATATCCAAACATCGCCTGCAGGGCAGGGTCATACCCGGCTCTGTTGGGATAGTCGGGACCGAATGCCGAAATACCGCACCAGATTAAATCTGGCTGCACTTCTTTCAGCATATCGTAGCTAATTCCCAGTTGGTCATATCGTTTTGGTAATGTATTGCAAAGAAAAACATCCACATTTAATTCACGGATAATCTGTTTTAATAATGCCTGTCCTTCCGGTTTTTGCAGATTTATTGTAATTGCTTCCTTGCCCAGATTTGGTGCAATATAATAAGCATGTAAATCTGATTCTCCTGTATCCTCTCCAATATATCGGTTGGGATCTCCCGGGTTATTTTGGCCAGGTTTTCCCGGTGATTCTATTCGGATTACTCTCCATCCTA
>Ga0208894_1001101_pt1 | contig 16851 bp, 13 predicted proteins | sample ETNtaG_12_FD_185752 | JGI IMG/M metagenome (GOLD analysis project Ga0208894, IMG submission 185752) | Marine microbial and viral communities from oxygen minimum zone, Eastern Pacific Ocean - ETNP201306SV49 (SPAdes) (version 2) | ecosystem: Environmental > Aquatic > Marine > Oceanic ... | reverse complement strand
AGCCCGACACTGCATTGATCTTACATCCGAACCGGCATTGGGTTCTGTCATTGCTAGACATTCTACTTTCTCACCGCGTATGGTTGGCAACAAGTATTTCTCGACCTGTTCATCTTTGCATGCCATCAAGATATTGCTTGGACGAGCTACTATATATTGGAGCCCAAAATTAGCCCTGCCTAACTCCTTCTCTAACAAACATAGAGTTAATGCGTCTAGCCCTCCACCTCCGTATTGTTCAGGCATATTTGCCGCATAAAGTCCAAGTTTTATTGACTTTTGTTTAATTTTTTCAATCAAATTGGAGTCGATATGATTGTTTTTTTCTACTTCAGCTTCGTAGGGGTATAACTCTTGCTCGACAAAACTTCTGGTCGTATCGATAATCATCTTCTGTTCGTTTGAAAGGGCAAAATCCATTAAATTTCTCTCCTATTCTTTTTTCTCTATATGCATGACCCGGCCTTGCTCCTTTGGTGAAGGCAATTTTTGGTGGAATTGCCAAATTTGTGCAAGTATTTCCGCAACATCTGAAGATATTTCACTGGCCTTTGATTTATTCATATCAACATGAATTAGCATTTGCTCGGTGGTTGCCAATAAGTCACCAGTCAGGCCATGGAACATTTTATGAAAAAAATGAAGTCGCTTCTTGTCGAGCCCAAGGATTTGGGTAGTATATTTAAGAGTTTCTCCTGCGGATACCTCTAAATAGTAATTTATGTGGGTCTCAACAGTATAAAAAGATTTCCCTGCAGCCCTATAATCTTCATCGATACCAATATAGCGAAATAAAGCATCCGATGCATCACCAAATGCATAAAGATAAAATGACTCACTCATATGGCCGTTATAATCAATCCAATCTGGATGGACATCGCCATGATAAAGTGACAATGGCTTGTCTAGGTCGTCAGTTGACGAAAATATCCTATGTTTTCTATGGCGGTATATATCGTTATCCATAATTCTATATCTTGATAGTCTTAGTAAAAACTCAACCTATTAAGGTATATATTACTTGGGAGTACAGTTAACGCTATACGTTTTCCGTTATTTATTCTACATAATACGAAACTCTTTGCCTCTATAGGCAACAATTAAGCAGCATAAATAATAATTTATCATTCATTAATTAAAGAATGAAACTTATATAATGTTATTGCCTTTTGACAATAATCAAATCCTATGAAGAATCCCTATCGTAAGGCAAAATTTCTGCTATCTTGCCCTTCATTGAGAGGTTGTCCTGATGATGAAGGCTATGAAGTTATATTCGCAGGAAGATCAAATGCTGGCAAATCTAGCGCTATAAACACTCTAACGGAACAAAATAAGTTAGCCAAAGTCAGTCGTACACCTGGTCGCACCCAACACTTAGTCTTTTTTGAACTCGACCATCAAAGACGACTTGTCGATCTACCTGGGTACGGTTACGCAAAAGTGCCAGATTCAGTGAAACAGAAATGGCACTATAACATGAATAAATATTTCGAAAAAAGACACTGCCTAAAAGGTGCCATTTTAGTTATGGACTGCCGCCACCCCTTCAAGCCATTTGACGAAATGATGTTTCAATGGTGCGTTGATAATGAAATAAGTACACATATAATCCTGACAAAATCAGATAAATTAAGAAAAGGTGCTGCAAGTACGACTAAATTAAATGTTATGAAGTCCCTCAATGAACTCCCAAGTGTCTCTGTACAACTTTTCTCAGCACTTAAAAAAGAAGGCTTAGATGAACTCCATGCCTATCTAAATAAGGTATTTGAATTTTAAGCATGAGAGTTAACATAAAACTCTCAAAAATTCATCAAGACGACACAATTATCGTTGCAAATAATCGCCAAGTTTTAGCGATAAAGAGATCCATTTCAGAGCAGCGTGGAGCTACAAAATTACCAAACATATACTCATACACGGCCTGGCTCGAAAAATTATGGCAACAACAAAACACTGAACACAATTTGCGCCTACTCTCGCAATCTGAACTGAGGCTGTTATTTAAAAAAATTATTGAGAGTGGTCCTGTCGCCCAACCTGATATTGTTATTGAAGAGTTAACTAAGTGTTACCATCTCTGTAAGTCATATTTCATTGAGATTAATAATCTAGCTAATTATTCTAGCACCTGTAGCCTTTTTGTTAGATGGATTAGGGAGTTAGAAAAAACGAAAAAAGAGAGAAACTATATTGATTCAACTGACCTGTATTCACAAATCTATTTATCTATAAAAAAAATATCCAAGTCTAGACGCTATTTCATCTATGGATTCAATAAAACCACGCCAGCACAGAAAAATCTCTTTGACTCCCTAAGATGTGAAACAATTAACACATTATCACGGAGCAATTCTCCTAAATCGCTCTCATTTCACGACTCAGATACTGAAATACAAGCTATTGCAGAGTGGGCAAAAGAGCTCAGTAATAATAAACCTAACGATCAAATAGGAATCGTTGTGCCCAATATAAGCGAATCCCAATTCACTGTGAAACGTATATTTGACCAAGTGTTTGATTCTAGTTTGTTGGAGACGAAAAATAAGCCTTACAATATCTCATTAGGTGTTCCTTTGTTGCATTATCCACTTATACAGCATCTACTAAATATCATAGTTCTTTCGAAACAGATAATAAATAACAAGATTGATCATCAACTTCTTATTCATGTCATTACTTCTCCCTACATCACTGGAGCGCAAAAAGAGTCAAATAAAAGATCCCTAGAGGTAAACAAAGTCTTAGCAACAAAGAGGGAATCGAGCAGTTTCAAAAAAATCACAAATCTAGTTAGGAACTGTGAACAGTTTGTTGAAGTGATAGATCAAATTAATCGGTTAAAGCTTCAACAAAAAATATTGCATGAAGACTGGCTAGTTGTTTTTAATCGAATTCTTTTTATCTGGGGATTTTCAACAGACAGAGAATTAACAAGCGATGAATTTCAATTACTTAAAAAATTTCAAGAGGAATCGCTAATCTTAAACAAAATCTCTGGTGACCTTAATAAAACCAGCTTTGACGACGCAATAAACACTCTCCAATCACATCTTGGTAGTGTAGTTTTTCAAGCCCAATCAGGACCTGCAAATATACATATACTAGGCGCCCTTGAGGCAGAAGGATTATCTTTTGATGGTGCCTGGATTTCAAATATGACTAGCAATTTTCTACCAGGCATTATCAAAATACCACTTTTTATACCGAACAAGGTTTGTGCTGAGTATGGGATTCCAAACTCTAGTTTTGATATTATTCATGATAACGCCAATACAACCATTGAGGCTCTTAACAATTTAAGTTCCAATTTGGTGTACAGTTACGCCAAATCACACAACGAAATAGAGCAGTTGCCAACGCCTTACTTATCCTTCGATGAATATCAATTAAAACAAAGCAAAGTTAGTAATTCAAGAGAACTAAATGTAATTGAAGATTCTCAGGCGCCGTGTATAGAGGACTATGAAATCAAAGAAGGCGTGTCTACTCTTCAAGATCAGATGGACTGTGCATTTAAAGGCTTTTCTAAGCGCCTACATTTAGAAAAATTCGATGCCCCTCATATTGGTTTCAATAGATTAGAGCAAGGAAATTTAATTCACAAAGTTCTTGAAACTTTCTACACTGAAGTTAAATCAAAAGAATCATTATTAGAACTTTCGTCAAGCGAGTTAGATGGTTTATTGGAAAGACACATTGATTCTGCTATCAACAACAAATCAACTTCAAGATTTAAAAAAATAGAAAAAATTAGAATTAAGAAAATTCTTCATGACTACTTTGAATTAGAAAAGCAAAGAGATGTGTATGAAGTAATAAAAACAGAATCGACCACAGAAGTCAGCATCAATAATCTGAGTTTTAAGATTAGACTTGACCGTGTCGATAAACTACCCAACGGCAACAAATTGATCATAGATTACAAGACCGGCAAAGCTGAAATTAGTCAAATGACTGGTAGCCATATAAAGCAGGCGCAGTTGCCAATTTATGCCTTAACAAATAGTGTAAACGGTGTGGCTTTCGCTAAAATCAATGCAACTAAATGTGAATATTTAGCTATCACAAATGACGAATCTGCCCTGCCTGTAAAGAAAACTACTATACCCAAATGGGAAGATCAATTGGTAGAATGGGAATCAATATTGAATTCTGCAAGTTATGACTTTCAAAACGGCGTTGCAACGGTTCTTCCTGAAAAAAATGCCTGTGAATATTGTGATTATGACTTGCTATGTCGTGTCGAGAAATTGCCTAACCACAGATAGTCTTTTTGCGAATAACTCTTCAACAATTTGCGCTTTATTGAGTTCTGAGACATCGATTTTCCTTAAGCAATCTGCAAGCTGTGAGATAACCTGAACATCAAAACCTAAGACTCTAAATACATTGACTAACTTTGCAAAACGCTCTCCCCTTCGAAGGGCATCTATTTGCAGGTAAAAATCTAATATTTCTTTTGCAGAATGCTTGATAAAGTCCTTTACAAAAAGACACCACTTTGAAGAAAACTCTGCAAGTTTCTGATATTCTTTAGGGCATTTAAGGTGCCCACACAATGCATCGATGTTTTCTATTTTCTGCTGATGAAGCCAAATTGCAAATTGAATTTCAGGTTTTATGTCTTCAACTGTATCAAGTTTATCGACAACAGACTTTTCAATCTCCAGCATCGGGAAGATTCTTTGGTACGCCTCACACTCACATAAAACATTAAAAAAAATGGAAGCTTTTTTAGTTGAGAGTGCCAATGATAGTTCCCGAAAAACTCGCTCTGGTACAAGCGAATCAACTTCTCCAGAGATCACCATTTGCCTCATTAACAGTTTCGTCTCGCTGGCAATCTTGAAACCTAAAGAATTAAATCTTTGGGCGAATCTTGCTACACGCAACAGCCTGACTGGGTCTTCTGTGAAGGCATCTGAAATATGTCTTAACGTTTTTCTCTCTATATCCTTAACTCCACCGCAAGGGTCGATCAAATCACCATCTTTGTCTTTAGCGATAGCATTAATAGTTAAATCACGACGCAGCAAGTCCTGCTCAAGAGTTACTTCTTTTGAGGTGTTAAATTCAAATCCAGAATACCCACTACCCACTTTTCTTTCAATTCTTGCAAGGGCGTATTCCTCACTAGATTCGGGGTGAAGAAAGACAGGGAAATATTTTCCAACTTGGCGATATCCAAGAGATTTCATTTCCTTAGGAGATGAGCCAACAACAACGTAATCTTTTTCGGTTTCTTGATTACTTAATCCCAATAGTTCGTCCCTAACAGCACCGCCTACTAAATATTTTTTCATCATTATTGATAACAGATATTGAAGAAACCTCTATAGTTCTCTTATAATACACGAATGGACATGAAGAAAAAATTATCCCCGGCAGCACACCACGTTACACAAGAATGCGGTACTGAGCCTCCTTTCACTGGTGAATATTACAACCACTATGAGACAGGCAACTATCACTGTGTATGTTGTGACGCATTACTATTTGAGTCAGATACAAAATTTGATTCGGGGTCAGGTTGGCCAAGTTTTTTCGATCTTGCCAAAAGCAACTGTGTTAGGAAAATTGAGGATGATTCTTTAGGATATATCAGGATTGAAGTCAGATGTTCATCTTGTGATGCTCATCTAGGTCATGTCTTCCCGGACGGTCCCAAACCAACCGGCGACAGATACTGTATTAATTCGGTTGCACTGAATTTTTCGAAGAAAAAGTGAAACCAATCGCTGTTGCACTGACTGGCACATCCAGTATGCCTTGTGTGGTGCGACTAATACTTGAGTGCAAACTCTTGCTTACTTGGCAAGAAGACTAGCGAAACGATCAAAAAACTATAACCATAAAAGCCAAGAAACCAAGAAAAATTGAAAAGCCTTTCTTGAGTTTTTTGCTATCTACGCTGTGAGTTACCTTTGCTCCCAATGGAGCGAACAATATACTAGCAACAACCATACTAAATAGTGCCTGTATATGAACGAAGCCAAGACTTCCTGTCATACCACCCTGCTCCATACCAGCAACAATAAAGCCAACACTCCCAGCTAAAGCGATAGGCATTCCAACCGCAGCTGAAGTGGCGATTGCATTTTTTATATCGACATTGTTAAAAACTAAAAACGGAGTAGTCATTGTTCCACCTCCTATTCCAACGATAGCTGAAACCAACCCAATTACGTAACCCACTAAAAGCCATACCCATCTAGCCAATTTATCTACATGGCCAGAGGCACTAATACTAAACCACATAACAACAGCAACAGAGATTTCAAAGAAAGCGAAAAAGACACGTAAAAAATCAAAGCTCATATATTTAGCCACCATCGCTCCACTATAAGCCCCTATAAGAATTGTTGGAGTTAGTCTAGTGAAATTTTTCCAATGTATTGCGCCATGCTTGTGGTGTGCATAAACACTTGAGACAGAAGTAAAGACGATTGCAGCCAAAGCCGTTCCTACAGCTGTATGCATCAACACTGACTCATCCAGTAATGGCGCCAAAATATAGAGCAAAGAAGGCACCATTATTAGCCCACCTCCAATCCCTAAAAGACCGGCAGAAAAACCAGAAAATGCCCCTACAAGAAGCAATAAAAAGAGTGTTTCATTCATTCATTTGTTCCTCAACCTCAACTAGTTTTTGTGCAAAAATTTCTATCTCTGATTGCCTTTCATTCACTATAGTCTCGCCCAAGGAAACAAGGTAGTCGAGATAATCCTTCTTGGTATTATCCATACTGCTCGAATGACTATCGTCAAATAGGGCATCTAATCGAAGGTAATTTGATGCATTATCATAAACCGCATTAAGTTGATAATGGGAGACAGAAGATACTGCATTGGATGTCATGAACCCCCCTTGGTATAACCACTCTGCAGCACCCCAACTTGAGGTTATCTCACAATCAAGTTGTGTATTTTGCCTCCCAGTTCCAAGTGAAAGCATCATAGTGTCTTTTGCATGCATTTCTGGATTGTGATAGCGAAATTCGGCATAGGCAGAAAGTGCAGGGTTATTGGCAAAAATACCTCCATCTATAAAACAACGTTGGGATTTATTATTAACTGTAGAGATTTGAGAAGGCGGAAAGTAGGTAATCGCCGAGGTTGCACTTCTAAGTAAATCTTTCAGATAATAATTATGCCGTTCACTTGTTTTTGCTTTTTGTTGGCGAAAAAAATAATTCTTCCCTCTTGATAGTTCGTATACTGGGATAAGTGTTGGTTTTAGTAGTTCTTTTAACTGAATGTTACCAAAATACTCTTCAAAGACAGACTCTATCCCTTTTGGATCATATTTAACATTCACTAAACCAGAGACTGATTTTATTTCTTGCAGTAATGAAGCATTAAAAATAACATCACCATTTTCAATGTAGAGTTCGATGATTTCGTCAGCACTATATTTTGGACAGTTATGATTGTCAGGTGTAAGTAAGCCTGCAATGATTATGGCGCCGGTACTAGCTCCTGAAAATAAATCAAAATAATCAATAATTCTTGCATCGGGGTTATTACTGAGTCGCTTAAGGTATTTTTCTAGATGGGTTAAGACTACCGCGGGAACAATGCCTTTGATGCCTCCCCCGTCGATAGATAATATGCGGGTTTTAGTTTTCATTTTTTCTGCGATTTTCTTTTATTGGTACCAGATATGTTCAGCAAAATGACGTCTACACATTGATTGATATTGGTCATTACCGCCTATCACAACCTGGTCTCCATCACTAACAACTTTGCCATCAGCGTCGAGGCGCACTACCATGGTCGCTTTACGTCCACAGTGGCACACGGTTTTAAGTTCATTAAGATTATCAGCCCATGCTAATAAATACTGACTGCCAGGGAAAAGCTCGCCCCTAAAGTCTGTTCGAATTCCGTAACATAAAACAGGCATGTCTAACTTATCAACTACTTTTCCTAGTTGCTTTACTTGTTCTTTGCTTAAAAAATGACTTTCATCTATCAACACACAATCGATTGTCTCTTTTTCATTCCTCTCTGAGATCAGTTCAAAAAGGTTACTGTCTTGATTAAATAAATGCGCTCCTGCCTCTAAACCAATTCTTGAGGTTACTTTTCCTACACTGTATCGGTCATCAATTTCCGCAGTCAACAAAAAAGTCCTCATTCCTCGTTCTTTGTAATTGTAGGCAGACTGGAGTAAAGATGTTGATTTACCCGCATTCATTGAAGAGTAGTAAAAATAAAGTTTAGCCAAAATACAACCTCTTTATTAAACAAAATAATATTATAACTCTTGGCGCTAGGTCCATAGCCGACATCACTGCAACTCTTTTAAATTGTAATATTCATTCAAAACTTCAGGATTGTCTATAGCCGATTTATTCTCAATTGGCAAACTATGTATTGCTTTTTGCACTGCTAATTCAACAATTTTTCCACTTTTTGTTCGAGGAATATCAGGCACTTGAACAATAACGTCTGGCACATGTCGAGGAGAGGTATTGCTTCGAATTTGGATAATGATTCTTTGTTTCAAATCATCGTCAATCAGCAACCCATCTATTAATTTAACAAACAAAATTATTCTTGTTTCATCTTTATAGTTTTGTTCAACTACAACCGATTCTAATACTTCTTTAAGTTTTTCAACTTGTCTGTATATCTCGGCAGTCCCGATTCTGACGCCTCCCCGGTTGAGTGTTGTATCTGAGCGGCCATGAAAAACCATTCCTCCATGTTGATTTAGGCTTACATAATCACCATGACACCAAACATTGGGATAACGCTCGAAATAAGATTGTCGGTATTTACTGTCTCCCTCGTCATTCCAAAAGCCAGTTGGCTTAGAGGGAAAAGTTTTAATACATACAAGTTCACCTTTTTTATTTATAACTGATTTTCCATTTTCGTCCCAAACTTCAACCGCCATTCCTAGTCCGCGTGTCTGCAGCTCACCACGATAGACTGGAAGCATTGGAGAACCTAAAACAAAACAAGAAACAATGTCAGTGCCGCCAGAGATAGATGAGAGGCAAACTTCTGCCTTTACTTTTTCATAAACATAATCATAGCAATCAACACTTAACGCTGAACCTGTAGATAAAATCATTTTTATGGAGTCTAGATTATGAGTTTTACGAGGGGATAGGGCTTTCTTTCTGGCTGTATCAATATATTTTGCAGAAACACCCATAAAATTAAATTTTTCTTGTTCAGCGTAATCAAACAAGATATTGTCATTATTTTTTATAAATGGCGAACCATCATAAAGCATTAAAGTAGCTCCGGAAGCCAAGCTACTTACAAGCCAATTCCACATCATCCAGCCGCAGGTCGAAAAAAAGAACACTCTGTCACCTTTTTTAATATCACAGTGCAACATGTGCTCTTTTTTATGCTGAATTAATGTTCCTCCCACACCATGCACAATGCACTTTGGTATGCCTGTGGTACCAGATGAAAACAAAATATAGAGAGAATCATTGAACGCTACGGATTCAAACTCTAGTTCCGGGTTTGTAGATCCGCTGACAATCTCATCGAACAAAAATGACTGGTTTGAATCTATAAAATCGAATCTTTCATTAACAAATCGAACCACTAAGATCTGTTCAACACTTGGTAATTGTGACACAATTTTTTTATTTTTTTCGAGACAGTCGAACTCTTTGCCGTTGTAGTAATACCCATCTACACAAATAAAAACCTTAGGCTCGACCTGACCAAACCTATCAAGTACACCCTGTACCTCAAAATCTGGCGAACATGAGGTCCATACAGCTCCTAAACTTGCAGTAGCAAGCATTGATATAACTGTTTCCGGCATGTTAGGTAAAAAACCAGCAACTCTGTCACCCTTCTTGACGCCATTTTGCTTTAACCATAACGACAATCTAGCGACCTGTTTATATAATTCCAGGTGACTTAGTGAGGTTTTTTGCTTATCTTCCGCCCAGAAAACGATGGCAGTGTTATCGCTTCTATCAGATAAAAGATTTTTTGCGAAATTAAGCCTTACATCGGAAAACCATTCAGAGCCTAAAAAATCATCACTATTTTTTAATACTTCAGAAGAATTTCTTTCGGCAATGATTGCAGAATACCTCCAAAACAGGCTCCAAAAAGATTCAGGAAATTCACATGACCACTGATACAATTCATGAAAATTTGTTAGTTTTACTTTGAACTCTTGATTGACCTCTTGTATGAATCCCCATGCCTGGGTATTTTTTATTTCGTTTGTACTAGGACTCCAAAGCAACTTATTCATTTATCTACCAATCTGGCTCCAATAAAGAAACAACTTGATTATATCTAGCAACTTTTCTTAGATTAATTTGAATCATTTTTTTACTTATATATTAACTGCCTTTTTTCGCCTTAATTGTATGCTTCCAACAATACCAATTAGAAGTAGAGCTGGAATAAATACAATCTGTTTTGGTAGGGTTTTTTTCTCAGTTTGAATAGAAGTTATTATCCAGCCACTATCAACTCCTGCAACTTTTATTGCCTCAACTTGCTTATTTATTGCGCTATCATTTGATATACCAGGCATTACCATTGCAACCTCCATATCACCAAAGAGGTCGTCTAACTGAAGGCCAGTGTTATTTACTCGTTCTTTTCCTGAATCTCCATCGGCTAAGGGTAATAGAAAAGTATAACTTCGTTCGATACCTTCGAGTGTCTCTCCCTCGACTACAAATCGTATCGATTCACCTGAATTCATCTTATCGGCAATTTCAAATATTTGAGTGCCAGGCTTATTCTCAAAAGGAGGGTCAACCTTATCCCAAAAAAAACCAGGCCTGAACAACATAAAAGCCACTAACAGTAGCGCTACTGACTCCCACCAACGATTTCTGACTAGCCAATAGCCTTGAGTTGCAGAAGCAAATAACAAAATAGCAATTATTGAAGAAATGACGACTAAAATGAAATCAAATATATTGCCTATACCAATCATCAGTAATTGGGTATTAAATATAAACAAGAAGGGCAATACAGCCGTTCGAATATCGTATATAAAGCCTTGTATACCTGTTCTAATCGGATCACCCTTTGAAATTGCAGCAGCTGCATATGCCGCAAGCCCAACAGGCGGAGTGTCATCAGCTAAAATTCCAAAGTAAAAAACAAACATATGTGCTGCAATGAGTGGAATGGCAACATTGTTTGCCGCACCCAAACTCATAATCACCGGCGCCATCAAACTTGAAACCACTATATAATTTGCCGTCGTAGGTAGTCCCATTCCTAAAATTAAACTGATTATTGCTGTAAAAAGCAAGATCAAGAATAAATTCCCTGCGGCAATAAACTCAACCCAACCTATAATAAGTTGACCAACGCCAGTTAATGTCACTGTCCCTACAATCAGTCCAGCAGCAGTAGTTGCAACTCCAACACCGATCATATTTTTTGCGCCATTTATAAAGCCGAACTTTATATCATTAATACTTTCTACTAATTGATTAACAAAATCTAAACTACCGCGAAAAATGCCTAATAAAATTTTTTGAGTTAAAACAATAAAAACCATGAAGAGTGTTGCCCAATATACTGAAGTCTCAGGTGAAAATCGTTCAACAGTTAACAACCAAATCAATAATACAACTGGAAGTAGAAAATGTAAACCTGCTTTAACTGTTTTGCCAACTTCAGGAATTTCTAAAATATCGTCAGTTGGCAAATCTGGCATTCTCGAAGCATAAAACAACAGCGAAACATAACTTAACACCATAATCAAGGAAATAATATAAACACTTGCATCCCCACCGATCGTGTTTATTAGCTGAAAAAATGGCGGCAAAACCCACACCAATACACCTAATACTATAAGAACACTACAAATGCTAATAAGTTTATCCACCTTATTGAGTTTTGAAGTTCTTGCAAGACCTTTCATTCCAGCTTTCAATGCCTCTAAATGGACGATATAGACTAGCGCTATATACGATATAAGTGCTGGTAAAAAAGCGTGTTTAATAACTTCGATATAAGATACACCAACATACTCAACCATCAAAAATGCAGCTGCCCCCATAATCGGCGGGGTGAGTTGTCCATTAGTAGAGGAGGCAACCTCAATAGCTCCAGCCTTCTCTGGAGTAAAGCCAACTCTTTTCATTAGTGGAATTGTAAATGTGCCTGTAGTCACTACATTGGCTATCGATGAACCAGAAATCATCCCGGTCATTGCAGACGAAACTACTGCAGCCTTGGCAGGACCGCCTCGATAATGTCCTGTAAGGGCGTAGGCCACTCTAATGAAGTAATTCCCTGCTCCAGCTTTCTCTAATAGTGCACCAAACAAGACAAACAAAAATACCATACTTGCAGAAACACCAACTGCAATTCCAAAGGCTCCTTCTGTAGTAATCCACATGTGAGAAACAATTTTATTTAATGAAGCACCACCATATCCACCAGCACCGAGATAAGTATATGTAAGAGCTAGCAAAGCTACGATCATCAGCGGTGGCCCTAGGGATCTCCTAGTAGCTTCCAATAATAATAATAAGCCTACACAACTTAACAATAAGTCAGTTGTGTTTGGTACACCCAAACGCATTTCAAACGCGCGTGAATCCCAAACCTGATTATAAATCAAATATACACAAGAAATAACAATCAAGAATCCCATTACCCAGTCAGTCCAAGGGATTTGAATTCTAGAAGATTTTTTGAATGCAGGATATATAAGAAAAGCCAATAAGCCGGCAAACGAAACATGGACGCGCTTTACTACATCAGCATTCATCCATGGTGTAATTTCGAGCACTAAAGGCGAGGAAACATAGAGTTGAAATAATGACCAAGTTAATGCTATATATAAAAGTATATTGTTGATAAATACACTATTTGGTTTTCTATTTCCAGTTTCCAAGTCATTTTGCATATAAATTTAAAACCTTAATTTGATAATTAAATAATATATCTTTTTATCTATATTATTTAATGCTTTTCTCATATTAATGAAATAAAAAAGGATGGCTAAGCCATCCTTTTTTAATTACAAGAAACTTATTACCAGGCCATTAAGCCAGCTTCTTTGTAGTACCTTGCAGCGCCATCATGAAGTGGTGCAGATAATCCATCTTGAATCATCTCTGCTTTCTTCAAATTAGCAAATGCAGGGTGTAACTTTTTGAAAGCATCAAAATTTTCAAAAACACCTTTGGCTATAGCATGAATTACATTCTCTGCTACCGCTGCTGAAGTGACAACCGTAGCTCCTACACCAAAAGTCTGAGTATCATCTGGATTTCCATTGTACATTCCACCTGGAATAGTAGCTGTGCGATAGAAATCATTATTAGCCACTAAGCCATCTACCGCAGCGCCTGATACATTCACTAAGACACTGTCACAAGATGTTGTAGCTTCTTTGATTGAGCCTGATGGATGACCAACAGTGAATACCATTGCGTCAATTTTATTATCACACAATGCTTTAGATTGCTCAGAAGACTTCAACTCAGAAGCTAAAGCAAATGTTGATTTATCCCAACCAAGTGCTTCCATCAATACTTCCATAGTACCTCTCTGGCCAGAACCAGGGTTACCTATATTGACACGCTTACCTTTAAGGTCTTCAAGGTTACGTATTCCAGAATCCGCTCTCGCTACAACAGTGAAAGGCTCAGGGTGAACTGAAAAAACTGCCCTCAAATCAGTAAACGCACCTGCATCAGCAAATTTACTAGTTCCGTTATAGGCATGATACTGCCAATCAGACTGGGCAACTCCCAAGTCCAACTCGCCAGCACGAATCGTGTTAATGTTGTAAACAGAACCACCAGTTGACTCTACTGTACAACGTACCCCATGACTAGCCTTGTCTTTATTTACTAATCGACAAATAGAACCACCAGTAGGGTAGTAAACACCTGTTACACCTCCAGTTCCGATGGTAACAAATGTATCTGCTGCTGAAACTGTTGTTGAGGCAGTCACGCCACTTAACAAAGCAGCCGACAGTAATACACTAAAAAAATTAAACTTTTTCATTATTTTCTCCTTAGTTTTTTTATATATATGATATCTTTCTTACGAATCATATCTTTCTTACGCACTTCTTTTATACCATAAATTTATATTATTGTCTTTAGTTACTGGTTATCCAATCTTTTAATAACGAAATACCTTTTGCTATTTTTGGACAAGTTAAATCTAAAAAAATATCTGGAGAGGGTTTTTCTTTTGAAATCATTTTAAGAGCTTTAGTACCATCAAAATCAACAAAAGCAATGCGTGATAATAGTTTATCCTCATCCATCCCAAAGTCAGACCCAGGCAACATAGCAAAGCCTATATCATTTAGTATTTTTTGACAAAGCGTTTTGTCATTATTGATTTCATGAGTATTATTTATCACATTCGAAAAGTCGCATATCATATAAAACCCACCTTGAGGTTTTTGACATATTACTCCAACTGAAGAAAGCTCTTTATAAATATAATCTCCAATCATTTTTAGAATTAACCTAGAGTTTTCTAAATATTCTGAATGATCTTCTGAGTATGCCTTAATAGCTGCATATTGAATAGGTGCACTCACCGCAGTGAAGGTTTCACTAGCTACAGTTCTAACACTATCTCTAATATAACTTAGCTCATCTGGAAATACGAGCATTCCGAGTCTCCATCCTCCAGCGCCACACCACTTACTAAGCCCATTACTGACAATTGTTTTTTCAGGATAATAATGAGTAATTGATTTGTACTCCCCAGTGAAATCTAGCTCCGCATATATTTCATCAGCAATAATAACGACATTGTGCTTTTTGGCAACTTCTGCCAACTCTTTTAAATTACCATGTGTTGTCCCTGAAGGATTATTGGGCGAGTTTAAAATTAAAAGTTTATTAACTGAATTAAGGCTATCACAAGTTTTATCTAGCTCTTCAGGGTCTAGATGCCAATTTGTTTCTGCAGAAGTTTTAATCCAGTGGACTTTTTTATTTATTATTTGTGCCTGTGGTTCATACGATACCCAACTCGGGCTTGGGAGAAGTAAATCACAATCCAGTACTAATTGTGTTTGAAAAATTAATTCTTTTGATCCAGGTCCGATAATGACACTTTCAGCATCATATTTATATTGATTTTTATTCGAATGATAATTAGCAACCTCCTCCCTTAATCCTATTAAACCAGATACATTTTGATAGTCCTTTTGATGGGCATGTTTTTGAAGCTCATCAACAACTATCTTGGGAACAGGGAAGGGAGATTGGCCTAACCCAAACTTAAAAACCTCTTTGCCATCTGCTATTAACTGTTGAGATAATTCGTTTATAGCAAGTGTAGCTGATGTTTTTAGACTTACAATATTGTTGTTTATATTCATTCATAAAACATATCAAGAAAAATGTTAATAATATAGAAAGAAAATCTTAAATGTATACTTTTGAATCATTCAAATAAGGAAGTTTATTACGAATCAATTTAATTGTATTAGTATCTATTTCACCGACTATACATTCTTCCTGGTTTTCACTATTTACAATATCTAATCCATCTGGACCAATAATCTTGCTTTCTCCCATAAAATTAATATCGTTAAGCTCTCCAACAAAGTTTGCATAAATAACAAATATCCCGTTTTCAAATGCCCTGCTTCTAGAAATATAACGAGCTGCAGCAGGCCAATTAGAAGACTGAGCGGTAGGCGCTAGAATTAATTTAACCCCTTGTAATGCAACTCTTCGGATTAACTCAGGAAATTCTAATTCATAGCAAATAACAATTGCTATCTTAGTGCCTTTAAAGTCAATAATAGAATCATTATTACCACGATTAAATATCTTTGACTCATCCGCAGTCGGAGGTAATAGTCTTTTTCTATGGTTAATTAAAGATTGACCCTTACTGTTAAACAATTGTGCCGAATTAAAAAGACTATCATTGTTAATTTCAGGATATCCATACAAGATAGCTGTTGCATATTTTTTTGCTAATGAACTAATCTTGATTGCATATTCGCCATCTCTAGTTTCAGCAAATTCTTTAATCTTTTTATGGCTACCATAGCCTGATAAAAATAATTCGGGTAACACTATTAAGTCTAAAGTGGTGTTTTTTCTTAAATGATTTTCTAATCTTTGAATTTTTTTTAAAGGTGTTTCATCACGCATTTTGTACTGAAATACGCCGATGTTTAATATCATCCTATTTCATCTCCTTATTGAGTATTAAATACTTTGTAATTGTAATAGTTATATTCGATGAAGTGAAAAAAATAGTAGACATATCTCATATCATATTTATTCACACTTTGAAGGTACGTGGGAGACCCTCTCGTGCTCGTGTAGATATATGTTTATCCCCCTCACACATCAAACGAAATTTGGACTTAAGTATCCTTATTCTCCAAGTCTAAAGGGAGGATATTCGTCTGTTGTTAATAATAATACGTAAGCATTAACCCTTAACAACCAGCGCAAGAAGCCTTCTACAAAATCAAATATACCTTTCGGATATCGCCCTGTAAATAGAATAGCAAACCAAGCAAAAACACTACAAAAAACAACAGCAATGAATATAAATAATAAAACAACTATATGTGGAATAACTAGAATCCATTTGAAAAGCGGCATCCATCTATTCAGGTCTTTCTTAACGTCTGGATAAGGTATATCAACTTGTATTGCTTGATCCTCGTCAGTTGAAGGATACTCGTCTCTCATTAACAACCCATAGGCAAAAATTCTAAGCCAGAATTTAGTAAGAGATAGATTCCAATCAAACCACCATTTCGGGTATTTTTCTCTAAAAAGAATCATTAAAGCTACTGCCAGCGACAAGGCTTCCGCGTAAGAGGAAATAAGAGTAAGCAATATAAAAACCGGAATAACTAAG
>Ga0208894_1001096_pt1 | contig 16899 bp, 15 predicted proteins | sample ETNtaG_12_FD_185752 | JGI IMG/M metagenome (GOLD analysis project Ga0208894, IMG submission 185752) | Marine microbial and viral communities from oxygen minimum zone, Eastern Pacific Ocean - ETNP201306SV49 (SPAdes) (version 2) | ecosystem: Environmental > Aquatic > Marine > Oceanic ... | reverse complement strand
TGAGTCGTGTCAACATCAGAATCGCCTCAGAAACGCCGCCTCTAAAATTGCTGGAAGCCAGAATGGAGACGGGTCATCGGGGCTATCTTAGATTTACCAATCCGGTAGAGCTTGACGAGCAGGAACAGATGGAGCTTGCGCTGAAAAAAGCAGATGGTGTGGAAATGGAGCGTACTCTTTTTCAATCGGAAGATGACATCCGCCGTATATCCTTTTATCTGGAGGATGCTGCTGCAGGTGACTCCCTCGAGATGCTGCTGTCAGGAGTTGTTGACAGCGTAGATCAACTTCTGGAGTTGACCGAGCGTATGTTTACTGTCCCTGTTGATACGGAACGTGTCATTCAGCTTTTGACGCCGCCGCCATCCAAGAGTGTTCAGGTAACTGCAGCGGAGCCTGTCATCCTGAACTTTTCAGACCCTGTTGAGCTGGAACCTCAGGATTCTGCTCTGGTGCTGTTCGATTCCACCGGTGCTGCAGAACTTGCTCGAATTGGTTTGGATGTACCGGCTCAGGTTTCTGTGCAACCGAGTTCAGGTTGGCGGCCAGGAGAAGCTTACGAACTGAAATTACGAGGCGAGTTTATCCGCAGTCCCGGCGGCGAAGCATTTAGCGACTCAGTGGTTACGATTTCCGTTCAAACCATTGAAATACCCGGGACAGGAACTATTTTCGGAACGGTATCCGAACCCTTCGCAGAAAACTCCATCGTGACTGCTCAATCTGTAGAAAACGCCTCACTTTCTGTCTCAGCGGATGTAAATTCCGACCGTGGTTTTACACTATTGGAACTTCCGGAAGGTAATTGGATTATGAACGTATTCCAGGACAAAGACGGTAATGGTCGCTACAGTTTTGGTAAGGCACTGCCGTTTCAAACTGCGGAACCGTTCGTTTTTGTGTCAGACACTATGGAAGTGAGAGCAAACTGGGACAGAGAAGGGGTAGAACTCCATTACCCTGAAAACTGAACTGATGTGAATCATCCAAGAAAGAAACGAAAGATTTACGCTGTCATCATGGCAGGCGGCAAGGGAACTCGTTTCTGGCCTCTGAGCCGAGAATCGAGACCGAAACAGCTGCTGAACATCCTTGGCGATACGTCCATGCTGCAGATGACTGTGGATCGCCTTCGTAAAATCACCTTTGTTGAGGACATTTATATTATTTGCGGCGCCGATCTTAAGCGGCAGATTAGCCGTAAGCTTGACGGGGTAGAGACACGGAATATCATCGTTGAACCGTCAGGAAAAAACACCATGCCGCCCATCGGGCTCATGGCGGAACACATTAAGAGAAAAGACGAAGATGGAGTTATGGCTGTTTTTCCTTCAGATCATCTCATTATTGGACATCGAGCATTTTCTGATGTGTTGAAAACAGCCCACGATGTGTCACTTCAGGATGAAACATTAGTTACTATGGGAGTTGTTCCATCCTCGCCTCACACCGGTTACGGTTACATCCAGTTCAACAAGAAGAAGGAATTGGTAAACGGAAAAGCTTTTACAGTTAAGACATTCGCAGAAAAACCAAATCTGTCTGCCGCAAAACGGTTTTTGGCGAGTGGAGATTTTTTATGGAATAGTGGCATGTTTGTCTGGCGGGCATCTGTCTTCCTGCAGAACGTGATGGAGCACATGCCTGAAGATTATTTAGCTCTTGAAGCGATTGGCGATAAAATCAGTACTAGGCAATATAAATCGAGTCTTGAAGAAAACTGGGAGAAGCTGACATCTGAATCAGTGGATTACGCTATCTTGGAACGGTCGAAAAATATATCTGTTGTCAGGGCCGAATTCAAATGGAGTGACATCGGTTCATGGAATGCCTATTTCGATCTATTGACAAAAAACGGCAAAGGGAATGTGATTAAGGGTGACGGAATGATCATCGAAGGGAGTAACAACCTGGTGCATTCCAACGGTCGACTCACCGCAGTTGTAGGTGCTGATAACATGGTTGTCATTAACACAAAAGACGCTACACTTGTGGTACATCAAGATCGTGTCGAAGAAGTGAAACAGTTAGTTGAGAAACTACGGATAGAAGGGAGAACAAAGGTTTTATAATGACTGAACAGGAGACCTTTTCCCAATTTGAACAGTTAGCAGAACAGATGGGTATTTCATTTGTTGAAGGAAAAGGAGATTTCGCAGGTGGTTTCTGCACATTGAATGGTGACCGCTTTATTGTCTTGAATCGTTTAAAACCCATGAGTCAGCGGCTTAGAGTTCTCGCTCGCTCATTTAATGAGTTAGACCTTGATCAGCGCTTTGTAATTCCTTCACTTCGTGAGTTTATTTCAGAGCAAATATTAAAGGAAATTGATGCCTCTGCACCCTCGGAAATCACTTGATTTGCAGTGCCATTCTTTTTATACTCGTCAACTCTAAATCAATACAATAATGCACATCTAAATCCTCAAGTAATTAATGAGGGATATTTATGAAAGGATAAGTGATGACTACTGCAAATGACATTCGTAATTTTTCATTGGTTGGTCATGGAACGTCAGGTAAGACGGTTCTCTCTGATGCCATTCTTTACAATGGAGGTGAGACCAATCGTATTGGTAAGACTGAAAATGGAAACACTATCTCTGATTACCATCATGATGAAATATCCAGGGAAATTTCTTTAAGTGCCACACTGCTTCACTGCAATTGGCTCGAAAAGAAGCTGAATATAATTGATGTACCGGGATTTTTTGATTTCGTGGGTGAAGCAAAAAGCGCTCTCCGTGTCTCTGACTTTGCTGTGGCTGTGGTACATGGTGTAACCGGTCCTGAAGCTGGTACAGACATAGTTTGGGATTTTGCCACTGACTACGGTATACCTAAGATTCTGGTAGTAAACATGATGAATAAAGAACACACAAAATTTGACACAGTTTTATCGCAACTTCAGTCCCGCTATTCAAAACGGGTATTTCCTTTTACAATTCCTGTAAATCCCGGTCCCGGTTTTAATCAAGTTGCTGATGTCCTTCGTAAAGAGCTTCTTACCTATTCAACTGATAGCAGTGGGAAATTTCAAACGGAAGAACTATCCGGCGATTGGAAGGATCGTGTGGATCAGCTCCATGAAGAGTTAATCGAATACATAGCTGAATCGGATGATTCCCTGCTAGAGAAATTTTTTGAACAGGGAAATTTATCAGAAGAAGAACTTCGCGCTGGACTCCACGATGCTATTATTAACGGAAGTGTAATTCCTTTGGTTTGTACCGCAGCTGATGCAAATGTGGGCGTTACAAGACTCATGGATATAATAGCAAAGTACTGTCCTTCCCCGGATGATTTTTCTACCACTAAGGCTTTCAAAGCGGGCTCAGAGGAAGAAATAGAAGTCAAAGCTTCTGATCCTGAAAGTTTGTTTGTGTTCAAGACAGTCAGCGAAGCACATGTAGGGGAGTTATCGTTTTTCCGAGTCTACTCAGGTGAGGTAAAGCACGGTATGGATCTGAAAAATAGTTCTCGTCATTCATCCGAGCGGCTCGGGCAGCTGTTCATCATGAATGGTAAGAACAGGAAGGAAGTGGGTGTTCTTGGAGCAGGAGATATGGGTGCAGTTGTAAAGCTTAAGAATACACATACCGGTGACACCTTATGCAGCTCCAAACTTGATATTGAGTTACCCAGAATCGATTTCCCACTTCCCAATATTAACGAGGCTGTAATTACTAAGTCCAAGGGCGATGAGGAAAAGATTGCTACGGGTCTTGCTACGCTGCATGAAGAGGATCCGACTTTTCTGTTCCGTGTAGATCCGGAATTGAAACAAACAATTGTTTCCGGTCAGGGAGAGTTGCAGATCGAAGTAGTAGTTTCCCGGCTCAAAAGAAAATTTAACGTTGAAGTTGATTTGGTCGAACCTAAGGTACCTTATCGGGAAACGATCAAAGGAAGCGGCACCGCAAAATATCGGCATAAAAAACAGTCTGGTGGTGCAGGACAATTCGCAGAAGTTTGGATGCGTGTAGCACCTAAAAGTCGCGGAGAGGGAGTTGAATTCTCAGATTCATTGGTCGGTCAGAATGTTGACCGAGTTTTCGTCCCATCCGTTGAGAAAGGTGTAAAAGCAGCGTGTGAAGAAGGTATTTTGGCCGGCTACCGTGTAGTGGATATGAAGGTTGATTTCTATGATGGGAAACAGCATCCAGTCGACTCGAAAGATATCGCTTTCCAGATTGCTGGGAAGGGGGCGTTCAAGGATGCTTTCATGGCCGCGAAACCCGGCATGCTGGAGCCCATATTTGAGATCGAAGTAAAAGTCCCGGAAGATCACATGGGTGACGTCATGGGCGACATCTCCGGTCGAAGAGGAAAGATTCTCGGCATGGACAACGAAGGTGATTATCAAGTTGTGAAGGCACTTGTACCGCAAGCTAACTTATATCGCTATTCTACAGTTCTTCGATCTGTAACCGGGGGTCGAGGGATGCATCGAGAGAAATTCAGCCATTATGAAGATCTCCCAAGAGAAATGGAATCTCGGGTAATTTCTGCATCGAATACAGAAAAAGATGAATAAGATTTGGGCACCGTGGCGGATCGATTACATCCGCCAGCCAAAGGACGAGGGTTGTATTTTTTGCGATAAACCTCAGGGTGGTGATGATCGAGAAATGCTTATTCTGGAACGTGGTGAGTTTAGTTTTGTACTTATGAATCTCTATCCCTATAATAATAATCATTTGATGATTGCCCCTTACGAACACGTTGATGATCCGCTCCAAATTTCACAAGAGACAAAATCGGAGATCATGGCATTTTCGGATAAATCCATGACCATTCTCAAGAAATTGATAAATCCGGATGGATTCAATTTTGGAGCGAATTTTGGAGCTTTTGCAGGTGCCGGCATTGAAGAGCACATTCACTATCACCTGGTTCCGAGATGGCAGGGAGATACCAATTTCATGCCGGTTTTGGGACACACGAAAGTATTGGTGCAGGGATTACAAGAATCGTATGACGAATTGAAGCCGGAGTTTGATAATTTCTGACATGTTAGATTTTTCCAGGGTTTGGCTCCCTTTTATTTATCTTTATGGATTAGGAGGAATCCTTTTTATTGCCGGAATTGTCATAACTATAAAAGCCGGTTCGTTCGATTTAGGGCGGTTAAAACATAAAAAATGGATGTGGATATTGCTCTTTGGATTCGTATGGTATCTGATGATGCATGCATTAATGACCTGGGCTGCCTTAGGGACGATCTCTGTTTATACAGTGCCGGCCATTTTGCTCTTTATGGTCGCAATATTTATTGGTACCACAGTTGCACTTAGAAGGAAGTCAAAGCATGTTGATGCTTCGGATACCAAAAAACCTACAGTTCCGACGAAACCAATAAAAACTACAAAAATCACATTCTCCCCGAAACCTATATTCCCCCCCAAACCTATATTTCCGCCAAAATTTACAGTTCCCAAGAAACCAATAAAAACCACAAAACTCACGTTTCCCCCAAAACCTACGTTTCCCACGAAACCTTCGTTTTCTTTGAAACCAAAAAGTGGATAGTGTGAAACAGACTCTTACCGTTTCAAGTCCAGGGCGCCTCTGTCTATTTGGTGAGCACCAGGATTACCTGGGGCTCCCGGTAATTTCCATGGCCATATCCCTTCGTGCTCGAATTCATGGTGCAAAGCATTTGAACCGAGAAGTAATTATTCACAAACCAGATATCAATGAAACTGAATCATTGACGTAGTGCAGACTTTTCATAATATTGGCACCTCGACCGACTGGATCGTCATGGTGGTATACTTTTTAGTTATAATGCTTTTTGGAAGTTATTTCGGGCGGTATACAAAAACTACTTCAGACTTTTTCTTTGGCGGACGCAGATTTTCGTGGTGGTTGATAACCATGTCCATTGTCGCCACCGGTGTGGGAAGTCACAGTTTTGTTAAATATTCTGCCAAAGGATTCGAACACGGAATATCTTCCTCTATGACCTATCTGAATGATTGGTTCTTCATTGCTTTTTTTATGTTCGGATGGCTTCCGATTATTGTTTACTCCAAAATACGATCTATTCCTGAGTACTTTGAAAAACGGTTCAGCCCATCGGCACGATTCCTCGCCACAATTTTATTACTTCTGTACATGATCGGATACATCGGCATTGGTTTCCTTACGCTTGGTAAGGCAGTCATTCCTATGCTGCCGGAATCCTTCACTGTCTTCGGAGCGACATTACCCATTACGCTAATGGGCGCCATTATTGTCATTGCAGTCATCACGGGGATCTATATCACATTTGGAGGTCAAACCGCTGTTATTTTCACAGATCTTTTACAGGGATTTATCCTCTTGTTTGCAGGTATGCTTCTCTTCTTTTTCGGTATTACTTACCTGGGTGGATTTGATATTTTCTGGAATCTCCTGCCGACAGAATGGAAGCTTCCGCTTTCGGATTTTAATAAGCCATCGGATTTTAATTTTGTAGGCATATTCTGGCAGGATGCCATTGCCGGTTCCATAGGATTCCTGTTTATGAATCAGGGTCTTATCATGCGCTTTATGGCATGTAAAAACGTAAATGAAGGACGCAAGGCTGCCGCAATTAATATATTGTTTGTTCTCCCTATTTCGGCGATTGTTGTGGGGAATGCCGGCTGGATTGGGAAGGCAATTTCCGTTGCGAGTCCCGATGTAGTAAGTCCTGCCGTTTCACCCGACGAGATTTTTGTTGTGGTTGCGAACATTATTGCCAGTCCAGGGATGTTCGGTTTCATTATGGCAGCGCTTACAGCTGCGTTAATGAGTACCGTGGATACACTTATCAATGCAACAGCTGCAATTTTTATTAATGATGTGTATAGACCTGTCCAACAGTTTCTAAAAAGGACAGCGAAATCTGAGGTTGAAAAAGATCGCAGAGAGTTGGGTGCTGCACGTTATGCCTCTATTGGTGTGACAATTTTAGGTGTTTTAGCAGTGCTGGCTTTCAAAAACTTTCCGACGGTATATGAGGCACATGGATATTTCCACTCAACACTGACTCCGCCGTTGGTAGTTGGAATTTTCCTTGGAGTGTTCTGGAAACGCTTTACGCCTGCAGCTGTGATTACGACATTTATTGGCGGTGTGGCGCTCATGATTCTTGGTGCAAGATACCCCGGGATCTTAATTGCTCCATTTGATCACGGTATTGAAATGAATCAAGCACATCCGTATTCTTATATTCGTGCGCTGTATAATACTCTGGTTTGTTCCGGTGTTGCTGTATTGGTTACTTTTACAACCCACTGGCAGGTTAATTTGATTTCAAAAATTAGACGTACAGTAAATGACAAGACCATCATAAATGGAATGGTTGTCTTAGCTGTTCTACTCTTCATGTCCATACTATTTAGCGTATCTGAGATTTCTTTTCAAGTCGTTGCAACAATCGGCGTGATTATTTTAGTCCCTCTGGCAGTTACATACTTTGTTCATTATGATGAAGTAAAACAAACTACTGGCTTGACTGCTTCATCAATAAATGTTGCCAGGAAATTTTTCAAAGGCGGGGATCCGAACGATGAAGCAGGTGAAAAGGTATTTGTTCATTTGAAGAAGGTTGAGGGTGATAATTCCATGGTCCATTTTTCAAAGGATGATATGTCAGCCATGAAAGCAAATTCCGGAGATCTTGTATATCTATCTGATAAACGCAAATGGCTGGGAGGATTGAAATCCATTCACTCGGTATTTGGTGAACCTCATGATGAGTCTGGCGTTGTATTTGTCACAGGGGAACAGATTGTTCATGGGCTTTTTGTAGAAGGTAGAATTCTAGAGGCAGAAAAAGAGATGTAAGGTCTTTGTCAGGTCAGTTAATCCTGATTAAATTCCAGCGCTTATTGATAGATAATTTTTCCGGAGTAGCTCAGTTGGTAGAGCAGGTGACTGTTAATCACTTTGTCGGGGGTTCAAGTCCCTCCTCCGGAGCAAATTAAAACTTCGTTCGGGACATTCTTTTTTTAAGATTTAATCCCTAGAATATTTTATAAATTATTTTCTGTAGTTAAAATGCTCATATTCGTTTGTAATGCAATTTATCCTCGGTTGTGGTTAATTTCCTTTGGAGACAGATGGAAAACGGCATGTTACTAAATATCTTTCTGGGCAGCTTGGCTCTCAGTGTTGTCCATTTCTTGATCCCCAATCACTGGATGCCCATTGTAGTGATGGCGAGGACAGAAGGGTGGAACCAAGGACGTTCTCTGAGGATAGCCGCTCTCGCCGGATTTTCACACACTGCGAGTTCGATTATCATCGGAATTGCAGTTGGTGCTCTCGGTTTAAAACTGACCCAAGTAAGCGAATCTGCCATGGAACTTGTGGCACCGGCAATCTTCTTGATATTCGGTGTTATGTACATTTTGGCTGGAATCAGAGACAATATCCGCCATCATCAGCACCGGCATATTCATCTGGGAGAAGCGACAAAAAAGAACACCCGCACAGCAGTGACTGCTATTGTCATCGCCATGTTTTTCTCTCCCTGCATGGAAATTGACACCTATTTCTTCAACGCCAGCCTGGCTGGTTGGCAAGGGATTCTAACTGTTCTGGTGACATATTTTCTAATAACAGTGGCGGGAATTGTCTTGATGGTGCGTCTGGGACTGAAAGGATTGGAAGCTGTTAAACTGCAATTCTTCGAGCAGTATGAAAAGCACATCATGGGCTTCATTCTCATCCTCATGGCCATAACGTTTTATGTTTTTCTTCATTGATGGAATCTGCATCTGAAATTACGGTGAAGTTTGTTGAGAATGACTGGGAATTGGAAAAGGCATTTTCTATTCGAAGAACTGTCTTCATCGAGGAACAAAATGTGCCTGAAGTGATTGAAATGGACAGTTTTGACAAAACGGCTTCTCACATTCTTGCTTTTGACCGAGAGAGGCCGGTGGGGACAGCCCGCTGGCGGACGACTGGTAACGGCATCAAACTGGAGCGGTTTGCCGTACTGAGAGAATTTCGAGGAATGGGGATAGGGAAAACCTTGGTGCAGTTCATTATGGAGTTTTTGGGTTTCGAGGAGCGGATATATCTTCATGCACAAGAGTCAGTTGTTGCCTTCTACGAAAAGTTTGACTTTCAAGTACAAGGAGAGTTATTCTTTGAGGCTGGAATCCCGCATCGTTTGATGGTCTACAACAAGGATTCAAACTAACCGATGTTCAAACGCATACTAAAACTCGCAAAGCCTTATTGGTATATTCTGATACTTTCGGTTATCGCTTCGTTGGCTTATGTATTTTTTAACTCCTTGTCAGTCTGGATAACTGCGTCTCTTATCAATAATATATTAACTGATTTTGAAACACTTTCTGCCGGTCAAAAAGCGCTGGAATCTGCGTCGAGCCTTAGCATAAATGAATCGCTCAAGCTCTGGACCAACAGACTCGTGCTAAAGGAGACCCAAGTTGATACGCTGAAAGCGTTGTGTGTGACTATTCTAATTGTTTTCTTGATGAAGAACCTTTTCCAGTATTTGAAAAATCTGCTGACCGGTTTTGTTCAGATAAGTGTGGTCAGAGATCTGAGAAACAGATTGTTTAACCACATTACCTCTCTGTCCCTCTCTTTTTTCGATAGAACACGAGCGGGTACATTGACTTCAATTGTTCTTCATGATGTGAATAACATCCGACGATCCTTATCGGTAAGCTTCCATCGTCTTCTTGTTGAACCCATTAATATTCTGATGTTTGTTGTCTTATTGATGATAATCAGTTGGAAGCTGACATTAGCGGTGCTAGTTATCCTGCCGCTGGCAGGATTTGTTATAACAGTGGTTGGGAGGAGCATTCGAAGGAAGGTCAAGCGGACATCTCTTCAGGTAGCGGATATCACAGCGACGCTGACGGAGACTTTGAGTGCTATCCGAGTGGTTAAGGCTTTTGTCATGGAAAAAACTGAGAGGCTGCGTTTCGGGGAAAAGACTTCCCGTCATCGCCGGCTGGTTTACCGACAGATGAAGCTTCGTTACGGTTCAACTCCTGTCACAGAAACTATTGGTGTGGTTGTCGGTGTGATACTTCTTTGGGTTGGAGGGATGCAAGTTATAGATAAGGTAATGAATCCGGAAGATTTTATCCGCTTCATTCTGTTGATGTTCTCGGTGTTGACACCTATTCGAAAGTTGAACACTGTCAACCAAGACCTACAGACGGCTATGGCGTCAGCAGAGAGAGTGTTTGGTCTATTGGATAAACCCCAAAGTATCATTGTAAGTGAGAATGCCAAGGATATTGAAGGATTTAATGAGTCCATCCAGTTCGAAAAAGTATCCTTTTCTTACGACGGTAGTAGCAACTTTGTTTTGAACAATGTGAATCTGGAGATCAGAAAGGGTGATGTTGTGGCAATTGTGGGCGAAAGTGGTGCAGGTAAATCCACAATGGCAGACCTGATACCAAGATTCTATGATATTCGCGAAGGAGTTGTCCGTCTGGATGGAATTGATGTGCGAGAGATTCAGCTGGATTCTCTCAGGAAACTGATGGGCATTGTTCCACAGGAGACGTTTCTCTTCAACGATACCATTCGGAACAATATTGCTTACGGTACGGAGGGAGTGGAAGAAGAATCTATACGGGAAGCAGCAATAGCGGCCAATGCAATTAAGTTCATCGAAGAGCAACCTGACGGTTTTAATGCGGTTGTGGGTGACCGCGGTGTGAAACTGTCCGGCGGTCAACGTCAAAGGATTTCTGTCGCCCGAGCGTTAATCAAGAATCCCCCTATTCTCATCCTCGATGAAGCTACATCAGCACTTGACAGTGAAGCCGAAAAAAAGGTGCAAGATGCTATTGACCTCTTAATGAAAAACCGCACTGTATTTGTCATAGCTCACCGCCTGTCAACCGTTGTCAATTCTGATAAAATTGTAGTGTTAAAGGGCGGCAGCATTGTGGAAGAGGGTACTCATAATGAATTGCTCCAGAAGAACGGCGAATATAGACGGCTCTATGATATGCAATTCAGAGAAAATTCTTCTGCATGACTTTTTCGCGCTAATGAAAAATGCCACCCCAAGTTCATCAATCCTGATCTGTTTCGGTACTCGCCCGGAGGTAATAAAACTGGCTCCTGTGATAAAAGAGTTGACAGCGAGAGGAATCTCTTTCCGAACGCTTTTTACCGGTCAGCATGATGAGCTTTTCAGCGATGTTGCCGATCTCATTCCTGAACCCGATATAGACTTGGAAATTATGGAACGGGAACAGACTCCTTCAGATGTATTCGAAGCAGTGAGTAACAGAGTAGCGCCAATCCTTCGCAGTGAGCTTCCGGGTCTTGTTATCGTTCAGGGTGATACTTCAACTGCAGCAGCAGTCGCTCAAGCTGCATTTAATGAGGGAATTACGATAGGGCATGTGGAAGCCGGTTTGCGAACTTATGATCTTGAATCACCACGGCCGGAAGAGCACAACCGCCAGTTGATTTCCAAGATTGCTCATTTCAATTGGGCACCTACTGAAACAGCAGCCAGGAACTTACAGAAAGAGGGCGTAAGTAACGTAGTGGTAACAGGTAACACTGTGATAGACAGCTGTAGTCGTTACGATTTTCCTATTAGCTACGGGAACAAGGTTTTGGTTACGCTTCATCGGCGGGAAAACTTCGGAGATAGGATGGAGAGCATGTTCCGACAGTTAGATAAGCTGGCAGTTGAACATAGTAATCTTGAGTTTATTTTCCCCATGCATCCCAATCCACAAGTGCAGCGTCACCGGGATCTGCTAGGGAGTCTGAATGTTGTACAACCATTACAGTACCTTGCTTTATTGAAACTGCTCAGCGATGTCCGCTTTGTTATCAGTGACTCCGGAGGTATCCAGGAGGAGTGTGCGGTATTCCACAAGAAAGTGCTTGTCTGCCGGGACAAGACTGAGCGCCCTGAAGGTGTGGAGGCAGGATTGGCCAAGGTAGTCGGGACCGATATCGCAGGTAATTTCGCATGGGCGAATGACTCTCCTGAATGGGAAGGTGAGAATCCGTATGGGGACGGTAATGCGGCAGAGAGGATTGTGGATTCAATCGTGGACAGCTCTTATGCTTCATGACTAATCACCATACAATTTCTACAAGTTTGAACTATTACTATTTAGCTCACAACTTATACCAGTATGTCTATTCGTATCCGGTTTACCGAGAATTGGGTGGTGAGTTTTTAGCTTGGACTCGCGATACACATTTCAAGCTTTTTCAACACTTTTTTCTTAAAGCTACGGGAAAGTCATCTCTTGGTTTGTTACCAAGGGTAAAGCGGATTGACCGAAAAAATATTGTAGGTTTAGAAGGAATTCTTATCGCTAACACGCTCCACGAATTGGGTTACGATCATGATAAACTGAAGTCTGTTTTAATGTATCATGGTACGTCTGATAAGGTTCCCCGGGTGCCTCGGCAGGTGGCGAATCAGTTTGACTATTATCTTCTTTCTGGACCCAAGAACGAAGCTAAACTCAGTAAAGCAGCCGATATTAGTTTAGATTCACCCCGCCTGGTTCGTGTTGGCAATTGGATGTTTGATCCTGTTGTGCAACAGAATTATGATCTAGCGACCATTAGGGCTCGTTTTGGCATCAAAGATAAGTCCCGGCCAACAATACTCTATGCGCCAACATGGGGATATGGCGGCGGTACCCTTCTGAAGTATGGCCCTAATTTTCTAAAAACCATTCCTCAAAAGTACAATCTGATTGTCAGACCGCATTATGGCGAAACAAACTACATACAGAAGCTGAAGAAGATGGTACCGCATAACTTGAGAAAATGGGTGACTTTTGCACGGCCTTCCCATATTTTTCGGAACGGTTATATTGACAATATGTTAATAGCTGATCTGCTGATCAGCGAGACATCATCTATGGTCTATGAGTATCTGATCATGCGTCGGCCAATAATTATTGCCGAAACCAAGACGGATGAAGTTGAAATGGCTGATGACGGGATGAGTGTTTATCACGTAGCTGATCACTACAGGGATGGCGATGACATCTTAAGAATGATACAGAGGAACCTCGATGATAAGTCTTTACCGCAAGACATGGAATCCCTTCTGAAAAAATGTTTTTATTTCAATGATGGTAAATCTACCCAAAGGTGTTTGGATTTTCTGTGCACTCTCTCTTAATTAATGACGAACTACGGTGAGTTAAATGAGCGGTAAGTATAGATTAGATAGCAGAAACGCTGCTGCTGCTGTTCGAATGTTGGAAAAAGTTACCAGCATATTCGAGAAGCATGGGATAAAGTATGTCCTGACGGCAGGGACGCTACTAGGAATTCATAGAGAGAATCGACTGCTGCCCTGGGACAATGATTTGGATCTGCGTATCTTCCGAGAAAATGAAGATCAAATCATCAGAGTAATTTCCAAGATAAAGCGCGCTGGTTATCTGGTACGAGTACGATATCAGAAAAAGGAAGATCCTCCGTTGAAGCTCGACGAAGTCAGGATTATCAAGATTTACAATCGAAAGTATCTTTTCGCTAAAGGTGAAGTGATGATGGACTGTTTTATAGCAACCCGTCATGAGGAACAATATGTTTGGTCCTGCGGAGGTCTCAAACACTATACCAAGAAGAGTGTTCCGGCTCGTTTTTACGATAAATACGACAGTTTAACTTTCAAGGGTAAACGTTATTCCATTCCTTCTCATATAGATGATTATCTGACTTTTCGATACGGTGATTGGAAGACACCGCAAGAGAAGTGGGATTATAGAAAAGACGACGGGGCGATCATCTATTCAAGAGTAATAGCCGAGGAAAAAGAAGAATCTAAGTGAAACAAGCTGTCATTCTTATAGCTGGTGGAGGTACTCGTCTTGGGGCTCGAACACTAGCTCGCCCCAAGTGTATGCTGGAGGTACAAGGTAAATCTCTTTTGGCGCGGATGCTTACGTTTTTGAACCGGGCTGGAATTAAAGAGACTATCTTAGTTGTGGGTTATCAAGCCGATTTAGTTCGCAGGTATATTGGTCAGCAATGGGAAAGCATGTCAGTCCAATATATTTATAATGACAAGTGGGAAACGACGAATAACGTGGTATCACTGGCTATGGCTACTAACTCTCTGAACCACGATTTCATTCTCTTGGAAGGGGATCTCATTTTTAAGTGGGAAGCATTTGCAAAAATGCTTGGTCCAAACAGAATAGCTGTAGATTGTTTCCTCCCGAATATGGATGGAACCGTTGTCAGTATTGATGAAATGGGGTCCGCAGACCGATTCTATCTAAAATCTACATCTGGCAGGCCATCTGATCTCTCTTCTTACTATAAAACTGTTAACATTTACAGCTTCGACTATGAGAATTATATGTCATCAGTTGTCCCCCGACTTCAGCGCTTGATTGAATCTGGTCAGGATCAGGTATTCTATGAACAGGCTATCGCCGAAGCTGTTGACGATCAGGATTTACAACTGGAATGTGTACTGTTTTCAGGTACGCCGTGGTACGAAATAGATACTGAAGAGGATTTTGATCAAGCTAAAGGTTTGTTTAGCAGTTGAGATGTTATCTGTCGCTAGTACGGTCTATCTGGTTGCTTAACGGCCAGGGATAAAACAGAGAGATGAATCGGTCAAGACCTGAAATAAACCAACCATTCAAACGATACTCCACAAGTCCTTTATAGTATTTAAGTCGTTCACTTAGCGGTATAATAGTATTTACACTGCTAAATTCGTATCCCCACTCCTTCAACTCCCGGCCTGCTACATTTTCTATCAACCTGGCCTGCCATTTTTCCAAGTCCTTTTGCCATCTTCCTACAGCAGTAGAGGAAATAGGTCCCCTTGTAGCGGAATGCCACGGCATCTTGTAGTCCGGAACAGCTATCTCCGCTGTATCTTGGAATCGGAGCATCTCTTTATGGTATTCTTCACCCAGAAACCGGCACAATTCGCGGGTCCATTTTTCCGGATGAGTGACAAAATCTTCATACCGAATTTCTATAAATTGTTCTTTTGGCAGGACCCTGCTCGCCTGTTTGCCCTTCCGAATTGCTTCCTGCCAGTTGAAAATAGAGTATACCAGATCTTCCTTCCACCAGCGCATTTTAAGTAGAGATGCGATACAGTCTCTACCATCGCGTACTACATGAATAATCTGGGCATCGGGGAAAATCGCCAGAAGCTGTTTGAGGTACTTGATATAATAGGGTCTCTTATCGCCCCAGCGAGGTTTGTTAAATTTTCTAGAATAGAGCTTGAAGACACCAGATGCTGCAGCTCCCAGTGATGTAGCTGAGGATATGATTTCTTTGTGGATAGAATCAACTTCTAGTCCAAGGTCGGGCAGTTTAGTACGTTTGTCAAAGTTATCCACAAACCAGTGACCCAATTTAATCCTGTTTGCCTCATTAGCCAGGTTTCTCCAGCGAAGTCTCCTTTTGTAGATTTTCTTGAGGAATTTGGTCTGAGGCGGCAAAGCGATATTCGGATGGCTGTGTAGAATCAACCGAATAAGAGTGGTTCCGGATCGCTCACAGCCGACAATAAAGATAGGTTTTTGATTATTTTCAGACAATTAGTAGTACCATAGTCACATTTTTGTTCAATTCTGAATTGTCGTAAGTTTAAGTTGGTGATGCGAGGGAAGCAATTGCATTCAGCTCTTTATTGGGTTAACCTTGGAATGAGCTGTCGGTCATCTAAAATGAATGTAACGTGGATTAATAATAAATGACATCAGTACTCTTAGAAAGCCACCACCTTTACTATCTGCCGCATTTTGAACCAATTGTAGCGGAGCTGAACCGACGTGGCGGATATGAAATAGCTGCATCGATCCCTCTGACTATTGGCGCTGGAGAGAGACGTCTCTTTTATGAAGCTGTACAAAGGTTGGGAGTGGAGACGATTACCGCTACAGATGAGGAAGCAAGAGTCGATAAACTGCGGCAGCGAGGATTCGATATTGTTATCGTAGGGAATGTGGGGAAGCTGGAAGAGATCGCAGCGGATAACTCCATGGTTGTAATGGTCTACCACGGGATCGGATTGAAGCAAAGCTACTATAAAGACATGTCTCCGAGAGTGGATCTTCGGGCAGTGGAGAGTGAGGCCCGATTCAGTGAGCTGAAGTCAGCAGGTGAGACAAATCTTGTCCTTTGCGGCTTGACGAAACTGGATGCCTTGGCCGGAGCTGATAAAACTTCTCGAGATAATCTACATCAGAAATGGAATCTCAATCCGGAATTGCCGACAGTTCTCTATGCACCAACATTCTATCCATCTTCTTTGGAAAAGCTTCTCCCTGAGCTTTCGGCGCTTGCAGATCAAACCAATGTATTGATTAAGCTCCATAATTTCAGTTGGCATCAAAAGCGCTACAAACATCAGAGCCAAATGGCCTCAGAAATCACGGAAAGGAAAGAGGGGATGGTGCTCATCACGCCGGAGGAATTTGATATTATTAAGTTTTTTCATGAGACAGACATTCTAATATCGGATATGTCTTCAACTCTATTCGAATTTCTGGTTGTGAATCGTCCGATTATTCAGACGAAATTCTACACTCCCAAACCGAGACATCATATTTTCCCATGGAGGCTCACCCGCCGACTCGATTCTAAACGGGCTGCCGAAATTGACTTTACTCATTCACTGAATCGTCCAAGTGATCTTCTGCCTGTTATTAAGCGTCTACTAGAGCATCCCGATGCAATGGCGACTGTCCGGGAAGCAGCAGCTAAACGATATCTTCATAAAGTTGACGGTCAGGCGTCATCACGTTTGGTGGATGCCATTGAAGAGAAGCTGAAGGAATAGGGAAACTGTTGAACATCGGCATTTATGTCCCCAACTGGGTAGGAGATGCAGTCATGGCTCTCCCCTTCATCAATGTTATTCATCGTGAATGTCCTG
>Ga0208894_1001095_pt1 | contig 16899 bp, 17 predicted proteins | sample ETNtaG_12_FD_185752 | JGI IMG/M metagenome (GOLD analysis project Ga0208894, IMG submission 185752) | Marine microbial and viral communities from oxygen minimum zone, Eastern Pacific Ocean - ETNP201306SV49 (SPAdes) (version 2) | ecosystem: Environmental > Aquatic > Marine > Oceanic ... | reverse complement strand
CATGATCAATTGCAAAATTCAAATTTGGTTTGTCTTCAAAATGGAAATGATTTAAATGTTTGTGCTAACAAAAAAAGTAAATTTTTAATCATAGCAGGAAGACCAATTGGGGAAGCAATTGCAAGAGATGGTCCCTTTGTAATGAATACTAAACAAGAAATTATTAAAGCGATTCAAGATTATCATAGTGGAACCTTTGTTCAAAAATGACTACAGCAATTAAAATTGAAAAAACTGGTGGACCGGAAGTTTTAAAAATTGAGAAAATTGAACTTAATAAACTGGGGCCAGAAGAGGTATTCATTGAACATAAAGCCATAGGACTTAATTTCATAGATACTTACCATCGATCCGGTTTATATCCTGTTGAATTGCCTTCTGGAATAGGCGCGGAAGGCTCGGGTATAATTAAAAAAATTGGCTCAAAGGTTAAAGATTTTTCAATTGGAGATCGTGTAGCTTACGCCGGTACTCCGCTTGGAGCATACTCATCGGAAAGAAATTACCCAACAAAAAATTTGGTAAAAATACCAAAGGAAATGAATTTTAATATAGCTGCTACCTTAATGACAAAAGGCTTAACCTCTTATTACTTGCTTTGTAAAACTTATCCCGTTTCAGCAAATGAAACTATATTATTTCATGCTGCCACTGGTGGGGTTGGACAAATTTTTTGTCAATGGGCAAAAAGCATAGGATGTAAAGTTATTGGAACTGTTGGATCAGATGAAAAAATTGGCATAGCTAAAAAAAATGGTTGCGATTTTGTAATTAACTATTCTAGAGAAAATTTTGCAAAAAAAGTTTTGGAATTTACCAAAGGTAAGGGTGTCCCTGTTGTTTATGACGGTGTAGGAAAAAATACTCTTGAAGGATCAATTGAATGCTTACAAACGAGAGGAATGTTGGTGTCTTTCGGAAACTCCTCAGGTCCTGTAGAAAATATTGATGTGAAAAAAATGATACAACCAAAAAGTCTTTATTTTACAAGGCCCACCATGTTTCATTACTTGGCAAAAAAAAATGAATTAGAGAAAGGGGCAGAAAAATTATTTGAAAAAGTTAAACTAGGTAAAATTAAAGTAGAGATATCCAAAAAATATGATTTAGAAGATGTCGTTCAGGCTCACAAAGACCTGGAAGAGAGAAAGATAATTGGTCCAGCAATTATTATTCCTTAATCCAAATCAATTTTCATATCTGATAAGTGTAACTTTAAAGCTTTTGTAGAAATTTGTATTTCTCTAAGAAAAAAAAGTACTGAAATTATCATTGTCATACAACAAGTACCAAAAATTACTCTAGCTTCAAATATTCTGCCGAAATAAAGAGCAAAAACAGTTAACATGTTAAGTAAAAAACCAAAACTTGCAAAGGCAACTGTATATTTCAACAATTTAACTCTTCCACTTAAATTAATAAGCTGTTTTTCCCATTCATGAGGAATATGTTTTTCCCAAACATATTCGTCGTGTATTTTTCTTATCAGATCGCTTAATGTGTGAAACCGATTGCCATAAACGTTCATTAATAACGGTATGGCTGGAAACATAAGTGCCGCGATAGTATAATCTACATTCATAACGAATCAGATTGATTATGAATCCACCCTTTGTTATTTACAAGTCATTTCTTAAATGAATAAAATCAAAATTTTCATCGAGCTTACCAGATTGAATAAGCCAATTGGATTTATGCTTCTATTTTGGCCTTGCCTTTGGGGATTGGCTCTTGCTTTTCATCAAACTGGAGAACTCAGATTGTTTATAAATTATGTTATTTTATTTTTTCTAGGTTCAGTATTAATGCGTAGTGCTGGCTGTATATTTAATGATATCGCTGATAAGGATTTTGATAAAAAAGTAGATAGAACAAAAAATAGACCTATACCTTCGGGAAGAATTTCAACGCAAGAATCTTTCGTGTATATAATTTTGTTGTGTTTGATTGCTTTTATCATTTTAATTCAATTTAATTTTTTAACAATTATTCTAGGTTTACTATCAATACCCCTTGCCTTCTCCTATCCATATATGAAAAGATTGACCTATTGGCCTCAACTTTTTTTAGGACTTGCTTTTAATTGGGGTATTTTATTGGGATGGACTGCATTAAAAGGAGAAATATCGTTAGAACCCATTTTGTTATACATTGCAGCCATATTTTGGACATTGGGTTATGACACTATTTATGGGTTTCAAGATATTTATGATGATGAAATAATTGGAATAAAATCAACATCAATTAAATTTAAAGAAAATTATAAACTCTTTATTGGTCTATGCTACTTTATCTGTGTTTTGTTTTTGATTATTCTAGGTTTCGTGGAAGAAAATAAAATGTATTATTTTACATTTTTAATTTTTCCCGTTATGCATCTTTTTTATCAAATGACTCGTCTAAATAGAAATAATACAAATAGTTGTTTAATAATTTTTAAAAGTAATAACTTTTTCGGTCTTTTAGTTTTTCTAACCTTGATGACCACAAATATTTAAATTTTAATAAAAAATATGACTGACAAAGAAATTATAAAAAGATTGTATAAAGATTACATTAATAGATATCTTAATAAAATTTTTTTCGCATTATTTCTTTCGTTAATAGTTGCCGGAAGTACTGCTGCTATAGCTTGGTTGCTTGATCCAGCAATTAAAAAAATATTCGTGGAAAAAAATAAAGAATTTATGTTATTAATTCCTATCGCAATAATATTAACTTTTACTATTAAAGGAATCTCACTTTATCTTGTAAGAACCTTAATGATAAAAGTTGGTGCGGCAATTGAAAAAGAAGTTCAACAAAATTTGATCGAAGCAATAATAAATGCAGACACACAGGTAATTGAAAAAAAACATTCTGGAAAATTTATAGGAAACTTGACATTCGATGCTGCACTAATTATTCAATTGGTAAGCACATCAATATTGAGTTTAGTAAAAGACAGTTTAACTTTAATCGCTTTACTAGCTTTGATGTTTTATCAAAATTGGAAGCTTGCTTTGTTTTCGATAATCATGATTCCACTTGCAACATTTACAGCAAAATCTCTAGGAAAAAGAATGGGCAAAATAACAACTGAACTTCAAATAAAAATAGGAATGATCACATCTTATTTTTTGGAAATATTAAAAAATTCCAAAATAATTAAAACTTATCAAAAAGAACAATTTGAATTTGCAAGGGCAGATAAGTTTTTAGAAGAAGCAAAAGAAAAGGGTCAAAAAATGGGAATCATTCTTGTTAGAGCCACCCCAATTATGGAGGTTTTGACTGGATTTATGATAGCAGGTTTAATTTATTACTCTGCTAGAATGGTCAATAGCGGTACTCTTGAAATAAACAATTTTTTTTCTTTTCTTGCGGCAATGATGTTGTCATATCAGCCTGTGAGAGCCTTAGCCACACTTAACATAGGTATAAACCAAGGCTTGGCTGGAGCTAGAAGAGTTTTAGAAGTTATTGATCTAAAAAGAAAAATTGACGAAAATATAAATGCCAAAGATTTAGTAATTGATAAAGCAAAAATCGAATACAAAAATGTAAGTTTTGCCTATGATGGTAAGAAAGAAGTACTAAAATCTATAAATCTTAAAATAGAAGGCGGAGATGTCATAGCTTTGGTTGGTCACAGCGGAGCTGGAAAAACCACTATAATGAATTTGATCCCAAGATTTTATAACGCATCAAGTGGTGAAATACTGATTGATAATCAATCAATAGATAAAATATCTTTATTTTCCTTAAGAAAAAATATTTCTTTAGTAAGTCAAGATATCACATTATTTGATGATACAGTTTTATCAAATATAGCTTACGCAAATTCTGAGGCATCGAAAGAAAAGATACTCGAAGCGAGTAAATCTTCTGCTACACATGACTTTGTAGAACAGTTACCAGAAAAATACGATACACTAATAGGAGAAAATGGTGTTCGATTATCTGGTGGTGAAAAACAAAGAATATCCATTGCAAGAGCTATCCTTAAGGATGCGCCAATTATTTTACTTGATGAAGCTACTTCATCATTAGACGCAGATACTGAGCATAAAATTCAGGGGGCAATAATGTATTTAACGAAAAATAAAACAACTATTATTATAGCCCATAGACTTTCTACTGTACTAAGAGCAAATAAAATTTTTATAATCGAGAATGGCAGAGTTGTAGCTGAAGGAAACCATGATTATCTTTTAGAAAATTCAGAAATTTATAAAAACTTTTATAATAAACAATTAAGAGCTCACTAATTAATGTTAATATTATACAGGTTGATAATAAATGTAGTTTGTCTATTTGCTCCAATTATTCTTAGAATAAGAATCTATAAAAAAAAAGAGGATAAAAATAGATATAAAGAAAAATTATGTATAATAAAAAAAAAGAGACCCCAGGGCAAACTGGTATGGTTTCATGCTGCTAGTGTAGGTGAGCTACTAAGTATCGTGCCTCTTTTAGAGAAGCTTGAGAGAATTAAAGAAATCAAGTCAATCCTTTTGACAACAAATACTCTAAGTTCATCAAAAGTATTTGAAAAAAAAATAAAATCAAAAAAAATAATTCACCAATTTTTTCCATTTGACAAAGATATTTTTACAAAAAAATTCTTAAGTCATTGGCTTCCGGACTTAGTTATTTTTGTTGAATCGGAAATTTGGCCAAATTTTATTTTAAACATAAAAAACAGGAAGATTCCTTTAATATTATTAAATGCAAGAATTACAACCAAAACTTATTTACGCTGGAAAAAGATTCCTAATTTTACAAAATCAATTTTTGATAGTTTTGATATATGTTTGTCGCAAAATAAAGAAACAGAAAAATATTTAACGAATTTTGGTGTAAAAAAAATTAAAAACTTTGGAAATTTAAAATTCTCAAGTCCAGTTTCCCTTTCTTCAGATAAACTTAATAAAAATATTTTAAAAGTGTTTCATTACAAAAAAATATGGTGTGCTACTAGTACCCATATTGGTGAAGAAGTTTTTTGTGGCAAAACACATATTGAATTAAAAAAAAGATTAAAAAATGTTATTTTAATAATAATACCAAGACATATTCATCGCATTAATGAAATAGCTAAAGAATTAAACAAAATGAATTTAAAAATACATTTACATACGAATAAATCAAAATTTGACAGTGATATAGATATATATCTCGTAGATACTTTCGGAGAAACACAAAAATTTTTTAATATTTCTAAATCTGTTTTTTTAGGTGGATCACTAATTAATCATGGTGGTCAAAATCCAATCGAACCTACCAGAACGGGTTGTTCAATTTACCATGGCCCACACGTAAATAATTTTAAGGAAATTTACTCTTATTTGGCATCTTTCAATATTTCAAAAAAAATTGATACTATTAACACTCTAAAAAAATTTTTATTAAAAGATCTAAGTTCAAAAAAAAAAGAGAGTAAAAAATTAAAGAAACAAATAAATTCTATGGGTCAATCTATATTGAAAAATATATATTTGGAAATAAAAAAATTTATTGTAAATAAGAAATGAAAGTTTACAAACCAAAATTTTGGGACAGTAGGAAATTTTCGTTTTGGCCTTACTTTTTTTTTCCTTTTGCACTAATAATTAATTTAATTAACTTATTAAAATTTAAATATTCAAAAAAAGAAAAATTTGACATTCCAATAATTTTAGTTGGAAATATTTATCTAGGTGGAACTGGAAAAACACCTCTTTGTATAGAAATATTTCAAATACTTAGGTCACTAAAATTAAATCCAGCATTTGTAAAAAAACACCATGAAAAATATGCTGATGAAACAAAATTGTTAGAAAATATTGGTAAAGTATTTTCAAATAAACAAAGATCAGAAGCGGTAAAGTCGTTGATCAGTAATAATTTTAAAGTAGCTATTTTTGATGATGGTTTTCAAGATCCAGGTGTAAAAAGTGATATATCTATAATTTGTTTTAATGAAAAACAGTGGATTGGAAATGGTTTTGTAATTCCTTCGGGACCACTTAGAGAAAAACTTAATGCATTAAAAAGATGCAACTATGTATTTATTAATGGAAACCAAAATTTGGAATTTGAAAAAACTATAAATAAATTTAATCCTGAAATTAAAGTTTTTTATACTCAATATAAACTAACAAATTTAGATGATATAATAAATAGAAAAGTCTTAGCATTCGCAGGTATAGGAAACCCTAAAAATTTTTTTGATCTTTTAAAAAATAATAATATAGAAATAATAGAAACTTTAAAATTTCCCGATCATTATAATTTTAAAAAAATAGATATTGCAAACCTGAACGAAAGAGCTAGAGAATTGGATGCATGTTTGGTAACTACCGGGAAAGATTATTTTAGACTAAGCAATGAAGATAAAAAAAATATTAAATATTTAAAATTCGAATTACTAATTGATAAAAAAGAAGAATTTATTAATGAGTTAAAAAAAATTATATGAAAATCTTTAAATATTTTTTAGAATTTACAATAGTTTTATCACTATTTGCAACTTTCAGAATTATTGGACTTCAAAGTGCATCCTTTATGGGAAGTTATCTTGCCAAAATATTTGGTCCATTATTTAGATCAAAAAGGATTATAGAAAAAAACTTAAAAATTTGTTTTAAAAAGATTGACCAAAAAGAGATTAAAAGAATATCTCTTGGTATGTGGGACAATATTGGAAGGACTTTTTCTGAATATATTTTTTTGAAAAATTTTCAAAAAAATCATAACCATTTAATAAAATTAAATGGAGCGGAATACTTGGATGAAATTAAAAATAACAAGAAACCTGTGGTTTTCGTTTCTGGACATCTTGCAAATTTTGAATTGTTAGGAACCAAATTGAATCGATATGGAATTAGATTTTGTGCAATCTATCGACCTCTAAATAATATTTTTTTAAATCCAATCATGGAATATCTGAGATTAAAATATGTATGTCCTATAATGATTAAAAAAGGAAGATCGAATATCAGGAAACTATTAAATAAAATCAAAAATGGATATTCGGTAATTATAATAGCAGATCAAAGAACTAGTGAAGGAAAAAAAATTGAATTTTTCAATTGTCCTGCATTAACAACAACTATCCCAGCTCAAATATCGCTCAAATATAACTGCAAAATTGTACCCCTGTGTATGAAAAGATTGTCATATAATAATTTTGAAATGACGATTTACAAACCTTTTGAATATAAAAAATCTGACAATTATGAGAAAGACATTCACAACCTTACATTACAAGTTAATAAACAGCTTGAAAAAATTATTTTAGAAAGACCTGAGCAATGGCTTTGGTCACACAACCGTTGGAAATAAATTTGTAAATTATCATTTTTTTAATTCTTCAAATCGTATTTGTGCTTCTTTAGGTGAAAAATAGGCTTCTTGCAAATCGACATTCCAATAGACAAGTTTATCCAAAAAAATTTTTTTTCCCGAGACAGCACAAATAACGTGATTACCTTTTTCTAGTACTTCAAAAGAATTAGGCCCGTACTTTAATTTCGCTAAAATTTCATTCATAATTATATATTTTTTATATATGAATATTATATGAATATAGGATTAATTAGAAAAATGATTTTTTAGAAAAGATATTGATTAACTTACGCTAGATAAAAAACAAGACAATAATGCGAATAATTTCTGGAAAGTTTAAAAGTACGAAACTGTTCATTCCTCTAGGTAAAGAAACAAGACCTCTTAAGGATATTACTAAAGAGTCAATTTTTAATACATTGCTTCATTTTAAAAAGTTGCCATTTAAATTCAAAAATGCAAAAATTTTGGATCTTTATTCAGGCACCGGATCCTTTGGCTTAGAATGTCTATCTAGAGATGCCAGTAAAGTCACATTTGTTGAAAACAATAAAAATGCCCTAAAAATATTACAAAAAAATATTTATAAACTTAATATTAAAAAAAAGACCTCCGTAATTGAATATTCGGTATTAAATTATTTATCTAATATTGACAATTTTAATTATAGAGTAGATTTAATTTTTTTGGATCCTCCTTATAAAGAAAGAAATATTTTTGAATTAATTAATAGTATTATTAAAACAAATATCCTCAAAAAAAATGGAATTATTGTAATTCATAGAAATAAAAAATCGAAAGATAATTATCCAAACAACTTTAAAATATTAGATATAAGAAAGTATGGTGCTTCAAAGATTATTTATGGAAATTTAGCTTTTTAAGAGAATTCTTTTAGTATCTTGTTTTACATTTTCAACAGCTGGTTGATCAAAAGGATTCAGTTTCATTAATCTTGATAAAAGAATCGTTTCTAAAACAAAAAAAGTAAAAATCGTACCTAGTTCTTGTTCGCGTTTTTTTAAAAAGTAAAAAATTCTAAAGGGAATTCTTTTTTTAATTAAAGCATTCTCCATTGCTTTTCTTTGTGCATATAAGATAGTTTCCAATTTTTTTTTTGCTATATATTTAATAGATTTTGGTATTAAGTAATTAGATAATCTATATTTTTTTTGGTGTCTTGACGCAAATATTGTAAAAAAATTATTTTTGGGTCCATCTAAATATAACTGAAGCAGGCTGTGATGATCTTTTGGCATAATAGAAACCATTGGGATGAAGCCTTTACCTTTTTTCCCGAGACTTTCTGCTATTAATTGCTGATACCAATAGCCGAGATCGCTCATATCGGAATCATAATTTAGAATTATTGAATTCAAGATATTTTTTTTAGATAAATCGTACAAACAGGACACATTAGAAATTAATCGATTAACAAAATTCTTGTTATTAATTAAGTAATTAAAATTTTTAAATTTTTTTACATTTAAATTCATTAATTCGGCTGGCAACATTCCAGCTTCTGACATTACGGAATACCTTCCTCCTATAAAATTTTTATGTTCTATAATTTCAGCTTTTAGTTTATTTGCAATTTCAGTGATTGCATTATTTTTTTTTTCAGTAATAAAAATCTTTGTATTATTTTTTTTATTTCGAATAATTAAATTCATATTTGTGACAGTTTCAATAGTATTTCCGGACTTAGATATAAAAATATAAGCTGGTTTTATAAATTTTTTTGAATTCAGTTCTAAAATATTTTTTTCGCTTAGATTATCTAGAAAAAAAAAATTTTTTTTAATTTTTCGTTTTAAAAATGAATACAATGCTTTTGTTCCAAGAATTGAACCACCCATTCCCACCAAAATTATATTTTTTTTTTTTCTTAAAACTTTAACTAATTTTTTTGAGTAACTAAGCTTATAATTTTTTTCGAAGCTAGCAAGTAAGGGAATTTTTTTCTCTTTATAATCTTTTTTCAATTCCCAAAATTTTTCTTTAGTTTTCAAAATATTTTTTGATTTTATTTTCTTAATCAAATTATTTTTGAAAAGAATAGTCTTAATTAACATTATTTTTACTTAATTTTTTTTAAAATCGACTCTTCTAAATTGCCGTTGCCCTGCTTATAATCAGTTGAACTTTCTTTATTTTTTTCCAATTTCATAAGTTCCTCAATATCAGTCGCCTCCCTGACCGCATCATCTGATTTCATTACCCCACCTGGCTCTGGTAGATTTTTCCATTTTGGTGGCATAACAAGAGGTTCTTTTTTTTTCACCAGAAATTCATCCGTGGATTTTCTTTTTTCACCACCCAATCCTTTTTTAATATCTTCCCAAGATGAACTGCACGCTGTGACGAGAAAAAAAATTATTATGATTGTTGTATTAAGTATTTTTTGCATTAAGTTCTTTATTTATATTTTTGCTGAATATTTCAACCAAAATTAAGCAAATTACACCGATTGTAATGAATATATCTGCAATATTGAATATGAACCAATGAAAATTTCCGATATGCAGATCCACAAAATCGGGTACAGCAAAATAGTAAATTCTATCAAAAAAATTTCCAAATGAACCGCCTAGAATCATAGAAATGAAATATTTTCTGATACCATTTAGATTAAATAATAAAATTATTAACACCAAGTTAATCATTCCAATTAAAGCAGTTAAAAAATGATAAAAAATGTTTGGATCTGTAGAAAATAAACCAAATCCTATGCCAGTATTCCAGGCTAAGTAAATATTTAGAAAGGGAAAAATATAAAAATCCACATCAATGCCATTTTCACGTAAATTCAGGAGATAAATTTTGCTTACTCGATCAATAATAAAAATTAAAATTATTATAGTAAAATGATTTAGTAAATTTTTTAGCTTAATGCTGAACAATTATTCCTCTTTACATAGCACACATATTCTTATCACATTTATTATTTGTTATTTTCCAACATCTTGGACATTTTTTACCTTTTGCTTTTTTGACCAAAACCTTGACACCTGAAATATTTTCAATCTGGAATAAATTTTCTTTTTTATTATCAAAAGGTTTTGCTATTGCCATCGAAGTTATACAATATTCAGATAAATTAATTTCTTTAGCAAGTTTTAGATATTGATCATCTAAATATATTTCTAGATCTGCTTCTAAACTTGATCCTAATTCTTTATTGGATCTTTTTACTTCTATAGCTGAATTACAAACTTGTCTTACATAATCCAATTTACTCCATCTTTCAAACAAGTGATCGTTTTTCCATGCTAGTGGTATATCTGGAAAATTTTTCAGATGAATGCTGTCAGTTTCATTTTTATTAACTATTTTGTAAATTTCTTCTGTTGTAAATGACAGTATAGGAGCAAACCACTTTAATAGAGAATCTAGTAAAATATTTAATAAATTTATACAAGCTTTTCTAGTTTGAGAATCTTTTCCGTCACAATACAACGCATCTTTTCTAATATCAAAATAGAAAGCTGATAGATCCTGAGAACAAAAATTCAGTAGATCTTTATAAAGTTTATGAAAATTGTATTCTCTAAAATAAAATTTAAAATTTTGATCCAGTAGATAAATTTTATGTAGCATATATTTTTCAAGATCAGGCCAATTTAAAACTTTATCCGAATTAAAATTAATATCAGTTTTTTGATCCTGAAGATTACCTAGTAAAAATCTGAAAGTATTTCTTATTTTTCGATATGACTCAGCATGTTGATCTAATATTGAAAAATCAAGTCTTAGATCTTCCGCATAATCAGATGCAGCAACCCAAACTCTTAGTATGTCTGCGCCATATTTTTTTAATATATCTACAGGTGAAATTATATTTCCTGTAGATTTTGACATTTTAAACCCTTTTCCATCAACTACAAATCCGTGAGACAAAATACTTTCATAAGGAGCCCTACCTCTTGTACCGCATGACTCTAATAATGAAGAATGAAACCATCCGCGATGTTGGTCCGATCCTTCTAAATACATTGATGCTGGCCATTTCAAATCATCTCTTTTTTCTAAAACGAAAGAGTGTGTTGATCCACTATCAAACCAAACTTCGCAGATATCGGTAGATTTAATGAAATCTTTTTTATTATATTTATTACCTAAAAATTTTTGAGAATCATCTGTAAACCAGCAATCCGATCCCTCTTTTTCATAAATTTTTGCAATATTTTCAATAACTTCAGGATCTTTTAGTACTTCGTTTGTTTTTTTCGAAACAAATATAGGTAAAGGAACGCCCCATGTTCTTTGCCTTGATATGCACCAATCGGGGCGTAATTCGATCATTGATTTGATTCTTTCTTTTCCTTTTTTTGGATAAAAATCTGTTTCATCAATAGCTTTAAGGGCTTTTTTTCTAAGTCCATGACTTTCCATTGAGATAAACCACTGCTGGGTAGCTCTATGGACTAATGGAGCTTTTGATCTCCAAGAATGCGGGTAACTATGAGTGAGTTTTCCATTTCCCAATAATTTTTGTTCTTCTTTTAATTTATCAATGATTAATTGATCAGCTTTAAAAATATGAATGCCTTTAAAAGAAGGTATATTATTTGTATAACGTCCACTGTCATCAATTGTATCAATGGCCTTTATTCCATGTTTAAGACAAAGATTAAAGTCATCGGGTCCATGACTTGGTGCAACATGCACAATTCCAGTACCTTGTTCGAGTGTTACAAATTGAGCTTCGAACATTGGAACTTCGAAATTATAACCAAGTTTTTTTAGGGGATGAGAACAAATTGTTCCTTCAAAATTACTACCTTTAAATGTGTCGATTATTTTGAATTTTTTTAATCCATTTTCTTCTAATATCGTATTCAATAATTTTGACGCAATCAATATTTTCTGATTTTTAAAATCAGAAGAAGAGTCGTCAATTTTTACCAAGGAATAATCTAAGTTTTTATTATAGGCTAATGCTCTATTTGCTGGAATTGTCCAAGGTGTTGTAGTCCATATAATGACATTACTATTTATTATCGAATCAATTTTGGAATGTTCAACATTAAACCCTACATAAATAGTATTTGAAACATGGTCTTTATATTCTACTTCCGCATCAGCAAGAGCCGTTTTTTCGACTGTTGACCATAAAATTGGTTTAAACCCCTTATAAAGACTTCCTTCTAATAAAAATTTTCCAAGTTCTCTTACAATTCCAGCTTCTGCTTCAAAACTCATTGTAGAGTAAAAATTTTTCCAATCACCAATTACTCCGAGTCGTTTAAATTCTTTGATATGAATATCTATCCATTTATTTGCAAATTCTCGACATTCCTTCCTAAATTCTTTAACTGGAATATCATCTTTATTTTTTTTATTTTTTTTATATTGTTCTTCTATTTTCCACTCAATTGGTAAACCATGACAATCCCATCCCGGAACATAATTTGAGTCTTTGTTATCCATTTGATGAAATCTTGTTACTATATCTTTAAGTATCTTATTCAGCGCTGTACCCATGTGAATGTGTCCATTCGCATAAGGTGGGCCATCATGTAGAATAAACTTTTCTTTTCCTTTGCTCGAATTTCTATGTTTTTTATATAAATCGATTTTGTCCCAAAAATTTGCGATATCTGGTTCTTTTTGAGGTAGGTTGGCCCTCATTGAAAAAGATGTCTTGGGTAAATTTAAATTTTCTTTTGTCATAAAATTATTTTTTTTTTCAAATCAAGTTTTGCTTTTGTTAAATCTTTTTTCATCTGAACAATTAAACTTATTTTATTTTTAAATTTTTTGTCTCTTCTAATAAAGTTGAAAAAATAAACATTTAATGTTTTATTATATAAATTTCCATTGAAACCAAATAAATTTACCTCGAGTAATAGTTTTTTCCCTTCAAAAGTTGGCCGATAACCTAAATAAGCTATGCCATTTAAAATTTTTTTTGATCCATCTATGGTAACTTTAATAGAATAAACCCCAGGTTTTGCTAAAATATAGTTATTAATATCTATATTGCATGTTGGAAAGCCTAGCTCCTTGCCCAATTGCCTTCCTCTCTGAACATCTCCATTAATTGCCCAATTTCTCGATAATAACTTATTTGCCTTCTTTATTTTTCCTTTTTTTAACAAATCTCTAATTGATGTGGAAGAAACAACTTTTTTTTTAATTCTTAATGGCTCAGGTTTTATAACATTAAATCCGTATTTTTCGCTTTCAGTAATTAATTCTTTGACATCGCCTTTTCTCTTATTTCCATATCTAAAATTGTTGCTAACAAAGATAAATTTTGGATCAATTTTTTTTACTATTATATTTTTAATAAATTTCTCGGATTTAATCTTAGAAAACTTTGAATTAAATCTTTTATTAATGACAAAATCTACCCCCATTTTTTCTAATAAAATAAACTTTTGTGAATCGTTTGTAAGTCTATAGTTTTTCATTTTATTATTAAAAAACATAACCGGCAAAGGATTAAATGTTAGGACTCCCAACTTTAACTTATATTTTTTTTTGTATTTTCTTGCTTCATTGCACACTTTTTGATGGCCCAAATGTAAACCGTCGAAGTTTCCTATTAATAAAATAGATTTTTTTAATTTTCTCGGAATAATGAAGTTATTATAAATTTTAAACATCATTTTTTACCATGATAAATGATTTTGATAATAATTAATTTTAACTTTATATTTATCAAAAACTTTATCAAAATTGTCAGATGTTAAACTATTGAACTCATCTTGATGAATTCCGTTTTTTATAAACAAAGAATCATAGCGCATATTATTTGCACCTTTTATATCTGTGTTTAAATTATCCCCGATCACTAACACTTTTTTTTCATCATGAATGCAATCTTTATAAATTTCAGGATAAGGTTTTCCATAGTAAATTACTTTCCCTTTCATTTCTTCAAAAATTTTAGCAATGGATCCGGCACAATATTCTTTTTTGCCGCCTCTACGAACTATTAAATCTGGATTTGTACATACCATTTTTTTATTGACATATTTTTCAAGTAAATTCCTATAATAAAAAAGATCATTTTCTTGATCATCAAATAAACCAGTACATAAGATAAATTCTGCTGATTCCATTTTGTTTTTTCTTTTTTCTTTAAATTCAATAAATAAATCCAAATCTCGTTTTGGACCTAAGTGAAAAAAATTTTTACCATGAAAGTTTGATCTTAATGAATTTAAGGCTGCATCACCTGAAGTAAAAATATTCTGATAATAATCTTTATTAAAATTTAATTTGCTTAAAAAATTTGCTACATTTTGTCTTGGTCTAGGCGCATTAGTCATTAAAATAAACTTTTTGTTTTTTTTTTTCAAGTTATCTAAAACCTCCATAGCTCCAGGATTTAATGATACCCCGTCATGTACCACTCCCCATAAATCTATAGAGAAAGTTTTATAATTATCGGCTATTTCTCGTAATCCATTTTTTAAGTGCAAAAAATTCATTAATAAATACAATATAAATGAAAAAAGTATAGTATTTTCAATGTTTTTTAAAGATCAAGTTAATTTTAACTACACCTTGAAATTATAGGTTTATATATTTATATCATTCAAAGAATTTAATAGGAGAAAACAATGAAATTCAGACCTCTGCACGATAGAGTATTAATTAAAGTTTTGGATAGCGAAGAAAAAACTTCCGGAGGAATAATTATTCCCGACACAGCAAAAGAAAAACCGCAGGAAGGTGAGGTTGTAGCCGTTGGACCTGGGGCAAAATCAGAAGATGGAAAAATTTCGCCGATGGATGTAAAGATTGGTGATATTGTTCTTTTTGGTAAATGGTCAGGCACGGAAGTAAAAATTGATGGAAAAGAATATAGCATAATGAAAGAATCTGACATTATGGGAATTTCGAAAAGCAAAAAATAAATTAAGGAGAAAGAAAAAAAAATGGCAAAAATTATAAAGTTTGATACAGAGGCTAGAAGTAAAATGATTCGAGGAGTGGATACCCTTGCAAATGCTGTCAAAATTACGTTGGGTCCAAAGGGAAGAAATGTCGTACTTGATAAATCTTATGGGGCACCAAGATCAACTAAGGATGGTGTAACAGTAGCAAAAGAAATTGATCTAGAGGATAAATTTGAAAATATGGGAGCTCAAATGGTTAAGGAAGTTGCTAGCAAAACAAATGACGAAGCTGGCGATGGCACTACAACAGCTACTCTTCTAGCGCAATCAATCGTTAAAGAAGGTTGTAAATACGTTACCGCTGGAATGAATCCAATGGATGTTAAACGCGGACTTGATAATGCAGTTGAGCATGTTATTGAAAAAATAAAATCTTCTTCAAAAAAAGTTAAGACTAGTGACGAAATAGCTCAAGTTGGAACAATTTCTGCAAATGGTGAAAAAGAAATTGGAGATATGATTTCTAAAGCAATGCAAAAAGTTGGAAACGAAGGTGTAATTACCGTTGAGGAAGCAAAAGGACTCGCTACAGAACTTGATGTTGTAGAGGGTATGCAATTTGATAGAGGATACCTTTCTCCCTATTTTATAACTAATGCAGACAAAATGACTACAGAACTTGAAAATCCACTCATTTTGTTACACGAAAAAAAATTAACTAACTTACAGCCAATGGTACCTTTATTAGAGTCGGTCGTTCAAGCGGGACGACCACTTATGATAATTTCTGAAGATGTTGAGGGCGAGGCCCTAGCTACTTTGGTTGTCAATAAACTAAGGGGCGGATTAAAAGTGGTTGCTGTTAAAGCACCCGGATTTGGCGATAGAAGGAAATCAATGTTAGAAGATATCGCAATACTAACGAGTGCCCAGGTAATTTCAGAAGATCTTGGAATTAAATTAGAAAATGTAAAAATAGGTGATCTTGGATCTTGTAAAAAAATAAAAGTTGACAAAGATAATAGTACAATTGTTGCTGGTTCAGGCAAAAAAACTGATATTGAGGCAAGATGTACTCAAATTAGACAGCAAATTGAAGAAACAACTTCTGATTATGATAAAGAAAAACTTCAAGAAAGATTAGCTAAATTGGCTGGTGGAGTTGCTGTAATCAAAGTTGGTGGTGCAACTGAAGTTGCGGTTAAAGAGAGAAAAGATAGAGTAGAAGATGCACTAAACTCAACAAGGGCTGCCGTAGAAGAAGGCGTTGTTGTTGGTGGAGGATGCGCGTTACTTTATGCATCTCAAGATCTTGATAAAGTAAAACATAAAGGAGCTGATCAAAAAGCTGGAGTAGACATCATTAGAAAATCTTTGCAAGCTCCTATTAGACAAATAGTAGCTAATGCTGGTGTTGACGGATCAGTTGTTGTTGGAAAGCTTTTAGAAGGTAAAAAAACAAACCAAGGTTACGATGCTCAAAACGAAGAATACTGCGACATGTTTGCAAAAGGAATTATAGACCCAACTAAAGTTGTAAGAACAGCGCTTCAAGATGCTGCTTCTATTGCCGGTTTACTAATTACAACTGAAGCAATGGTTGCTGACAAACCAGAAGAAAAAGAATCTGGTCCCGCTATGCCTCCTGGTGGTATGGGTGGTATGGGTGGTATGGGCGGAATGGGAATGTAATCGTTCCAACCCAAAACAAAATTCAAAAGGGGCAGTTTTT